>JGI26246J51724_1000498_pt1 | contig 19204 bp, 18 predicted proteins | sample SaaInlLV_10m_DNA_FD_51724 | JGI IMG/M metagenome (IMG submission 51724) | reverse complement strand
GCCTCTTTAAGTACTTTGGCCGCCAATTCAAGATCTGAATTCAAATCGTCCGCACGTTTCCCGCGTGCCGTAAGACGTAATCTAACGAGACCCGGTTTAGGCAGGTAGGCCAATTTTATGTTCTCAGGAAAATTTCCTTCATACGGCTCAATCTGATCTGCCAAGACGCTTTCTGGAACGCCCACCACAAACAACGTTTTGTGCTTGATCTGGTAATCAATCTCATCTTGCAAAAGCGGTAAAAGCTCGTCCTTAATAATCCCCTTCATCTCATAGGGAACACCCGGAAGACTTGCTATCCTGCGGCCGTTGTGGCGAAANAGCATGCCTGGTGCTGTTCCTTTGTGATTGAAGAGAACCTCACAATTGTCCGGAACCTCAGCTTGAAATTTATTTCGCTCGACCGGTTTGCGCCCGAAGCCCTCGAATAATTTCACAATGTGCTCCCAAACATCTTCGCGAAAAACCATTTTAGCGCCAAAATAGCGCGCCAGAGTCTGTTTCGTTAGATCGTCCTTTGTCGGGCCCAAACCGCCCGTCATGATGACCAGTTCTGTCGTAGGCAACAGACCCTCTAAGGCGTCTATTATGGCCTCAGCGGTATCTGTAATACTATTGATGCGGGAAATTTCAATACCCTCTAGATTGAAGGTCTGACCAATCCACGCGCTATTAGTATCGACGATTTGTCCAATCAAAATTTCATCGCCTATTGTAATGATCTCTGCTTTCACTTCCTTTACTTTTGAGGAGACCAAAGATACTATTCATGTTACCGCACGCTCCATCCGAACTCATACTTAACCCAAACGGCAGTGTTTACCATTTAGGACTCAAAGGTGAGGATATTCCTAATCTGATTTTCACAGTAGGTGATCCGGACCGCGTGAGCGGAGTAACAAAGCACTTTGACTCTATTGCATGGACTAAACAACGACGTGAGTTCACTATTGTTCGAGGTACGCTTAAAGAGAAAGACGTATTGGTTTTGTCTACCGGAATGGGGACAGATAATATAGATATTGTGGTGAATGAATTAGACGCAGCGGTAAATATTGACCCCGTGACCCGAATGAATCGGACCCAATTGCGTAAGCTCACCATTATTCGTATTGGTACAAGTGGAGCCATTGATCCAAACATTCCGCTTGGCACGCACCTTTTAAGTGCGGGCGCACTTGCTTTTGACGGACTGCTACCCTTCTACCAACATCCCTTCAAAACAGTTACCGTACCCGGCGCGCCCTTCAATCCGTTTTACATTCCTGCGCCACACAACGCAAGCAATGCGGAGGGCATACCGGAATTAATGCTAGGCATTACCGCAACCTTACCCGGCTTTTATGCACCGCAAGGGCGTTCGATTAGAACTACCTCTGTTTTTAAGGAGGCCATGGACGCATTGCACCACCAATCTTATGACGGCCATACATTGACAAATTTTGAGATGGAAACCGCCGGTATCTATGCCCTGGCGACACTTTTAGGACATGAAGCCTACAGCTTTTCTGCGTTGCTCGCCAACCGTGCTGCAGGCACCTTTCACGATCAGCCGGCGCAAGCGGTGGAATCACTTATTCGCAAGGTGCTGGACTGGGCCGTGGAATTGGACGCTTAAAGGCAAAAAAAAATCCCGACCCTGCGCAAAGGCAAAGCCGGGAGACAAAAAAACCTAAGGTTGTGTGTGAGGTAATAAGATTTAGAATCGGTAACCGAAGTTGATTCCTCCAATAAATTCTGCGGGACCCCAGGAGTCCTCTTGTTCACTCCAAGCGATACGCCCCATTCCTAAGAATCCTTCGACAGAAATCTTATCATTGTAGACATATTTATAGCCCCCTACGAAACCGATTGAGAGGTAATCTTCACTAACGGCGCTTCCCCCAGACGAGATCCAATTGCCATCCTGATCATAATAGCCGTTGTTATAGGGATCTGTGTTTAGAATATATCGCGAAGTCAAACCTAAAAAAGCTCCTTTGTCTTCACGAGGATTGAAGTACTGGCGGTAGCCTAACGATAATCCACCATCCCTATTTGTCGAAAACCAATCTTGAAAATCTTCGGTGTTAAACCAAGCGCTGGCCAGGAGCGTTCGGTTTCCAAAATTAGGTAATACAAATTCACCCGTTATGTTATAGGCGCCAGCAGCCATTCCAAATGGATTGGTTTTAATCTCAATGTTCTGTGCTTTAGTACCAAATGCTGTTGCTATTAAAGCTACGATTGCGATTGTCTTTTTCATCATCAATTGTTATAGTTCGTTTCCTGTTACTAAAGTCCAACACCTGAACGAAGCCCGATTGATTAAAAATTCTCTTATTACGTTCTCTTTTAGGTAAAAAACGCGGTTATCTTTTAATGATTAGATTTTTTTGTCTCGTTTATGAAACGCTAGTTTGCTCAAATTACCGTCTCGCCAAAGTAGCGCGCAAAAAAAACGCCCGCAATCGCGGGCGTTTTATGCTGTCTTAAAGTGATGTGCTTATTTGGCTACGTTCACTGATCGCAGTTCACGAATCACTGTCACCTTTACTTGACCAGGGTAGGTCATTTCCGTTTGAATCTTCTGAGAGATGTCGTAGGAGATTTGGGCAGCCATAGCATCAGTTACTTTTTCACTTTCCACCATTACACGTAACTCACGTCCCGCTTGAATGGCATAGGCCTTAGTAACACCGTCAAAGTCGTACGCAACATTCTCTAGGTCCTTGAGACGCTGAATGTAACTGTCTGCCACCATCCGACGTGCGCCGGGACGTGCACCAGAAATAGCATCACACACCTGTACAATAGGTGAAATCAACGAGGTCATCTCTATCTCATCGTGGTGCGCACCAATGGCATTACATACTTCAGGTTTCTCACCGTACTTCTCAGCCCACTGCATACCTAAGATGGCGTGCGGGAGATCCGTCTCTTCGTGCGGCACCTTACCGATATCGTGTAACAATCCAGCACGCTTTGCGATCTTAGGATTCAATCCCAATTCTGACGCCATAATGGCACATAGATTCGCTACCTCGCGGCTGTGCTGCAGTAAGTTTTGGCCATAAGAAGAACGGTACTTCATACGTCCCACTGTTTTGATGAGTTCCGGATGTAAGCCGTGGATTCCTAAATCGATAGCTGTACGCTTACCAATCTGAACAATCTCTTCTTCAATCTGCTTGGTCGTTTTCGCGACCACTTCCTCAACACGAGCAGGGTGAATACGTCCGTCGCTGACCAATTTATGCATAGACAAGCGGGCAATCTCACGACGCACAGGATCAAAACAGCTCAATAGAATGGCTTCTGGTGTATCGTCTACAATGATTTCCACACCTGTCGCCGCCTCAATAGCGCGAATGTTACGTCCTTCACGACCAATGATTTTTCCTTTAATATCATCGTTCTCAATATTGAAAACGGATACCGCATTTTCTATGGCGTTTTCCGTGGCTACGCGCTGGATGCTTTGAATCACCACCTTCTTCGCTTCCTGATTCGCAGTAAGCTTTGCCTCTTCTATGGTATTCTGTACATAGGCCTGCGCATCTAGCTTCGCCTTATCCTTCAAGGCTTCAATCATTTGCTGCTTTGCTTCCTCCTCTGTCATTCCAGAGAGGTTTTCTAATTCAGCAATCTGCTTATCACGAAGTTTCTCCACCTCGCGCACTCTTGCCTCGAGGGATTCGCGCTTTTTGGCCAAAGTATCCTTCTCGCGCTCTAAATTGCGCTGGTCCTTCGTATAATCCTCAATACTCTTTTTAAGGCGTTCGTCTTTTTCACGGAACGAATTCTGACGTTCAGCCAATTTTTGATCGCGCTTCTGTACTGCGCGTTCGTGCTCTTCCTTAAGGTTTAAGAATCGCTCTTTAGCCTCTAATGCCTTATCTTTTTTAATCTGCTCAGCTTCTTTTTTTGCCTCAGTAATCATGAGGGCACTGCGTTTTTTCAGTGCGTTTTGCCAGAGAACATAGCCTCCAACTAAACCTATCAAAAGACCTACTACAGCAGCAACTATTGTCATTACCATACCACTTTCGGGTTTATTGTTTTTAAAAAATCCCGCACCTGCTATGCATGTTGTCTAAACTCCTAAATATCAGGATCTGCACTTGCCGTGACGCCTTGACCTTCCACCGGAGCGAACTCCCTCTATGAGGTGTGGCCTGCTCGTAACGTCTCGAGCGAAGTCCATAACAACGTGCTCGTTGAGTTTAGCACAAAAAATAGCAAGTACGGGAAAGTGTTTATCCGTTTTGTAGGACCGCATCTAGTGCAGCTTCCACATCAGCCAGCGCTTTGCTGGCCTGGGACTGAACGTCCTGAGATTGTTTAAGCGCGATTTCCGATTTGGAAGCAAGCTGCAGCGCACACATACTGAGTACGTCCTGCTTGTCTTGCACAGCATAACGGCTTTCAAACCGTGCTACTGCATCATTTATGGTTTTCACCGCAGCTCTAATCTGCTCCTCCTCTTCCCTTTTAATGGTCAGCGGATAAGTTCTATTCGCAATGGTGACTTTTATTTTTAACGTGTTCTCACTCACGGAGGTTACGCACTTAACAATTTCAAACAACGGTCAATCTCCCGTACCAACTCCGCAATCTTTTCTTCGCTGTACGTGTCTTTTGCGGGCGAACCACTCTGAACAGTTAAAGCGAGATTACGTTGTTGCAACTGATCTTGAAAATCTGCATGTTCCGCTTGCAAGGCTGCGAGAGTTTCTTGCAAATGGTCAATTTGTTCTTCTAACTCTTGTACTTTCGACTGTAATTCCGCGTTGCGATTGGCCACTTTAGAGGCCTTATCTACCACACGCTGAAGCACTTCAGAAAATTCAGGAGTCATTTAAATCAGTTTCCATCAAATATACCATAATTGTAGCTTTGTAGAATGTTAAATCGGTCCCTAATTCTTGGGTTGTTACTAACGGCCCCTTTTTTACAAGCACAATCCAGTTTTGCGCCCAGTGCTCCATTAGATATCCCTTTGGTGCTAAGCGGCACTTTCGCCGAATTGCGCGGAAATCACTTCCACGGAGGCATAGATATAAAAACACAAGGCCGCAGCGGTCTTAGAATAGGTGCGGTAGCAGATGGCTATGTTAGCCGCGTGGCAGTAAGCCCATATGGGTATGGAAATGCACTTTATGTCAGGCATCCCGAAGGCTATACCACCGTTTACGGCCACTTAAATGCCTTTTATCCGGAATTGGAACAATGGGTGGAAGACCAACTGCGCGACCGCAGCAAGAACGACGGCAACCTCTACCCTTCGCCAGAGCAGTTCAAGATCACCCGTGGCCAACTAGTCGCTTTCAGCGGCAACACAGGCGGCTCTTTCGGTCCGCACCTGCACTTTGAGATCAGAGATACCAAAACGGAGGAACCACTGAATCCATTGGAGTTCGGGATTGAAGTAAAAGACACTCGCAAACCGGATATGCGCGGACTAAAATGGACCGCACAAGATTTTAATACCACCGGCTCTTTTAAACCTGGAGATACCATTAGTGCCGAGAAAACCGTGGGAATTGACCTATTTACCACGGATAAGCAAGATTTGGCCAATAATAACAACGGTGTGTATGCCATTGAGGCATCGGTAGAAGGCAAGAACTTTTTCACGGCCAATTATAGACGCATCAATTTCAGCACCTCACGCTTTATCAATGCACACATCAACTACGATCTGTATTGTACTCAAGGAGTAAGGTATACGCGATTGTACGAATTGGAAAACAACCCCCTTGACCTCACCACAACGTATGAAGTGGCCGAACCTGCATTCCGAGCTTCAAAAGGGTGGATTACTGTAGCCGAGGATAGTGTGATCAAAGTGGACGTAACGATCAAGGATTTCGAAGGCAATGCGAATGCCTTTTCGTTTTATGTGAAAGGGACCAAGCGCCCGATGAAGGGGATGTTGGACCGGACGGTACTTCCTTGGGATATGGCGCATTCATTGACTATAGGCCCAATACATTTTACCATCCCAGCCGGCGCCTTATACAACACGACCTATGATTTTTTGATGGGCGCTAAAGGCAATGGGCAATATGTCATTGGCGGCGGTTATGTGCCATTGCAAAGCTACATGACGTTAAAATGGACCTTGGACAGCACTCAGATTCCAGGAGTAGGTTGGTTCCTTTGGGAGGCTAACCACAAAGGCAAGAAGAGTGCGGTCACCGGAGCGCGCGATGGTGATGTGATGACTTTTAAAACGAGGAGTACGGGGACGTATGAATTGGACCAAGATTTGAAAAAACCTGAGGTGAGCTTGCTGAAAGCTACCACATATGCCCGCAGCAATAGCGCCTTTAAAGAGATTCGACTGCGCGCTGCAGACGACAAGACCGGTGTGGACCGTTATAGTGCAAGAATTGACGGCGACTTTGCAAGAATTGACTTCGATTATAAAAACGAGATGTTAAAAGTGATTGTTCCCAAGGAAATCCCCGCAGGAAGCCATAATTTGCGTGTTGTAGTAATCGACGGTGTCGGTAACACCGCCATAGAAGAGTATACAATCACCTTATGATGCAACGCGCACTACTTTTTATTCTATTCTTCACCTGCTCTTTCCAGGCTTCTGCGCAAGAAGGAAAAAAGCCGGTGCAACTTCATGGAATTATTGTCAGCAATGATTCGTTGATCCAATTATTGCCTAACGTCCAGATTTTAGTGAAAAGTCGCGGGCAAATGACTGTTAGTGACCGCGACGGATTTTTCTCGTTAGTGGCAATGCCAGGAGATACGGTGCTTTTTCAGCACATCGGATTCCGCCTCAACCGTTTTTGGGTGGCAGATACGTTGGAGGGAGAGCAGTTTCTGGCGCGCATTGTTTTGGAATGGGATACCGAAGTCTTGGATCCCGTTATTGTCTACCCATGGCCGTCAAAGGAGAACTTCAAGGAAGAATTCCTTGCGATGAAAATTGAAACCACAGAAATGGATATTGCTCAACGCAACCTTGCTTTAGATGAACTTCGTGCCCGCGCGGCGGCGATGGGCTATGATGCCGCTGAAATGCAGGATTACCTCATTACGATGCAGAACCAGCAACTCTACAATGAAGGACGTTATTACGGCGGCAATGGTGCATCCGCCATCCTAGGTGCCCTTTCTAATCCCTTCGCTTGGACAGAGCTCTTTCAAAGCCTGAAGCGGTAATTGGTTTTGAAAAAACTATTCTTCATAGGTATATTCTTCACCTCTGGGCTTCACGCACAGATCATGGATTCAACCCTTCTCGATGAAGTTGACGTGGAATCGCAACGCGTTTCTGAAGAAGGCACGAACGTATTAGGAAAAGATATCCGATTCACTACTGGCGCAGAAGGTGGCGTGGAAGGCGTAGTAAAAACCTTTGCTGGGGTGAGCTCTAGAAACGAAATGAGCTCGCAGTACAATGTGCGCGGAGGTAATTTTGACGAAAACTTAGTCTATATCAACGATTTCGAGGTTTTTCGACCCTTTTTAGCACGTGCCGGTCAGCAGGAAGGCATGAGTATTATCCACCCTCATTTAGTCAGCAGCATCAACTTTAGCGCAGGCGGGTTCAGTGCCTTAGAAGGAGACAAACTCAGTTCCGTTCTAGATGTGAAATACGAATACACCCGAGACCCAAAGCTTAAAGACTTGATCGTAGAAACTTCGCTTACGGGCGTCAGTTGGGCCTCGAAAAACCATACGAAGGGATGGACTATTGCAAGTGGACTCCGCTACCGGAATAATGCACTGCTGCTTAATGCTACTGATGTACAGAGCGATTATTTTCCAGTGAATGCCGACGGCCAATTGTTGCTGACCAAGCTCTTAGGCAATGGCCCCAATGAGGTGGGCACCTCGCGTGTGGAAATCTTTGCACACGTTGCGCACAACAGAATGAATCAAATCCCTCAAAACCGGCAAACCAATTTTGGCTCTTTGCAGGAGGCGCTGCGCTTGAATGTATTTTTTGACGGCAAGGAGGAATTTGGTTACGATACGCAATTCTTAGCCGCTAAATATCAGAAACTTACAGGAGTCGCTGGTGGCGGTGTACGTACCTTTTCCGCGACCGGTTTTCACACCACGGAATTGGAAATCACCGATGTGATTGGCTACTACAGACTGAACGAACTCAACAATGATCTAGGCTCCGATGACTTTGGTGAAATAAGCCTAGTACGGGGCGTTGGTGCCTTTCAGGATTTCAGAAGAAATTTCCTCGATGCCTACATCGGCAATGTAAAATATGAGGAATTGATTGGATTTAACAGGTTTGACCTTACCTGGGGAGTCCAATTGCAAGGAGAAAACATCTATGACCGCTACAAAGAGTGGGAACGCATCGACAGTGCCGGCTACAGCCTACCGAACACGGGCAGCACCATTGATAGCGTTATCGATGGAAGATTATTCAGCACACCGGCGGACGGTTTAGAACTCTATACCCACGTAGCAGCGACTCAAACGTTGCTCAACACTCGAGCGAAGAGTTGGATCAACGCGAAAGGCTCTATTCCACTAGATAAGGGCATCTGGCATTACAATATAGGTGCACGGATGCAGTGGGCCCAATTGTCAAACGAAGTTCGCATCAGCCCACGTGCACGATTCAACTTTATACCAGANGGAGGACTGCTTGCTGCCTACCGGTGGACCTTTGCTGCAGGATTGTACGATCAATACCCCTTCTACCGTGAAATGCGCCTTAAGGACGGTACGCTAAATACGGACGTGAAGAGTCAGCAGGCCCTGCACCTGATCGTACGTCAAGACAAAGATTTTGAACTGTGGAACCGCCCTTTTGTATGGACACTTGAAACGTATTACAAAGGATTGCAACGCGTGAATTTGTTCGATGTGGAAAATGTGCGCATCCGCTACCAAGGCAACAACGATGGACTGGCGCGAGTGTNCGGGATTGATTCCCGCATCAATGGAGAGTTTGTAAAAGGCACCGACAGTTGGTTCACTTTTAGTTTGTTCCGCGCTCAGGAGCGCAGTACAACAAGCTTGGTACAGGGGTGGCACGCCCGACCGACGGACACTCGNTTCAATTTCGCCGTGTACTTCCAAGATTACTTGCCGAACGACCCCACAACACGGTTGTCACTTACACTTATGTTGGGCGGTGGATTTCCTTTTGGACCGGACGGTACTGGCAACGAAATAGCGCAACCCGAGGACCGTTTTTTCCGAAGCCCACCCTACCGTCGGGCAGATATCGGTTTTATCAAGGTATTGGGTGGGAAATGGACCGATCGCTTTGATGAAATCTGGATCAGCGCGGAAATCTTTAACCTGCTGCAAGCAAGAAATACTGTGAGTTACCTTTGGGTAAAAGATATTAGTGCGGCCGGACAATACGCCGTCCCTAATTACATGACCAACAGATTACTCAACTTAAAAGTCCACGTGGATTTCTAATATGCGCATTGTCGAAACTTGGAGTACCCAACAATTCAAAACCACCATTTACGCCATGGAACGCTGGCACTACGTTGAATTTGAGGCTGGGCCAATGAAGCAGGGGTTCAAATTCATGAAAGAATCACATCCTTCTACCGCTGAAGTCAAAGAAGCCTTGACTCAACCCTTTTTGGACGAAGTCTACAGTACGTTCGAAAAGATGTTTTTGAATCTCAAGAACAACAAGTAATACCTCTTCGTAAAAAGAATAACTATCGCATCAAATCAAAGATGTCGTTTTCTAGTGCGCGACCTTTGTTTTTGTTGTACCAATCTTGCGCAAAAAGCGACCATTCAGACTTATCAAAATCTGGCTCAGCCTTCCACTGTTTGTAGTGTTCGGTGAGTTCTGATGGACGAGGTCCCCAATTGGTGACTGCTTCAAAATGATCATTAAGGCGTACCCACTTTGGAATGGAACGGCCNCCGTCGGTGAGGAATTGGTCCATGAGTTCTGGGTGCTCATCGCGAAATACGATGCGCAGGGGGATTTTCGTCGCAATGGCCCATTCATTAAAAAACGGCAAGGCGTGAGCGGCATCGCCACACCACGTTTCGGTAAAAACCAACCACTGCTCGCCTTTTACTTTACAATCGTAAATGGCATCGATAAAATTTACTTCGGGACGGTACGTCTTTTCCCAACGGCGCTGACGTGCAGCAGCCAGTTTGGTATATTCGATAAAAGACNCTTTCTGCTCACCAGATGTTTTTCCTTTGCGGGCATATTGCTGAAGCAATTCACTGTACGATTTATAGGTAATGCCTCGCTCGAAAGCTTCTTTAAGACGTAGGTTTTGTTCCCGCTGATCCATAAACGAATGGTTTGAATTTTTGCAAAGGTCGTTCGACGACTAAATACGTTAGTGACGTGACGCCCAAAGTGAGCGCAAGGTAAATGAGCCAAGCGATTTCTGAGGATATTGGAAAAGATTTTACCCACATTAATACCGGTATATGAAACAGGTACATACTAAAGGAGACGGCGCCGACCCAACGCAGGGGTTTCCAGCATAATAGCGATGCCCAAAGGCCGTGTTTAAAGGAGGCTATTAATGCAACGGACCATAGCAATGCCGCGGGGATAAACGTACCTATATGAGTATAGTCATCTGATTTCCAAGACCAAAAACTAAAGATGAGCACGACAGCCCAGCCGGCATAGGTGGTGAAGGAAGATTGGGTGAGGGTGTTCCAGAAATGGGGACGTAAACGCTCAATAAGAGCAACGACGGTGCCGAGCAAAAAGATGTTGAGGAACCATAGCGTGTTTGTTCCCTCGGGCTGCCACCATAGTACAAACCAATACGACGCACCCATTAATACGGCTAATGTGCAAGCAATGGCATACCCGTTCCAACGAAACAGGCGGTGAAATACGAAAAGTACTATAGGGCTAATGAGGTAATATTTAAACTCAACCGGTATGGACCAAAAAATATGATCGCCACGCTGAAGTGCAAGGTGCTGCCACACATCTCCCCAGTCGTGCATTACTACTTTTAGTCCGCTGGCATTGGCCATTCTAAAAACTATGAGCGCAAGAAAAAAGAGTGGGAAAATGCGTAAGATGCGGCGAGAGATGTAATACAACCAATAGTCCCAATCTGCGCGTCCCTGCTGAAGCATCTTGATGATTTGACGGTCCAGAAGGTAGGCGGAAAGCACAAAGAATAGGTATACCCCAAGTTTTCCCCGGATCAACAAACTGCTTTCACCGAAGGGGCCCAGGCCTTGATTGTATCCGTGACCAAATACCACCATTAGTACGGCGATACCCCGCAAACCATCGAGCGGTTTGTGATGATCAGGATGTTGATCGTTTGGAAAAAAGGCTTGGAGCCAGCGCATTACCTTTTAAAGTTCAGCAAAGTGGTGCGGATAATGGCGATGCATTCGTCCAACTGGTCCTTTGTCATTACCAGTGGCGGTGCAAAACGGATGATGTTGCCGTGTGTTGGTTTTGCAAGCAAACCGTTTTCTTTCAATGCCATACAAATGTTCCAAGCAGTGGAGCTGTCGGGCGTATCGTTGATAATAATGGCATTCAGCAATCCTTTACCGCGAACTTTGGTGACCAATGCTGTTTCGCCAATGATTTTAGTCATCTCCGCACGGAAATGTTCACCCATAGCACGCGCATGCGGCGCCAGTCCTTCTTCTTTTACCACGTCAAGTGCCGCCATTGCAACTTTTGCCGCAATAGGGTTACCGCCAAAAGTGGAACCGTGCTGACCGGGCTTGATCACTTCCATTACGTGATCGTCCGCGAGTACCGCACTCACGGGATAAACGCCGCCAGATAGAGCCTTTCCTAAGATCAAGAGATCGGGCTTCGTGTAGGTTGTACCGCGCTCGCAAGTGTTGCCGCAACTACAATCGCCACAAACCGCTAAAAGTGACCCAGTGCGGGCAATTCCGGTCTGTACTTCATCTGCAATCAACAAAACATTGCGCTCTTTACACAATGCTGCTGCCTCTGTTATAAAGTTTGCGTCCGGTGTATTCACGCCCGCCTCGCCTTGAATAGGCTCGACTAGAAAACCAACGACATTCTCATTCATCAACGCAAAGTTTAACGCGGCAATATCATTGTAAGGAATAGTGACAAAACCAGTTGTATAGGGACCGAAGTTGTTACGGGCATCAGGATCGTCAGAGAACGAAATGATGGTTGTCGTACGTCCATGGAAATTGCCCTCACATACCACGATAATACCGCTGTTTTGTGCGACTCCTTTTTTCTCATAACCCCACTTACGTGCGATTTTTAGCGCCGTCTCCACTGCCTCTGCTCCAGAATTCATGGGAAGGATCTTATCGAATCCAAAGGTTTCGCTCATGTACTTCTCGTACTCCCCAAGTTTACTGTTGTAAAAGGCACGTGAGGTCAATGTCAACGTCTGCGCCTGATCCACCATAGCCCCTACAATTTTTGGATGGCAATGCCCCTGGTTGACCGCACTGTAGGCCGATAAAAAATCATAGTAGCGTTTTCCTTCAACGTCCCATACGTAAACACCTTCTCCTTTGTCTAGAACGACCGGTAAGGGATGGTAATTGTGAGCGCCATACTTTTCTTCGAGGGCCATTAATGATGCAGAGGACTGAGCCATAGTACTTTTGAATTTTGGGTTACCACAAATATAAGGGCTGAATTCACGACTATTAGGATGAAAAGTAATAACTTCATAACCTCTTAAATCTAATCATACTTATGAAAAAATTTCTACTCTCACTAGTAGCACTTGCCGTTACTATAACGGCCAGTGCCCAATATTACCATACCGCGCCGGTGTCGGGCTCAAATCCGAACAACGTAAATCAGGAAAATTCCGAATATCCTGTTGGTAGTGGTCTCCCAACGGATTGGACCAGTATTGTAGGTGCGGCACAAACTGCAGGAACCTATTCAAGCATTCAAACGCTTCCGTTTACCTTTAAGCTTCAAGGAGCTGCGATTGACTCTTTCCGAGTATCAAATACCGGTATCCTTACGTTCTCGAGAAAAACAAATCCAGCCAACCACAGTGTGGGCTCTGCTCAAGCCATTACGAATTCTACCGTTCCAGATTCTTCCATCTGTGTATTGGGTTTGAACGGTAGTGGTGCCAACGATCAAGTGGCGCGCAAAACCTTTGGAACGTCTCCAAACCGCCAAGAATGGATTCTATTCTCTTCTTACAGTGTGACTGGAGCTTCGGGCAGCCACTGGAGCTACTGGTCTATTGTATTGGAAGAAACCACGAACAACATCTACATCGTCGATCAACGCAATGCTGGTGTAACACCAAGTTTAACTATTGGTGTACGCGTCAACAGCACCAACGTTTACGACCAAATCACCAGTGTAGGAAGCAATTCAAGCAATGCACCTGATTATTTAGATAACACCTACTACACCTTTATTCAAGGGGTACAACCAGATTACGAATTGGCAGGGGCCAGCTTAAATGTAAGTCCGTATTTAGGTCTCAACGTAGCTCCTTTTACAATCGCAGCAGATTTTACGAATAATGGCGCACAGAACCTAACGAGCGCAACATTCAACTACAGTATCAACGGTGGTACTCCAGTAACTTCAAGTTTGTCGAGCATCAGTATTCCTAGTGGATCTACAGGAACGCTTACTTCAGGAAGTACATGGAACCCATCAAGCACAGGATTGTACACAGTTAAAGCTTGGTTGAGTAATCTCAACGGAAGTAATGTGGATGCAAATACAGCGAACGATACGGTGAGCTTGGATATTCAAGTCGTTACTGCGTTAACTACCCGCTACCCACTATACGAGACGTTTACTTCGTCTACTTGTGCACCTTGTACGCCAGCGAACGCGACCATGGAGGCTGTATTTGACGATAATCCAGGCGAACACAACTCTATCAAATACCAGATGAGCTGGCCTGGTACAGGAGATCCTTACTTCACGTTAGAAGGTGGAGCAAGAAGAACGTTCTATGGTGTAAACTCTGTACCACGCGTTGAGATTGACGGCGGATGGGACGGTAACGGTAATGGTGTTACTCAGGTCTTGTACGATCAGTACCAGAATGTTCCTGCATTCGTTGAAATGAGTGCTACTTGGAGCCGCTTCACTAAAAGTGTTGAGACCGAGGTTACTATTTCACCGCTAGCAGATGTTAATTCAAACAACTTAAGGTTGTTCGCGGTGATTTATTCGCACCTCGATGTAGCCAACGTAAAAACGAATGGCGAAACAGAATTCTTCAATGTGGTTAAGAAAATGATGCCTAATGAAAACGGTGAAACATTGAGCGCTTTGACTTCAGGACAGAGTGTTACCAAAACGTTGAGCTACACGTTCAATGGTAATTATACGTTGCCAGCGAATGCACAGAGCCCTGCAAACCTCAGTGTAGAACATACGGTTGAAGATTTCACAAACCTTGGTGTGATACTGTGGGTGCAAGACATCTCGACTAAAGAGGTCCTACAAAGTGTTGATGCAACCTACACCATCGGTCAATTCGAAGAGTCGCTTGCAAGCAAAATCAATGTATACCCGAACCCAACGAGCGGCGACTTCTTTGTAGAAGGTAATTTCGAGGCTGCAGCGACATTGAAGCTTATGGACATGACAGGACGCACACTATACCAAGAGCAAGCAGATTTCACAGGTGGTCAGAAAATACAGATCTCTACGGAAGGCCTTGCTTCAGGTACTTACCTGTTGATCACTACTACAGATGGTGCTTCTCATGCACAGCCTGTGATCGTGAAGTAAACCACAATTTTTTAGCAACAGAATATTGAGGGCGGCCGGAAGGCCGCCCTCTCTTTTTATAAACTATTTTTGCGGCCTATGGCAAGAAAGAAAAACCGCATGGCGAACCTTGAGCAAGTACGGCTCACGGATATAGGAAACAAAGGAAAAGCAGTGGGCAGACACGGCGAAAAGGTAGTGTTTGTGAGCGGTGGCGTGCCCGGCGATGTCGTCGAGGTGCAAGTAACTAAGAAGCGTCGAAGCTATCTTGAAGGCAAGGTGGTGAAGGTAGATGAATACAGTCCGGACCGTGTGGAACCGCAGTGCCAGTACTTTGGTGTGTGCGGCGGTTGCAAGTGGCAGAATTTGAGCTACGAGAAGCAATTGGGCTACAAGGAGAAGGAAGTGCGCGAGAATTTGCGCAAAATTGGACACGTGGTTCCGGAAGAGTTTCACCCCATCCTAGGCAGTGGAAAGGAGTACCGCTATAGAAATAAACTTGAGTTTAGTTTTACTGATAACAAATGGTTGACCCAGGAGCAGCTGGACAGCGGTATAGATTTTCCAGAGCGCCGCGGTGCAGGATTTCATATTCCAGGTTTCTGGGATAAGGTGTTAGACATCGACGAATGTTTGCTGCAGCCGGAACCGTCGAATGCCCTTCGAAATTTCGTTCGGGACTGGGCCATTGAAAGAGACATGCCTTTTTTCAATGCGCGTAGTCAAGAAGGTTGGCTGAGAACACTAATGATTCGTGTAGCCAGCACCGGAGAGGTATTGGTGGTTATTCAGTTTAAAGAGGAGCACGCGGAAGCGCGTGAAGAGCTATTGAAAGAATTGGCTGGGAAATTCCCGGAAATCACCACCCTTCAATACGTGATCAACACCAAACAAAACGATACTATTTACGATCAAGACATCATCACGTACAGCGGTCCGGGCTTCATTGAGGAAGCCATGCCGAAGTATAGTGGAGAAGGTGAACTGCGCTTTAAAATAGGCCCGAAGAGTTTCTACCAGACGAATCCTGAGCAGGCGTACGAACTGTATAAGGTGGCAATGGACATGGCAGAGATCAAGAAAGACGAATTGGTCTTTGATTTATATACCGGTACAGGTACCATCGCACTTTTCATGGCGGAGCAAGCGCGTGAGGTGGTCGGGATTGAATTGATCCCTGAAGCCATTGAAGATGCAAAACTGAATGCGCAAAACAACGGCGTTACTAATGCAACCTTCTATGCGGGCGACATGAAAGAGGTGTTTAATACCGAATTCATTGCGAAGCACGGCAAGCCCGATGTTCTGGTCACAGATCCGCCACGAGATGGAATGCACGGCGATGTGATAGCCTTGTTGCTCGAGCTTGAAATTCCTAGAATCGTTTACGTAAGCTGCAACTCTGCTACGCAAGCACGAGATTTAGGGCTACTCACTGAAAAATACGAAGTCAAGCAAAGCCGGGCAGTGGATATGTTCCCACAGACACATCATATAGAAAACGTTGTCCAATTGGTGCTAAAAGCCTAATTTCACCCTATCATGAGCAACACTACTGAAATACTGAACGCAACCGCCATCGAGCACAAGATTCAGCGCCTCGCGTGGGAACTTTACGACCGTCACCATAATGCGACTGATTTACACGTCATCGGCATCAAGGATAACGGATACTGGCTCGCAGAGCAACTGGTCACGCGTTTGCGTAAAATCAGTGATATCAACATTACGCTCCATCCCCTTGTCATGGATAAAGACGCACCGGTGCTGGAGGAAATGATGATTGACCTTCCGGTAGGCGGTGAATTTGCGCTGGTAGACGATGTACTCAACAGCGGCCGTACCTTATTGTGGGCGGTGATAAAACTGATGGGCTTTCGTCCACGTGTGCTCAGTACAACGGTACTTGTCGACCGGAGCCATAAGCGTTACCCTGTAAAGGCAGATTTGAAAGGATTGAGTTTGAGCACTACGCTTCAGGACACGGTCCAATTAAACGTAGTCAACGGCGTCGCCAACAACGTTCAGCTCGTCTAACTACCCTACGACTTCAAGAATAGCTTCTACAGTGAGGGCATCGCCCTTCACCCTGTGCTGCGCTAAACTGTAAAATGGCCGGCGCTCAAAGAGGTGTTTCGCCACAAATTCTGCGACATCGTCTTTCCCTTTAATGAGTGGACGATCCATATCTTTTTCCAACCTATGGGCCAATTCCACAACGCTCACGTCCAAAAATACCGTCGTGCCTGCGGCNTTCAANGCCTCCATNTGATTATAGAANACGGGCGTTCCACCGCCTAANGCAACNACCACATCGTCTTGATCCTCAGCCAATAGGCGTTCCAACACGCTGTGTTCCACCTTTCGAAAGGCCAATTCCCCTTTATCCGCCATATATGAAGCTATGGACTGCCCAATCTGCTCAGTAATTCGCACATCAAGATCCACAAAACCCACCCCTAAGCGCTGGCTCAATGCCTTACCTAGTGTGCTTTTTCCGCTTCCCATATACCCTAAAAGAAAATATCTCATGGCCCAAATATTTTGGTATTCAAAGGTATAAACCCTACCCCAACACAACGCCTAAATATTCCTTTGATTTTTTTCTCTCACTTAGTTGGTAAAAAAGGAAACCTCTGTATATTTGCAGCCCGCAAAGCGGAATAAGGTTGATCTCTTAGCTCAGTTGGTAGAGCAATACACTTTTAATGTATGGGTCCAGGGTTCGAGCCCCTGAGGGATCACTAAGAGAAAGCCACCTCACCAGGTGGTTTTCTTTTTTACAGTTAAAGAAGACACTTAAATGTGTAGCTTTAACTACACCTTGCCCAGGTGGTGAAATTGGTAGACACGCCATCTTGAGGGGGTGGTGCGAGTAATCGCGTGCAAGTTCGAATCTTGTTCTGGGCACTACAGTTTTCTATCTGTCATTCCGTAGTTTTACGACCCATGAATGACCAACCCCAACCCCACAGCGCTCAGGACCGCGCATCACTGCAAGTTCCTTCCATTATGCGCCGCACCGCGCAGCTCTCTCAACGTATTAGTATTGCCCTTGCAGCAAAAATTGCTTGGCGTTGGTTCCTTACCCCCTACCCGTTCAAAATACCAAAACGNGAACGTCNCATGGAAGAGCGCTTTGGTACTCCCGAGCTGTTCACTCATCCCCGCGGCCTGACCTATCCGGTGTATACGCTAGGAACAGGACCTAAACACATTCTTTTCGTACACGGCTGGGGCGGCAGATTCACTCAGTTCACCGCCCTGCTCGACCATTGCGAAGTCCAAAACCCCCATTTCCTAGAAGAATATACCCTTATTGGCTTTAACGCGCTGGCACATCGCGGGGCGCAAGGCAAGCGCACTATGATGCCTGAATTTGGCGAATGCATCCAGCAAATTCAACAACGCTATGGCACATTCCACAGCATCATTGCCCACAGCTTAGGCTGCAACGCCGCACTCTACGCTCAAATGGAATGCGGTACCAAGGCTGATCACCAAATCCTGATTGCCCCACCGGGGCTCATCTCCGGCATGGTAGGACTCTTCTGCGATGCTGTAGGCTTCAATGCAAAGGTTCACGGCCGAATCATCGCCAACCTCAAAAAAATCCACGGCGAAGATTTCGACAGCTTCAGTGCACCTGGCCTGGCAGCACGCAACACCATCCCCGCCCTCGTCTTCCACGATTTCAACGATAACGACACTCCCATCGCCATGGGACGTTCCGTAGGCGAAAACCTAACACACGGCACCTTCATAGAAACCAAAGGCCTAGGACACCGCCGCATCCTTCGCGATCCAAATGTCCTCAGTCAGATCTACAGCTTCATCTTCACCGCCTAATATTGAACATACCGCACCGCATTTGCGTTAATACACTACATGAAAAAGGTACTCTACATACTCACCACCACACTGTTTCTGACCGCTTGTCAGGCGCAGGAAACCAATTCTACTATGGGCAACGCCGACAACACCTCCTTCCCGGTTCAAAAAACCGAGCAAGAATGGAAAGCACAACTTTCTTCTGAAGAATACTATGTTATCCGCCAGAAAGGAACCGAACGTCCATATACCGGCGAATACAACATGCACTTTGACGAAGGCACCTACACGTGCCGCGGTTGCGACGCCCCACTCTTCACTTCGGATTCAAAATTTGATTCGCACTGTGGTTGGCCCTCGTTCGACCAGGGCATCGCTAAAGGTGCCATACTAGAGAAACTGGACAAAACCCACGGCATGCTCCGCACTGAAATAGTATGTGCCAGCTGTGGTGGCCATCTGGGCCACGTCTTCAACGACGGCCCCACCTCTACAGGACTGCGTTACTGTGTCAACAGCTTAAGCATAGACTTCAAGGAGGAAAAGGAATAGTAGTTTAAAGTTCATACCTTCCTTCTCATGAGATTCAAATACCTACTTTTCGCCATCACCCTCTGCACTGCAATGGCCTGCGATCCTTTAGAGGGCTACGACGACCACGAATGTTACTGCGGCCTTGTGCTGGATAAATAC
>JGI26246J51724_1000497_pt1 | contig 19208 bp, 16 predicted proteins | sample SaaInlLV_10m_DNA_FD_51724 | JGI IMG/M metagenome (IMG submission 51724) | reverse complement strand
CCGCGAGTGCTTACGCATCGATGCGAAGCCTGGCGAGTACGGCGTCGATAAAGTCCAATTTGTCATCGGGTTGTTCGGCATTGTGGGTGAAATTCAACTGATTAGGTCCGCTAAATTTAAACAGCTGTGGCTGCTGTTGCACAAGTTCGATCAGAGACAGACCATCGACTTTCGTGTCGGGTCTGAATTCGAACCTACCGCTAACCGCATTGGCGTCGATTTTGCTAATTCCAAAGCCCTGAGCGGCGAGCTTAAGCTGTGTCACGCGGAAGAGAAGCTGTAAGGGTTTGGGCAGCATGCCAAAGCGGTCAATCATCTCAACTTGCAGTTCGCGCAGTTCGTCAGCATCTTTACACGCCGAAATACGCTTGTACATGATTAGACGGATATGCACATCAGGTAAATAGTCGTCGGGAATAAGCGCCGGAATTCGCAGATTGATATCTACTGCTTTTATCGTCTCGAGATCGATGCTCGGTGCCCGGCCATCTTTTATCGCAGCAACTGCTTCCTCCAGCATTTCGGTGAAGAGAGTGAAGCCAATTTTCTGCAGATGACCACTCTGCTCGTCGCCCAGCAGTTCGCCGGCGCCGCGAATCTCGAGATCATGNCTGGCGAGTGTAAAGCCGGCGCCAAGGTCGGAGGCNGCCTGAATCGCATCGATTCTCTTTTGTGCATCTGGCGAGAGTTTGGTTTGCGTGGGCANCAGCAAATACGCATAAGCTTGGTGATGCGAACGNCCAACGCGGCCGCGCAGTTGATGTAGCTGTGCAAGGCCAAACTTGTCGGCGCGATCGATTACTATCGTGTTGGCGCTCGGTATATCGATGCCGGTCTCGATGATCGTCGTGCAGAGCAAAATNTTGAACTTCTTGTGATAGAAGTCTGCCATCACTTTCTCGAGATCTCGTTCTGCCATTTGCCCATGTGCAATCGCTATGCGNGCTTGGGGAACGATTTCTTGCAGATGGGCTGCCGTGCGTTCGATGGACTTCACTTCGTTGTGAAGATAGAAGACCTGGCCNCCGCGCAGTAGCTCTCGCGATACAGCTTCTTTAATNAGNCCGTCTTGGGTTTCTCGCACGAAGGTCTTAACCGAAAGACGCTTTGACGGCGGCGTTACGATCAGAGAGAGATCGCGAATTCCGGCGAGGCTCATATTAAGCGTGCGCGGAATCGGGGTGGCGGTTAGGGTAAGTATGTCGACATCAGCTCGAAGCTCTTTGAGCTTCTCTTTTTGACGCACACCGAAGCGATGTTCCTCGTCAATAATTAATAAGCCTAGGTCGGCGTACTTTATTTGATTGTTTAGCAGGCGATGCGTGCCAACTAGAATATCAACTTTGCCTGCGGCAACCCGCTCGAGCACCGCGTTCTGCTCAGCGGCGCTTTTGAAGCGGCTTATGACATCGACCTCGACTGGCCAGTCGGCGAATCTATCTTTCAGGCTCTCGTAATGTTGCTGTGCGAGGAGCGTAGTTGGGACGAGGAGAGCGACCTGCTTATTGTTTTGCACGGCGATAAACGCAGCACGCATGGCGACTTCGGTTTTACCAAACCCAACGTCTCCACAGACGAGCCTGTCCATAGCGCGCGGCAATGCCATGTCGTTGATTACAGCATCGATAGCCGTTTCTTGGTCTGCGGTTTCTTCGAACGGGAAGCTCGACGCAAACTTGTCGTAGTCGATATCGGTTACTTTATAGGTGTAGCCTTTTTTCGCCTCGCGCTGCGCGTAGATATCGAGCAATTCAGCTGCTACATCGCGTATTTTCTCGGCAGCCTTGCGCTTGGCCTTGGACCACTGGTCGGTGCCCAATGAATTGAGTGGCGCGCCGTCTTCGCCGCCGCTGTAGCGACTAATAAGATGCAGCGAGGCGACAGGGACATAAAGCTTCGCCTCATTCGCATACTCGAGCATGAGAAACTCGGTTGCCTGACCATCGGTGACGATTGTCTCAAGCCCGCGATAACGGCCAACGCCATGGTCTATGTGTACCACAGCATCGTTGAGCCTGAGCTCGGTCAGGCTCTTAACGATAAAATCGGTATTGCTCTGAGTCGCGCGGCGGCGCCTGCGCTGCGCAACGCGATTGCCAAAGAGTTGTGCCTCGGTGACGAGGAGCAGCTGCTGATCCTCTAGCCATAACCCGTGATCGAGCGGTGCAATGGCGATGCCGAGCAGTTCATCTGAATCAACGAAATCTTGCCAATGGTCGAACTGACGTGGCCTTAGGCTAATCTGTTTCAGAACCTCGATGAGTGTCTCGCGGCGCCCGGCGCTTTCAGCGCAGAACAGTATTCTTTGATCCGGCCGCTCGGCCAGAAACTGCAGCAGCGCAGCGAAGGGCATTTTTAAAGAACTGTCGCTCGACAGCGTTGGCAGAGGCGAGCTTCCTAGGCTGTATGCCGAGGGGTCTTGCTTAAACTCTATTTGCCGAAAGCGTTTAAATTCACGGAGTAGCTCATCTATCTGGATGAAGCTCTCATCGGGATTGAGAATGGGGCGCTGGCGATCGAATTGGCGCTCATCAAATCGCGATACGATGTCTAGCCAAAAACTGTCGCCTGCGTCTTTGAGTCTGCCGAGGCGGCATAAGGTTGCGGAGTCGGGCAAATAATCGAAAACCGAATTCAGCTCATCGAAGAATAGTGCTAGATAGTATTCGAGCCCGGGTGATGCGATGCCCTCGCTGACATCCTGATAAAGAGGCGCCTGACGCAGGTCGACGTCGAAGCGATCGCGAAAGGCATTGCGAAACCGTGTGATGCCGGTTTCATCGAGCGGATACTCGCGCCCCGGTAAGAGTCGGATTTCGTCGATTTTACCCTGTGACAATTGCGTCTCGGGATCGAAAAGGCGAAGAGTCTCGATTTCATCGTCCCACAAATCTATTCTAAAAGGCTGTTTGCTACCCATTGGGAAGAGGTCGATTATCGAACCACGCACGGCGAATTCGCCGTGTTCATAAACTGCGTCTACGCTTTGATAGCCGGCAGAGACGAGTTGGGCGCGGAGGCGATTAATGTCCAGATTCTGGCCTATCTTGAGTTTAAGCGTGTTCGCCAGAACGTAGTTCTTCGGTGGCAACTTGTGCATTAAGCTGGTTATCGAGACGACCAAAACGCCGCGCTCAAGCGCCGGGAGATGGAAAAGCGCACTCAAACGATCAGAGACGATGTCTTGATGAGGCGAGAAATTGTCATAGGGAAGCGTCTCCCAGTCTGGTAGCGTGAAAAGCTTGAGGGCTGGGTAAACGGAGGTGAAATAACGCAGTTCGCGACGAAGCTCTTCGACACTTTCATTGTTTTCACAGATCACGACTAAAGGACCGGGGGCCTCTGACGCTGCCTGCGCTATGGCTAGGCTGCGCGCACTGCCATGGGCATCGCTCCAATACTGGGTTTGATAAGCATCGGAGGGGAGTGGGGGATTGAATGGGTTCATGGCAGCGGCCGGGCGACTAGCAAACNCTGAGTATAGCCCAGTTTTGGCCGTGTTTCTTGCACTAGCAGGTTATTACTCTGATAATAGCGCGCTTCTAATCAGCCTCTTTGCGCCAGGAGTCGCGCGAGTGTTAGAGGTTACAAATTCACCGTTCGCGGTGATCTTATGCGTACATCGGCTGGCTNATAAGGCACGGCAAGGTGCTGCGCCACAAAGAGAAAGGGGATTTCGTGATCCGTCCTAGCGTAGACGACTATTTTGGCGACTGGAAGCAGCGTGAAGCATTAGTGCAGGAGATGATTCCTGTTATCGGCAGGCTGTTCAGCCAACGCAACGTAGGTATTTTTATCTATGGCCGCCCACTGCATAACCGCTCAGTGACTTTCATCATGAAGTCACATCGATTCGTTCGCCAAGTCGAGCGTAACGAGATGTCTGAATTTGAATCGCATCCCATGCTAATGGAGTTGGCGAAGCTTGATCTTTGGAATGCGCAGATTGATATCGGCAAATTAACGGTTCGATACATGGANCATCTAGCCAGCGAGGGTGACAAGGCCGTAAGCGTTGCCGTCTTCGTTAAAGCCGAGCTNGGTTACCTCGATGGCGTGAACGAAAAGCCGGTACCAAAGTCGCAAGACGTTGTTCTCTATGGGTTCGGTCGTATCGGTCGCTTAATGGCCAGGCTTTTAATCGAGCGCACAAGTAACGGCGAGGTTATGCGTCTCAAGGCGATCGTGGTGAGACCGGGCGGTGAGGGCGACCTCGACAAGCGCGCTAACCTGTTTACTAACGATTCGGTTCACGGCACTTTTCAGGGCACTCTGCGGGTCGATCACGAGCGCAACATGCTTATTGCGAACGGCAATGAGATCCGGGTGATTTACGCAAACTCACCCGAGGAAATTGACTACAACGAATACGGTATCGACGATGCGCTGATTATCGACAACACCGGCATGTGGAGAGACGAGGCNGGTCTGTCGCGGCATCTCAATGCCAAGGGTGCTGCGAAGGTTATCCTTACGGCGCCTGGTAAAGGCGATATTAAGAATATTGTCTATGGTATCAACGACGATCAGATTACCGCCGACGACAAAATTATTACGGCTGCATCATGCACGACCAATGCGATTGCGCCAGTGCTGAAGGTCGTCAACGACCGATTCGGCATCGCGCATGGTCACGTTGAGACAGTCCATGCCTACACAAACGACCAAAACCTGATCGATAACTACCATAAGGGTAGNCGTCGCGGACGAAGTGCGGCGCTGAATATGGTGCTGACCGAAACTGGCGCTGCGAAGGCGGTCGTAAAAGCGATACCCGAGCTCGAAGGTAAGCTGACCGGTAACGCTATCCGTGTCCCAATCCCTAACGTGTCGATGGCTATACTCAATCTCACGCTAGAAAATGCGACGAGTAAAGACGAGCTCAATGAGTTTCTCCGCGATATCGCTTTGCATTCTAAATTGCAAAACCAAATTAGCTATACCGAATCGCCGGACGCGGTGTCGAGTGACTTTGTGGGTACGCGTGAGGCTGGCGTGGTTGACTCCAACGCCACCATCGTTAGCGGAAACAACGTCGTGCTGTACCTTTGGTACGACAATGAGTTTGGTTACTGCTGCCAAGTCGGGCGTATGGTCTACAAGATGGCTGGCGTCAAATACCAGTATTATCCGATCGAAGAGTAGACTCGGCGGCCTCCGCTTACCGTAAACGCCCCGAATGCAGATTCGTGGCGTTTATCTGAATTCCTTCCTGCCCTTGTTTTTGCTAGAAATTCCCTTCAATTAAGTCTATAATTTGCCCCGCCCAAATTCACTGATTCCGTGCATCGAAAGGACTGCCAGTCGACGCGTAAAACAGGGTTGTGATAGCCAGATTCGAAGACTTAAAAGTCTCAATTTCTGCATCCGAACCTACCTGTTTCGCGTACTGTGCGGTAACCCCATAGCGGGTGCGATTAGTGATTTGCGAGCAGCGAGAGGCAATACCGAATAGTTGGACTTTTGACCTTCGGGCGCGGCACCCACTCTTTGTAGATAAGGCGACACTTTAGGCGATGAATAGAATTAAACGCGGTATGGAACTACCACTCGCGGGCGCTCCAGAGCAAGTAATAGCCAGCGTGCAAGCGCCTCGATCACTCGCCATCGTGGGCGATGACTATGTCGGCATGAAGCCAACCATGCTCGTAGCCGAAGGTGACAGAGTCAAACTGGGTCAGCCGCTTTTTAGCGATAAGAAAAATCCTGAAGTAATTTACACCTCGCCCGGTTGCGGTGTGGTTAGCGCGATCAATCGAGGCTACCAAAGGCGCCTGCTCTCTCTCGTTATCGAGCTCGAAGGCGATGAGCAGGTGGAGCTTAAGTCTTACACCTCTGCCGAGCTGCCTTCGCTTAGCCGCGACCAAATTGTTGCAGACCTCGTTGAGTCGGGTCTGTGGACGGCGCTTCGCGTTAGACCGTTTAGTAAAGTGCCTGCCCCCGGCGAGCAACCGGTTGCGCTTTTTATCAACGCAATGGACACAAACCCCCTCGCTGTTGATCCCGCNGTTGTTATCGCCGAGAGAACCGAGGATTTTGCGCGCGGTGTGAACATCCTATCTAGATTACCCACGGGCGAGACATTTTTATGTGTTGATGCGGCGGTTAAGGCGCTCGTTGCAGGCTGTCAGCTAAGCTCTTCTGTTCGCCTAGAGGAGTTTGCAGGGCCACATCCTGCAGGATTAAGTGGCACACATATCCATACCCTATCGCCTGCGGGCATGGCGCGGCAGATAGCCTATATCAATTACCAAGACGTCATCGCAATTGGCAAATTATTTGNGACAGGATTGCTTGATCCGAGTCGAGTGATTTCNCTGGCAGGTCCGCAAGTGACTGCGCCGCGGCTCGTTCGNTCGCGATTGGGTGTTAGTCTCGATGAGCTATGCGCCGGCGAGCTGAAGGGTAACGACAACCGTGTTGTTACCGGGTCAGTGTTAGGCGGTCGCACCGCGGCCGGAAGCGAAGCGTATCTCGGCCGTTACCATTCACAAGTCACGGTTATCAGAGAAGGGCGTGACAGGCCTCTTTTCGGCTACCTGTCGCCAGGCAAAGAACGTCACTCAGTGATGGGTATCTATATAAGTAGTTTTTTCAAGTCAGCCCCTCTGCCCTTGAGTACAAGCACGCAGGGTAGCGATAGGGCGATGGTGCCGATNGGCGCCTATGAGAAAGTCATGCCGCTCGACATTCTGCCGACACAGCTGCTGCGTGCGCTGATTGTAGGGGACATAGAANCGGCCATTAGCCTCGGCGCGCTNGAGCTCGACGAAGAAGATTTGGCGTTATGCAGCTACGTGTGCCCGGGCAAATACGAGTACGGAACCTTNCTGCGCGAGAATCTAACGCGCATCGAAAAAGAAGCCTAGCCGCGAGGCCTGCGCGTGTGCAACTGCAGCTTTGCTGCTAATTACAGTTTGCTCTTAGTGGAATACTGATGGGATTAAGACGAGTACTAGATGACCTCGAGCCGCACTTTAATCAAGGTGGGCGCTTTAGCAAGTTCTACGCATTGTATGAAGCCGTTGACACGATTTTCTACAGCCCGAGTAAAATAACGGTTTCGCAGCCGCATGTGCGCGACGGTATCGATCTCAAACGCGTGATGATTACGGTGTGGATCGCCGCTTTCTTCCCTATGTTTTACGGCATGGCGAACCTTGGTTACCAAGCGAACAGCGCTATCCTGAACCTCGGGCTGACCGGAACGGGCGACTGGCATGAAGTAATCATTTCGCTTATCGCCGGGCATAATCCAGAGAGTCTCTGGGACAATATGATTTATGGCGCGGCGCATTATCTGCCAATCTACTTCGTCGTTTTCATGGCGGGTGGTTTCTGGGAAGTGCTGTTTGCTATTAAGCGTAAACACGAGATTAACGAAGGGTTTTTCGTCACGTCGATACTTTTCACCCTCATCGTGCCACCCGATATTCCTCTCTGGCAGGCTGCGCTCGGGATTAGTTTTGGTATCGTAATCGGCAAAGAGGTGTTTGGCGGTACTGGGAAAAACTTCTTGAACCCTGCGCTCACGGCGCGTGCGTTCCTCTATTTTGCTTATGCGCCACAGATGTCCGGCGACTCGGTCTGGACTGCAGTAGACGGATTCAGTGGTGCAACTGCGCTCAGTCAAATGGCGACCGATGGGCTGCCAGTCATTGCCGCCGCGACAGGCGAAGTTCTGACCTGGACCGACGCTTTTTTTGGGCAAATGCAAGGCTCAATTGGTGAGACGTCGACCTTCGCTATTCTCTTAGGCGGAGCGATGCTACTCATCACTCGAATCGCCTCGTGGCGAACCATGCTCGGTGTGTTTATAGGAATGGCTGCGACAGCGACGATGTTCAATTTGATTGGCTCAGACACCAATCCACATTTCGCCACGCCATGGTACTGGCACGCAGTCGTGGGTGGCTTCGCTTTCGGTATGGTTTACATGGCGACGGATCCAGTGTCGTCATCGATGACCAACACGGGCAAGTGGTTTTACGGTGCGCTTATCGGCTTTATGACAATCATTATCCGAGTCGTGAACCCTGCTTACCCAGAGGGCATTATGCTCGCCATCTTGTTCGCCAACCTTTTTGCGCCACTGATCGATTTCAGCGTCATCAGAGCAAATATTAACAGGAGGCGCGCGCGCGGTGTCATCTAAAGATACAGTTACAAAGACTCTAGTCGTTGCATTCTTCTTATGCGTCGTCTGTTCGATTCTCGTGTCCGGCACGGCGGTTATTCTTAAGCCGATGCAGGACGAGAATAGGATTCTCGACCGTAATAAGAACATTCTCAGCGCTGCTGGGCTTTACGATTCAGCTATTCATTCAGACAGCGAGGTCGCGGAGCTATTCAGTCGCTTCACGCCGCGACTCGTAGATATTAATGCTGGACGCTTCCTCGAGGCAGACGAGGCCTTAGCACTCGGTATCGATATCGTTAATTACGATCAGCGTAAAGTCATTACTGACCCTGCGTTGTCGGAAGCGCTAACGAGTGAGGAAGATCTCGCCGACGTTAAACGGCGCGCTCTTTACCAGATGGTTTACCTGATGGAAGGTAATTCGGAGGACGAACTCGACACGATCGTGCTGCCGGTTAGCGGCTATGGCTTATGGGGCATTCTCTACGGTTTCATGGCTCTCGAAGGCGACGCTAATACTGTGAAAGGGCTCGCCTTTTACGAGCTAAAAGAGACGCCTGGGCTTGGCGCAGAGGTTCGTAACCCGCGTTGGACAGCCCTGTGGCCGGGTAAAAAAGTGTATGCCGAAGATGGTGGCGTTGGCCTAACCGTCGTGAAAGGCGCGGGCACAGGCGACTATGAAATAGATGGTCTGTCTGGCGCGACGTTAACGAGTCGTGGTGTGGCCAATCTTGTGCAGTACTGGCTTGGCGATGATGCATTTGGGCCGTTGCTCAAGCAATTGGGCGGCATGCAGAATCAAGCTATTGCGGTTTTAGGCAACGATTAGTGCGGCAAGTAACGCGCTAAGTAGTGCGGTAAATAGCCGGATTTAGCCGGCTGTACCGAGATTTTAATGAGATTACGCAGCGATACGCTGAGGGGAATGGGAAACTAAATGACGAGCGCTAAAGAAGTCGTCTTTAAACCTTTATTTGATAATAATCCGATCGCTCTACAGATACTTGGTGTTTGTTCGGCGCTGGCGGTGACCACGCAGTTGAGCGTAACGCTGGTGATGTGTATCGCCCTGACAAGCGTTACTGCGTTTTCTAATCTGTTTATTTCTATGATTCGCAACTACATGCCTTCGAGCATCCGGATCATCGTGCAGATGACGATCATAGCGTCACTGGTTATTGCGGTAGATCAGTTTTTGCAGGCCTTTGCTTATGAGATCAGCAAGAGCCTTAGTGTGTTCGTTGGACTCATTATTACTAACTGCATCGTGATGGGACGTGCCGAAGCGTTTGCGATGAAGAATCCGCCTGTCCTCAGTTTTCTCGACGGCATCGGCAATGGGTTGGGCTATAGCGTTGTGCTTATCGTCGTGGCTGTCTTTCGCGAGCTGTTAGGATCAGGCTCGCTTCTGGGCTACGAAATTTTGCCGTTAGTCGGTAACGGTGGGTGGTATCAGGGTAATGGCTTAATGCTTTTAGCCCCTAGCGCATTCTTTATTATTGGCTTGTTTGTTTGGGTGTTGAGAAGCGTGAAAACTGAACAGGTAGAAAACGCAGAGTTTCGTATTGCCCCGCATGCTTCTCACTCTCATGAAGGAGCATTCTAGATGGAAGCTTTGCTCAGTCTGTTTGTGAAAGCTGTTTTCATCGAGAATATGGCTCTCCAGATGTTCCTTGGCATGTGTACCTTTCTCGCCGTATCGAAGAAAGTCGAGACTGCGATTGGCCTCGGCGTCGCGGTTGTTGTGGTTCAGGTCATCACAGTGCCGGTTAATAATTTGATTTTCAATTTACTGCTGCGCGAAGGGGCGCTCAGTTGGATGGGGCTTCCCGATCTGTCTTTAGATTTTCTTGGCTTCCTCTGTTACATCGGCGTCATCGCCGCGATGGTGCAGATACTCGAAATGTTTCTCGATAAATTCGTCCCAGCACTCTACAGCGCTCTCGGGGTGTTCTTGCCATTGATCACGGTTAACTGCGCGATTTTGGGCGCGACGCTGTTTATGGTTGAGCGTGATTACACCTTTCCGGAAAGTGTCGCCTTCGGGCTCGGGTCTGGATTCGGGTGGGCGCTAGCTATTGTTGCGCTCGCGGGTATTCGGGAAAAGCTCAAGTACAGCGACGTGCCGGAAGGATTACGCGGACTAGGTATCACTTTCATTACTGTCGGGCTCATGTCTCTCGGCTTTATGTCTCTAAGCGGTGTATCGCTGTAATCACAATTGTCGATTCGGGGCGAGCTAAAACCTTGGTCGCTGCGTACTACTCATTGATAAAGTAACTCATTAAGCGAAGCTAAAATGGTCGATTTTGCAACAATTATAGGTGGGGTGGCGTTGTTCACCGTTGTGGTGATGCTGCTCGTGTCGCTTATCCTCGTCGCGCGTGCGCGTCTCGTCAGCAGTGGCGACGTGCAAATAGAAATCAATGGTGACCCTGAGCGTACGCTCACTGTGCCGGCAGGTGGCAAACTTCTCAACACGCTCGCCGATGCTGGAATATTTCTTTCCTCAGCCTGTGGTGGCGGCGGGACTTGTGCTCAGTGTAAATGCCAGATCGTGGATGGCGGCGGCTCGATGCTGCCAACTGAGGAAGGCCATTTTACACGCGGGCAGCGCCGAGATAATTGGCGTCTCTCGTGCCAAGTTGCTGTTAAACAAGACATGAAAATTGAGGTGGCGCCCGAGTTCTTCGGCGTTAAGCAGTGGGAAACTACCGTGCTTTCTAACGATAACGTAGCCACGTTTATTAAAGAACTCGTATTAGAAATCCCTGCTGGAGAGAGCGTCGACTTCCGCGCTGGTGGCTATGTTCAGTTAGAAGTGCCGCCGCATGAAGTGCGCTATGCCGATTACGAAATCGATGAGCAGTATCGAGGCGACTGGGAACACTTCGGCCTCTTCAAAAAAGTATCAAAGGTGAATGACACGACGATACGCGCGTACTCGATGGCAAACTACCCCGAAGAGAAAGGCGTGATTAAATTCAATATTCGAATTGCGACGCCACCTCCTGGTTCCGATTTCCCGCCCGGAAAAATGTCGTCCTATGTCTTTGGCCTCAAGCCAGGAGACAAGGTAAAAGTATTTGGCCCTTACGGGGAATTCTTCGCAAAAGACACAGACGCTGAGATGGTGTTTATCGGTGGCGGCGCGGGAATGGCACCAATGCGATCGCATATTTTCGATCAGCTTCGCCGACTCAACAGCAAGCGTAAGATCAGTTTTTGGTACGGCGCTCGCAGCTTACGCGAAATGTTCTATGAAGATGATTACAACACTCTCGCTGCCGAGAACGATAATTTCGATTGGCATGTCGCTCTGTCTGATCCGCAGCCGGAAGATAATTGGACAGGAATGACTGGGTTTATTCACAACGTGGTACTCGAGAATTATCTCAAGAATCACCCAGCGCCCGAAGACTGCGAATATTATATGTGCGGGCCACCGATGATGAATGCGGCGGTTGTTAAGATGCTTAAGGATCTAGGCGTCGAAGACGAGAACATCGCACTCGACGAGTTCTCGTGATCGGCAATTTGCGCCGAGTCTCCCTTACTCTTTTCGTTATTCTACTCGCGCTTGGCTTTTTTGCCTCGCGCGAGGACCCCGAAGTCACCGTCTACTCCGATCCAAGTCGTTTCGATGGCTTCACGATGGGCACCACCTACAGCGTTCAGTTTGCAGCCAAAGTGCCCCCCGACGTTGCGGTGGCTCTCGAGAAAGACACAGCGCGGCTTCTTGGCAAATTAGACAAAGAAATATTCTCGACCTATGTGCGATCCTCAGAGATCTCTCGGCTAAGTCAGTCGAGCCTCGATGCGCCGGTTCAAATTTCCACCGAGATGGCTGAGGTATTGCAAGAAGCCTTAAAGGTTGCCGCCGAAACCGACGGGGCGTTTGATGTAACTATCGCGCCGTTGGTGAATCTCTGGGGTTTTGGCCCGCAAAGAAACAATGCAGATGGCGCAGCGCCGTCACAGTCAAGTCTGCGAGAGGCATTAGATAGAGTCGACTATCGCGCGCTCGTTCTAGACATGTCAGCACTCACCCTTGCACGAACAAGCGACGTTGAGATCGACCTAAGCGCTATCGCAAAAGGATACGCGGTCGATAGAGTGGCTGAGCTGTTGGAAGCCTATGAAATACATGATTTCTTCGTCGAAGTGGGTGGAGAGTTAAGGATTTCAGGCCATAAGGACGAAAGTAAGCGCGGATGGGTTCCCGCGATTGAGGCGCCGCTCAGCGGGCTTTCGCAAATTTATGAAATCTTTTTGAGCCGAGGGGACTCCATTGCCGTTGCCGGCTCAGGTGATTACCGCAACTACTTCGAGGTCGATGGCGTGCGTTATTCGCACGAAATTGATCCGAGGAGTGGTCGGCCAATAGAGCACACCTTGGCGGCAGTCACCGTTATAGATGAATCGGCGATGAGGGCTGACGCGCTTGCAACAGCCTATATGATTATGGGCGTAGAGGCTGCCAAACAAACGGCAGACGCTGCAGGTCAAGCGGCCTACTTTATTGTGCGTTCTGGGCTCGGCGCAAGCGGCGAGCCCAGGTTTGAGGCTCAACATACTGAGGCATTTGCACGTTATCTAGTACGCTAGTTGAAAGAAAGTTAGCGTGAAGAAACTCGCGATTAGAATGCGCTAAGATAGCCGTAGGGAGAGAAGTGAAATGTCAGTCTTACTAGGTACTTTTGNCGCAATGGCCTGCTTCATTGTCCTGATGTCGGTCGGCGTGCTGTTTGGCCGCAAGCCTATTCAGGGATCCTGCGGCGGGCTTAACAAGATTAACGGCATGGACGAGTGTGAGCTGTGCGGCGGCAGTGTTCAAAAATGTGACGAGCTTAGCACTCAGAACAAGGCTGTTAAGACAGTAGATGCAACGCGGCGATAAATAGGNAATNGAATGAAAGGTAAGAACCATTACGACATAATTGTTATTGGCGCTGGCCCCGCGGGTGAGGCGGCGGCGATGAATGCAAAGAAGAAAGGCCACTCAGTTGCCGTAATCAACGATCTCAAGCATGTCGGCGGCAATTGCACGCANTGGGCAACTATTCCTTCCAAGGCATTAAGGCACGCGGTAAATCAGGTGATGCAGTTCAATGCGAATCCAATGTTCAGAGACGTTGGCGAAGCGAAAAAGTTGAGCTTCCAGCAAATACTGAAGCAAGCGCAGCGCGCTGTGTCGGAACAGGTATCCATGCGGACTGATTTTTATGATCGCAATCATATTCCTGTGATCGCAGGCCGCGGCACGTTCATCGACAAGAACACATTAAAACTGGCAGGCAAACGTACCAAATTGACTGCTGATTACTTTATTATCGCTACGGGCTCCCGTCCTTATCACCCGCCAGATGTAGATTTCGATCACCCGCGTATATTCGATAGCGATACGATACTGTCGCTAGACTTTTCCCCGCGTAAGGTGACCATCATAGGCGCCGGCGTTATTGGCTGTGAGTATGCGTCCATATTCGGCGGTCTCGGTGCCAAAGTTGAGCTGATAAATCCCGCGGCATCGCTGTTGAGTTTCCTCGATAACGAAATATCGGGTGCGCTAAGCTACCACCTACGAGACCTCGGTGTGCGTAGTCGCCACAACGAAGAATATGAGGAAATCGAATACCACGACGATTTTATTGTCACGTATTTGAAGTCGGGCAAAAAAATCAAAAGCGACATTGTTCTCTGGGCGAACGGCCGGGCCGGCAATACCGATGGTTTAGGGCTGGAAAACGTTGGCGTAGAGGCTAACAGCCGCGGGCAAATCGCTGTCGACCGCGCCTATAAAACCGAAGCGGACAACATCTATGCCGCTGGCGATGTTATCGGTTGGCCGGCCTTAGCAGGCGCCGCTTATGACCAGGGGAGAGCGGCAAGCAATGCCATTGTCGCCCCAGAGGAATGCACTCACGTGGATGAGGTCGCCACGGGTATCTACACGATTCCGGAGATTTCGACGCTTGGAGCTACGGAGGCTGAGCTTTCCGCTGCCCGCATTCCCTACGAGGTGGGTAAAGCGTTTTTCAAGAACACAGCGAGAGCGCAAATCACTGGGGAAGAGGTGGGCATGCTTAAGCTGATCTTCCATTTTGAGACCCTTGAGCTGCTAGGTATTCATTGCTTTGGAGACCAAGCGTCTGAGATCGTGCATATCGGACAGGCGATAATGCGACAGCCTGCACCTGCCAATTCAATGAAATACTTCATAGACACAACGTTCAACTATCCCACCATGGCCGAAGCCTACCGCACCGCTGCGCTCGATGGCCTGAATCGAGTCTTCTAGCTTTACTCAAAAATGGCTCTTGCCAAGATGGCGCTACAAGGTTAATTTCAAACCTTGGGCGCTGTCATCTGAACCTTACAGAGCATTGCCCGAGCGTCGACAATAATACGNGCGTGTAGCACTGTGTATTGGCACAGCGCCATACTGCTTTTACCTAGAGAGATCGGTGAGCTAAAAAGGTCCGGGGGATAACAATTATGATGCGAACAGCGAGAGATATACTTAACGATAAGGGCGGCCACATGGTTACGGTTGCCTTCGATGCCACAGTGCATCAAGCACTCACGATTATGACGCAGCATAGGGTAGGTTCAATCGTCGTTGTTGATGGTGAAAAAATTAAGGGCATTTGGACCGAAAGAGACCTGATGTTTCGCGCGCTAGAAGAAGGTTTCGATGCCCGCACAGCGCTCCTCAAAGACAAGATTTCAGAAAACCTCATTTCTGCTAACGCAGACGAAGTCGTCTATCAGTTATACGATAAATTTCTTGGCAAGCGTATTCGCCACTTATTGATCGAAGACGGGGGAGAATTCATCGGTCTCATCTCGGTCGGCGATGTCATGAAAGCAAACCTTCAGCAAAAGGCCGAGGAGTTTGCAGACCTCAATCATAAAGTCAGCTTGGAGTACTACGAGAATTGGAAGCAAATTCAAGCAGAACGATAGTCCGCTTGCTTGAATGAGAACTGGCTCACAATTACTTGCGTGAGGCAGGCGCTCCATGTTAACTTTTTCACAGATATTGAATAGCTAGTCGATTAAGCAGTACACGAAAAATAGAAGTGCTAGATAGGTCAAGAAAGACGGTAGATCAACTGAGTTTTGGTAAGGTGCCTTGCGGCTATTACCAAAAAACAGTGAAGACGATAGAAAGAGCCGATTTCTTTAACTGATTCCACTTGATTTCGAATGTTCGCGCATTCGTAGTGTTCAGCTCAAAGGGCTCCCCGAGATGAGTAATAACGATTCGATGGGTAGTTTTTCTGTAGTTATATACCCCTCGATCGCAAAGTGCAGACGCATTTTGCACACTCTCTGTTTCGTCTCTCCAGTTTTTCCCACACCAGTGCTCTGTTTTATGGCCACTCATTAAAGAGCGTGTTGACTTCAACTCCTCTCTTTTTTGAATTTATGTTCGCGAGAGCGCTTAACTAGTGACACTCGCAGTCTAAATTAAGGCCAAGTAGTAGGCTGATAGCTGAGTGTTCGAAAGTGAGAGTGAGTTGAAATAGTCTTAAATCGAGGGGGTGCGATGATCGAATCTGCAGTCGATGTAGGTGTTAATAACGACCTGCGAGCGTTTTTAATCTACGGATTTGCTGTTGTCGCTGTTGTCGGAACGATGCTCGGGTTGTCATTTGTTCTTGGTCAACGCAAAAATGCGCACTCTAAAAATCTACCGTTCGAGTCTGGCATCGTCTCAGTTGGTAGCGCTCAGTTTCACACCACGATTCACTTTTACCTCCCCGCTATTCTCTTCATCATTTTCGATCTCGAAGTNGTTTTCCTATTTTCGTGGGCCCTCGTAGTCCGTGAAGCTGGGTGGGCTGGTTTTATTGAGATCGCAATTTTCATCTCCGTCCTTTTGATCGCGCTACTGTATCTGGCTCGGGTAGGCGCGCTCGACTGGCGCACACAGATTCAGAAGCGCGAGTTGCGAACGATGGTTGGACCTGGCGGCGTCACTAATCGGAAGGAGTTTAAATTATGAATTGGAGCCTAGAGTCAGCTGAGACGGCGGCTGCACCGCAGCGCGGCGGCAGTGAGATGGACGAATTTATTCGCCGCAATGTAATGATGGTAAAACTTGAAGACATGGTTGCTTGGGGACGCAAAAATTCGATATGGCCGTTTAATTTTGGTCTTTCTTGCTGTTATGTCGAAATGGCCACCGCGTTTACCAGTAGGCACGATCTCGCGAGATTTGGTGCAGAGGTGATACGCGGAACTCCTCGCCAAGCCGATATGATCGTGATCGCAGGCACGGTATTCCGAAAAATGGCGCCGGTTGTGAAGCAGCTTTACGATCAGTTGCTCGAGCCCAAATGGGTTATCTCCATGGGTTCCTGCGCGAACTCCGGGGGCATGTACGATATCTATTCGGTTGTCCAAGGTGTCGATAAATTTCTGCCCGTCGACGTCTATGTTTCCGGCTGCCCGCCGCGGCCTGAAGCACTTCTGCAAGGCCTGCTCTTATTGCAAGAATCGATTGGTAATCAGCGGCGTCCGCTGAGTTGGGTGATCAATGAGCAGGGGATTATTCAGCGAGAAGAAAACGAAGTACAACGTGTTATCAGAGGCCCCGAAAGAATCGCAGCGACCGAACTCAGATCACCGGACGAGGTCTAGATAAACGATGCGAGTCCCCTCAACAGTATCCGTCACAGAGAATTTAAACGCGCCGGTGGGACTAGCGGCTGTAGAGCATCTCCGTGCTGTTTTCGGCGATCGCATCTTGCATGAACAACTTACTTGCGACGAAATTCCAACGCTCTGGTTTGCCCGAGAAAGCATTCAGCAGGCTCTAACCCTCGTGCGNGAGCAGACCTTTGCGGGGCAACGGTTCGAGATGCTACTCGATCTCACNGCGATAGATGAGCGCGTGCGNGTTAATCGTGCGGGTCAGCCTGCGAGCGAATTTACCGTNGTCTATCACCTCATGTCATTCAGCGGAAATGCTGATCTTCGGNTCAAAGTCCCCTTGTTCGACGATGACCTGCATCTTCCNACAGCGACGTTCCTTTGGCCCAATGCCAATTGGTATGAGCGCGAAGTGTGGGACATGTTTGGCATTCGATTCGACGGTCACCCCAACCTCTACAGACTGGTTTTGCCACCAACTTGGGAAGGGCATGCGTTGCGCAAAGAGCATCCTGCGCGGGCAACAGAGATGGAACCCTTTACCCTTGATGATGCCCAAACTGATATTGAGCAAGAGGCGTTAAAATTTAAGCCCGAAGAATGGGGAATGAAACGCGCGTCCGAAGATTCGGAATTTATGTTTCTAAATCTTGGTCCAAATCACCCAAGTGTTCATGGTGCGTTTCGTATAGCCGTGCAACTCGACGGCGAAATCTTAGTCGACGCTGTTCCCGACATTGGCTATCACCATCGCGGCGCAGAAAAGATGGGCGAGAGGCAGTCGTGGCACACCTTTATTCCCTACACCGATCGAATAGATTACCTGGGTGGGGTAATGAACAATCTGCCTTACGTTATGGCAGTTGAGAAAATGGCTGGGATAGAGGTGCCCGAACGGGTCAAAGTTATTCGCGTCATGCTGTCCGAAATGTTTCGAATTTGTAGCCATCTTCTATTCTATGGCACGTTTGCTCAGGACGTGGGCCAACTCTCGCCTATCTTCTATATGTTTGTAGAGCGAGAAAGGATTTTCAATATCATTGAGTCGATTTGCGGCGCGAGGATGCATCCGGGCTGGTTCCGCATTGGCGGCGTCGCGCAAGATCTCCCGCAAGGCTGGGAAGTGCGGATTCGAGAGTTGCTCGATTTTATGCCTGCGCGACTCGATGAGTACGACAGCATGGTGCTCAACAACGGCATTCTTAAACGCCGTACACAGGGCGTTGGCGCCTATACCACNCAAGACGCGTTTGACTGGGGCGTAACTGGTGCTGGTCTACGAGCGACAGGCTATGAATGGGATATGCGTAAACAGCGGCCCTATAGCGGCTACGAGAATTTCGAGTTTGATATTCCGATCGCGGCTAACGGAGATTGCTACGACCGTTGCGCAGTGCGTGTGGAAGAGATGCGGCAGAGCCTTCGAATTATTAAGCAGTGNGNCGANAATATGCCTTCNGGAGACTATAAGTCTTCGCATCCATTAACGACACCTCCGCGNAAAGAAAAATCGATGCAAGATATCGAGACNCTCATCAATCACTTTTTGAGTGTGAGTTGGGGGCCAGTGATTCCNCCCAACGAAGTGTCTATGTCGATTGAAGCCACCAAAGGTATCAACTCTTACTACTTAATTAGCGATGGCAATACGGCCTCTTATCGCACGCGGATCCGCACCCCGTCTTTTGCGCACCTGCAGATGATTCCGGCNATTTCCCGCGGCTTTATGGTGTCCGATTTGATCGCCATTATAGCCAGTATCGATTTTGTCATGGCGGATGTAGATAGATGATGTTTTTCACTCGAGTATAGAGAGACGCACCGATGCAGCAACACGTTATAGCTAGCTCAAGTCCGAACCCGCGTCCACGCGCACGCGACTTATCGGCTGAAGAGATCGCTGAAATCGAACACGAATTAACTCTCTATCCGACTAAGCAGGCTGTTGGACTCGAAGCGTTAAAGATTGTGCAACGGCATCAAGGTTGGGTATCNGACGAGAGNATGCTCGCCATAGCCGATTACTTATCAGTGCCGGTGAGTGAGCTTGAGGGCGTGGCGACATTNTTTAATTTGATTTATCGGCGGCCAGTAGGTGAGAAGGTTATCCTTTTTTGCGATAGCGTAAGCTGCTGGATTATGGGCTGCGACAAGGTCAAAGCGCAGCTAAGTGCGCATCTTGGTATCGACTATGGTGAAACAACTACCGATGGAGAATACACGCTAATTCCAGTCCCGTGTTTGGGCGACTGCGATAAAGCACCCGTGATGATGGTTGGTGAAGCGATGCATCGTCACCTCTCTGTTGACACAATCGCTTCGGTTTTACCGCTTAAAAATGTGCGAGGTGACAAATGACCGATCGCCCGCTGACTAAGAATATTGACCTTGCTAGGGGTGCGCT
>JGI26246J51724_1000483_pt1 | contig 19480 bp, 20 predicted proteins | sample SaaInlLV_10m_DNA_FD_51724 | JGI IMG/M metagenome (IMG submission 51724) | reverse complement strand
TTGACCAGCTGGAACGTATTCGTTTTACCACCAGCCATCCCAATGACATGGATGATGCGCTGATTGAGGCTCATGGCACATGTGACAAGCTGATGCCTTATCTGCATCTTCCGGTGCAATCTGGCAGTGATCGCATTTTGAAGGCCATGAACCGCAAACATACGCGCGAAAGCTATTTTGCATTGGTCGACCGTATCCGCAGCGCCCGCCCCGATTTGCTCTTGTCGGGGGATTTCATTGTTGGCTTCCCTGGCGAAACGGACCAAGACTTTCAAGATACGTTGGATCTCGTGCGCCGTGTGGGCTACGGGCAGGCCTATTCCTTCAAATATTCCGCCCGTCCCGGAACGCCCGCGGCAGAACGCGCCGAAGTGCCGCCCGAAGTGGCCTCCGCCCGTCTGCAAGAGCTGCAAGCGCTCTTGACCGAACAGCAACGCGCCGCCCAGGCCGATATGGTGGGGCGCGAGGTGAAGGTTCTGTTTGAAAAGAAAGGCCGCCGCGAGGGGCAGTTGATCGGCAAATCCGAGTATCTCCACGCGGTTCATGCCGTGGCGCCCGATGACATGATTGGGCAAGTCATTCCAGTGCAGATCCTCAAGGATATGACAAACTCGCTGACAGGGCAGGTTTTGAGCGCGCCCGCGCGCCCGCGCGCATGATCTCTTCTTTTGTGTATTTTGTTTGCGCTGGGCCTTTCTCTTGCGAGAATCGCGCTATACTCTGAGACAAACGCAAAACCTATTTAGGGGACCTCATTGGCAGAAGACGCCGTAACAGCCATCGCTGCACAAAACGAATCCCGGATTGAATTTCCCAATAACCGTCTTTTGGCGGAGCTCTGCGGGGAATTTGATCGCAATCTCACCACAATAGAGACGCATCACGCCATCCAAATTGTGCGTCGGGGCAATCTGTTGCTTTTGGTTGGCGATGCGGATGGGGCGGCGCAGGCATCCGCGATTTTGCAATCGCTCTATACTCGGCTGGAACAGGGGCGGCCTGTGACGCCCGCGGATGTGACCGCCGAACTTAGGATGAACATGGCCGGGGGGACGCAGGCCGCGCCGATCAGCAGATGGAAATGTTCCGTAGCGGTGCGGTGGAAATTAAAACTCGAAAGAAATTGGTTGAACCACGCACAGAGGCGCAAAAGGCCTATGTTGAGGCTTTGTTCAAAAACGAGCTGTCGTTTGGTATTGGGCCGGCCGGGACCGGAAAGACCTATCTGGCCGTCGCCGTGGGCGTGTCGATGTTTATCACAGGGCGCGTGGATAAGATCATCCTGTCACGCCCTGCGGTGGAAGCCGGGGAGCGTTTGGGGTTTTTACCGGGTGATATGAAGGAAAAAGTCGATCCTTATATGCAGCCGCTCTATGATGCGTTGAATGACTTTTTACCGGCCAAACAAATGGCGAAATTGATGGAAGATAAGGCCATTGAGATTGCCCCTCTGGCCTTCATGCGCGGCCGAACCTTGGCGAATGCCTTTGTGGTACTGGACGAAGCGCAAAACGCCACCTCAATGCAGATGAAGATGTTCCTGACCCGTCTGGGAGAGGGAAGCCGCATGGTGATCACAGGCGACCGCACGCAGATTGATTTGCCGCGTGGTGTTCAGTCGGGGCTGGCCGATGCGGAGCGTTTGCTGTCGGATATTCCGAAAATCAGCTTCAATTATTTCACCTCAAAAGACGTGGTGCGTCATCCGTTGGTGGCGGCGATTATTGAGGCCTATGACGCGGATGGCGCATGAGCCTGAGCTTTGAGTTCATTTTGGAAGATGCCCGCTGGCAGGTGCAAGAATTGGCGACGATTGGCACGAAACTGGGCGCGGTCATACCGCAATATCTAGCGCTACCAGCGCAGAGCAGCGCGGTGGTGATGGCCTGTGATGATGCGCAGATTGCCCAGCTTAACCAAGATTTCCGTGGCAAGCCGCAGCCAACAAATGTGCTGTCTTGGCCCTCGGCTGATTTGTCGGGGCACAAGCCGGGAGGCCAGCCCAAACCGGCGACGGACCCTGAATTGGGTGATATCGCCATCGCCTATGACCTGTTTGCGCGAATCGCAGCAGGCTGGGCTTGCAATTCTCGATCACCTGACCCATCTTTTACTACATGGGACATTGCATCTTCTGGGTTATGATCACATAGACGATGCAGATGCTGATGTGATGGAAGGCCTTGAAATCAAAATGCTTGCAAGCCTTGGCATTTCCAACCCTTATGAAGTGAATGACGCAACCCAATGATTGGTGATATGCCACACAGTGATGACACGGCCGGCGGCTCTGAGACCGCCGAAGACCCCTCGAGTAGACAGACACAGGCGCTGGGCTTTTGGGATCGCTTAAAATGGGCCTTCTTTGGTGGTTCTCTGCCACAGATGGACAGCTTTGAATTTTCCCGGCCCGAGGGGGAGGAAATTATCCCCGGCATCTGGAACCTGCGGCAATTGCGGGTGGAAGATGTGATGGTGCCCAAGGCGGATATTAAATCTGTGCCTGTGACCATCACCAAAGAAGATTTGGTCCATGTGTTTAGAGACACCGGCTTAACACGTTTGCCCGTGTACAATCGAACCCTGGATACACCCCTTGGCTTTGTGCATTTGAAAGATCTGGCTCTCAAACACGGGTTTAACGGCGCTGGCGGGCGTTTGGCNCTTAAGTCCATGCTGCGGCCCTTGCTGTTTGTGCCGCCCTCTATGCCGATTGGCATATTGCTCACCAAAATGCAGGCCGACCGNATTCACATGGCCCTGGTGATTGATGAATATGGTGGCACNGATGGGCTGGTGACCATTGAAGATTTGATCGAACAGGTGATTGGCGAGATTGAGGATGAGCATGATCCTGCTGAGGGTGCCTTTTGGGTTGTTGAAAAACCAGGCAGTTACCTGGCGCAGGCCAAAACACCTTTGGACGAGTTTCAGCAGGAAATTGGTCGAGATCTGTCTGAGGTCGCAGAAGTGGATCCCGAAGAAGTCGACACGCTGGGCGGGTTGGTCTTTATGCTATTGGGCCGCGTGCCCGCTCGGGGCGAGGTCATCGAACACCCGGCTGGCGTGGAGTTTGAAATCGTCGATGCAGATCCGCGGCGGATCAAAAGGCTGAGAGCCCATGTTCGAGCCATCAGCACCTCATAGGCTTTGGGCGCAAGCGCCAGCATGGGGGCAATGGGCCTTGATTGTTGTGGCCGGCGGGCTTGCGGGCCTGGGGCAGGCCCCTGTGGATCAACCGGCGCTCACGCTCGTCGGGCTGGCCTTTGGATTTTGGATCATCCGCCCGGAGACCGCGCTGCCCTATTTCTTGCGCGGGTGGAGCCTCGGGTTTGGCTATTTTTTGGTGTCCTTGGCCTGGATTGTGGAGCCCTTCTTGGTAGAAGGCCGGGGCACCGCATGGATGGCACCCTTTGCCTTGCTGGCCATGGCGGGCGGTTTGGCGCTGTTTTGGGGGGGTGCTTTTGCTCTGGCGCGCGGGCGCGTGGGGCTTTGGATCTGTCTTGCGCTATTGTCCGCTGAACTTGCGCGCGCCTACCTATTCAGCGGGTTTCCTTGGGCCTTGCTGGGCTATGTGTGGATTGACACGCCCGCCTATCAATTGGCTGCGGTGATTGGACCCCATGGCATGAGTCTTTTGACTCTGGTCTTGGCGGCGCTGATCGCCTGGGGGGGGGCGACGGCGCGATGGGTTGTTTTGATCGCAACTGTCTCTTTGCCCTTTGTGCCTGGGCTGGAGATGGGCAAAAGCCCTGATGATGAGGGCCGGCCGGTGGTGCGTTTGATCCATCCCAATGTGGCACAGGAAAACAAATGGAACCCCGAAAAGACGGAAGAAATCTATCAAAGGCATTTATCGCTCACGCAGGCGGGGCCATCGGTTGATCTCATCATCTGGCCCGAAACCTCGGTCTATCAGCCGATAGACTGGGCCCGGTCAGATATTGCCGCCGCGGCGCAGGGGGCGCATGTTGTGGTTGGCTATCAAAGCCACAATCNGGCGGGCCAGTATTTCAACACCCTGGGCGTGGTAAGCCCGCAAGGGGAGGTGAAGAGTGAATATCACAAAAGCCNTTTGGTGCCCTTCGGGGAATATTTACCCCTTGGCCATTTGGCTCGGGTCTTTGGCTATGATTTTCCAGAATTTTCCGCCGGCAGTGGCCCGGCGCATATTGATATTGAAGGGATCGGCCGGCTCCAGCCGCTGATCTGCTATGAGGGGATTTTTCCGCAATTTGTGGGACGCGGGGCGGCGCGCCCCGATCTTTTGGTGTTGATTACCAATGATGGATGGTTCGGCCAGGGGCAGGGCCCGGCGCAGCATTTTGCCCAGGCGCGCGCCCGCGCCATTGAGTTGGGTCTGCCGATGCTGCGTGTGGCCAATCGTGGTGTCACCGCTGTGATTGATCCTTGGGGGCGCTCTGAGGCGCGGTTGGATCTCCATGAGCGCGGGGCGCTGGATGCACCTATCCCCAAGCCCCACACTGCGACTTTTTATGCGAAAAATCCTTGGCTTGGGGTGTTGATCCTTGTCGGAATGTTGGTGCTGGTGGCTTTTTTACAAAGGCGGGTTAAATTATCATTGACGCCTGGGGGCGGGACTTCTAGGAAGTCCTAGCTGCAACGGCTTCCTGGCGCAGCTTACATTTTATTGGAGCACTCCCCATGGCACGATCAAATTATATTTTCACCTCAGAATCCGTTTCTGAAGGTCATCCTGATAAACTATGCGACCGAATTTCTGACGCTGTACTCGACGCTTTTTTAACCGAAGAACCAGAGGCACGGGTGGCCGCTGAAACATTTGCCACCACAAATCGCATTGTTATTGGCGGCGAAGTGGGCTTGAATGACAAAGCAAAACTCTCGCACCACATGGGGCAGATCGAGCAAATCGCGCGAGATTGCATCAAAGACATCGGTTATGAGCAAGACAAATTTCATTGGAAAACCGTTGAAGTCACCAACCTTTTGCATGAGCAATCGGCCCATATTGCCCAAGGTGTGGATGCCGGCGCCGATAAGGATGAGGGGGCCGGTGATCAAGGGATCATGTTTGGCTATGCCACCACAGAGACCCCAGAGCTCATGCCCGCGCCCATTCAATATTCCCATGCGATTCTGCGGCGTTTGGCCGAGGTGCGTAAAGACGGCAGCGCGCCGGATCTTGGGCCAGATGCCAAGTCACAATTGTCTTTGCGCTATGAGAACGGGAAACCTGTTGAGATCATGTCGATTGTCTTGTCGACGCAACACCGCTCAGAAGATCAAGACAGCGCCTATATTCGTAGCATTGTTGAGCCCTATATCCGCGAGGTCGTGCCGGCCGAATGGCTCACAGCGAACACCGAATGGTGGGTCAACCCAACGGGGACCTTTGTGATTGGTGGCCCTGACGGCGATGCAGGTTTGACGGGACGCAAGATTATTGTGGATACCTACGGCGGTGCCGCGCCCCATGGCGGCGGCGCCTTCTCTGGCAAGGATCCCACCAAGGTGGACCGTTCGGCGGCCTATGCGGCGCGCTATTTGGCCAAAAATATCGTAGCAGCCGGCATGGCCGAACGCTGTAGCCTGCAATTGTCCTATGCCATCGGCGTGTCTAAACCTTTGTCGATCTACGTGGACACCTACGGCACTGGACAATTGGCTGAGGAGGCGATCGAACGGGCGGTTGCGCAATCTATGGACCTCACGCCGCGCGGCATTCGCGAGCATTTGGGCCTGAATAAGCCGATATATCAGAGAACTGCAGCCTATGGGCACTTTGGCCGGGCGCCTGAGGCCGATGGCGGCTTTAGCTGGGAGAAAACCGACCTGGTTGAAGCGCTGAAAAAAGCCGTGTAGGCGCAGGGGCGCGCAAGCGGGCCCTGATCACTGACGAATTGGGTGCGCTCCGGCGCACCCTTTTTTGTGAAAGACTGGCCATGGAACATCGAAATTTTTATGGGCGCATCAAAGGCAAAGCGCTCAATGCTGCGCAAGAGCGTTACCTGCAAGAAGACTTGCCCAAGCTCAGCGTTGCCGGGATCTCCCGCGCAGATAATCCCGAGCGGCGCCTGCTCGACATGCAGCAGGTCGCGGCAGGCAAGCCACTGTGGCTGGAAATAGGGTTTGGTGGCGGCGAGCATTTGGTGCATCAAGCATTGGCCAATCCCGAGGTTCAATTTCTTGGGGTGGAACCCTATGTCAACGGTGTGGCCATGTTGCTTGGAAAAATGCGCAAGGCTGGCGTTGAGAATATCAAATTGCACATGGGCGACGCCCGCGATCTGATGGATGTTTTACCCGACGGAAGCGTGAGCAAGGCCTTTTTGCTCTATCCCGATCCTTGGCCCAAACTGCGCCACCATCGTCGGCGCTTTGTCACGCCGGAGCATCTCGAGCCCTTGAGCCGCTGCCTGATGGCGGGTGCTGAGTTTCGCGTGGCCACGGATATTGAGGATTATGTGCGCCAAACTTTGCAAGAAGTGCCAAAGGCGGGCTTTGACTGGCTGGCAGAAGGACCAGAGGATTGGCGCATGCCTTGGCACGATTGGATCTCAACGCGTTATGAGCAAAAGGCCCTGCGCGAAGCCCGTCGGCCGCATTACCTAACGTTCCAAAAATCCTAAATAGACCTGCGCTCAGCAGTGGACCTCGCTTGGCTAGGGCGCTATCACTTTGTCAACTTATAAGGGGACGAATATGTCAGGCCATGGCGCAGCACTTCCAATGACATCGCATAAATCTGGCCCGTTGCGGGGCCAAGCGGATGTGCCGGGGGACAAATCGATCTCACATCGGTCNCTGATCCTGGGNGCGCTGAGCCTTGGGGAGACACGCATNCAAGGGTTNCTCGAAGGTGATGATGTGCTNGACACCGGCAAGGCCATGCAGGCCTTCGGCGCTGAGGTNATCAACCACGGTGGCGGCTCCTGGTCGGTGCATGGGGTGGGTGTGGGCGGTTTTGCCGAGCCCGATCATGTGATTGACTGCGGCAACTCCGGCACCGGGGTGCGTCTGATCATGGGGGCTATGGCCACCTCTCCAATCGCTGCCACCTTTACGGGTGATGGCAGTTTGAACAAACGCCCAATGGGCCGGGTGACGGATCCTTTGGCACTCTTTGGCGCGCAGTCCTATGGCCGCTCAGAGGGGCGCTTGCCGCTCACACTTATCGGGGCCGCACAGGCTTTGCCGGTGCGATATGAGGTGCCGATGCCCTCTGCGCAGGTGAAATCGGCGGTGCTTTTGGCGGGTTTGAATGCGCCGGGCCAAACGGTTGTCATTGAAAAAGAGGCCACGCGCGACCACACCGAACGGATGCTGGTGGGGTTTGGCGCCGAGTTGACGGTGGAGCAGACCGATGCGGGCCGGGTGATCACCCTCACGGGCCAGCCGGAATTGCGCCCGCAGGATATCATTGTGCCGCGTGATCCTTCGTCGGCGGCCTTCCCGGTCTGTGCCGCTTTGATCGTGGAAGGTTCTGACGTCTTAGTGCCCAATATTGGCCTCAATCCCACCCGGGCCGGTCTGTTCTACACTTTGCAAGAGATGGGTGCCGATCTGACATTTGAGAATATGCGCGAGGAAGGTGGCGAGCCTGTGGCCGATCTGCGTGCGAAATATTCTCCCGATATGCAGGGGATCGCGGTGCCGCCGGAGCGGGCTGCCTCTATGATTGACGAATATCCAATTTTGTCAGTGGTGGCGAGTTTTGCCCATGGCGTGACCCGGATGCACGGTGTCAAAGAGCTGCGCGTCAAAGAAAGTGACCGGATCGAAGCTATGGCGACCGGGCTGCGTGCGGCGGGGGTCACGGTGCAAGACGGTCCCGATTGGTGGCATGTGCATGGGCTGGGCGGCGCGGTCAAAGGCGGCGCTCTGGCCGCAACCCACCTCGATCACCGCATTGCCATGTCGTTTTTGATCCTGGGCATGGGTGCGCGTGAGGGCATGTCGATTGATGATGGCGGGCCGGTGGCCACGTCATTTCCGATTTTTGAGCCATTGATGGCAGCATTGGGTGCTTCTATCGCGCGGACCTCCGAATGAACGCAGCACAGGCCAAGACACCCCATCGCAAGCCGTCGCGCTCAAGCGCCGCCTTCACCATCGCCATTGATGGGCCGGCTGCCGCTGGAAAAGGCTCGATCAGCCGTGCGATTGCGGCGCATTTTGACTTGGCGCATTTGGACACGGGGCTTTTGTACCGGGCCGTTGGTGCGCAGGTGTTGACCGGCTCCGATCCTTTGCGCGCGGCGCAAAACCTCACGGCAGATGATTTGCAAGGCGACAGTCTGCGCAGCGCAGAGGTGGCAAGCGCGGCCTCTGATGTGGCCGTGATGCCCGAGGTGCGGGCGGAATTGCTGGAGTTTCAGCGCCGCTTTGCCCGCCGGGAGGGCGGCGCAGTTTTGGACGGGCGCGACATTGGGACCGTGATTGTGCCGCAAGCTGAGGTGAAGCTTTTTGTCACAGCCGCTGCTGAAGTGCGCGCCGAGCGGCGCTTCAAAGAGCTTCTGGCCAGCGGTGCCGAGACCACATTTGAGCAAGTTTTACAGGATGTCATCGCGCGCGATGCCCGCGACAGCTCCCGTGCCACGGCCCCGATGGTGGCCGCACAGGATGCGGTGCTGATTGATACGTCTGATCTGACTCTCAGCGCCGCGATTGCGCAGGCCATTGCGGCCATTGAAAAGGATTTCCCGAATGAAAAACCGTAGCTTTCCCCACAGTGGCGCCACGACCTCACGGCTGGGCATCGGCGCCATGTCGTTTTCCAACTTCTACGGTGAGGTGAGCCGCGAAGAGGTATTTGCCATCCTAGATGCCGCGCGAGATCTGGGCGTGAGCCATATCGACACGGCCAGCGTTTATGGCATGGGCGGTTCAGAGCGTCATATCGGTGCCTATTTGGCAGAAAACCCGCAAGCACGATCGTTTTTTCACATCGCCAGCAAGGGCGGAATAACAGACCGCAAAGATCCAAACCGCTTGTTCAACAATGAAGCGGCCTATCTGACAGAGCAATTGGACAATAGCCTTGAGCGTCTTGGGGTGGAGTGCATTGATCTGTATTATATCCACCGCCGCGATCCTTCTGTGCCCATTGAAGAGGTCACTGAAATCCTCGCAGGCTTCATAAAATCAGGCAAAATCGGTGGTTTTGGCTATTCAGAAATTTCTCCCACCTCCCTCAGAGCGGCCCATGCCGTGCATCCCGTGGCGGCGCTTCAGTCGGAATATTCCCTCTCGACGCGCACGCCGGAATTGGGAATCTTGCAGACCTGCGCCGATCTGGGAACGACCTTTGTGGCCTTTTCCCCGGTTGGGCGAAGCCTCTTGACCGATGCACCGCATGGGCGCGAGGCGGTGCAATCCATGCCGTTTTTGGCCAATAACCCCCGCTTTATGGAGCCAAACCTGAGCATGAACATCAAAGCGGCCGCAGGTTTTCGCGCCCTGGCCGCACAGATGGGTTTGACAGCGGCAGGCTTGGCGATTGCCTGGTGTTTGGCCAAAGGGGACCATATCCTGCCCATCCCGGGCACGCGCAACCTAGACCATTTCAAGGCCCTTGTGGCGGGCGCAAATTATGGCTTGAGCGCAGAGGAGCTGGCCGCGGTCGAAGCGGCGCTCCCCATGGGTTGGATCAATGGGGATCGCTATTCCGAGGCACAATGGGCCGGGCCTGAGCGCTATGCTTAAAGCCCTTTAGGCCTGTTTGCGCCCATAGAGCGCCGTCAGCGCGGCGTTAAAGTCTTGGACGGCCATCTTATTGGCTAGGGCCCGGCGGCACAGCGCGGCTGGGGTTTCTGGAGCTAGGCCGCCGATGGGCGGATCGGTGTCGAGATTGGTGGGAAAAGAATACCCCTCCGCACAGGCGGAAATTGCGGCATCGACCTGCGGCTCTGAGAGACCATGATCCCCGCGTGCCAACACCTCATAAAGTTGAAGGGTCATGCTCTGGCGGTCGAGATTTTCTAAAGAGCGTCCATAGGCCGAAGAGACCTGCAGCAGATTGGCCATGCGCTGAATATCTGCGCTCACATTCGCGCCACCTGCGTGATAGAGTGCTGGATTGAAAAACAGAACATCCCCCTTTTTGAGCGGCACTTGTACGAAGTTTTCCTCAAAGAAGTCGCGAAATTCTGGCATGGTGAAGGCCAGATAGCCGTGGCGATAGAGTTGACTGAACGGCAACAATTTGGTCGGCCCGCTTTCAATTGGCATGTCCACATGTGCCACCGCCCCTTGCAGCGTCAGAACAGGCGAGAGGTCATGCACATGAGCCGGATAGCGCGCGGCGACCTCGCGCGGTTGAAATCCAAGGTGATAATCTCGGTGCGGACTTTGCGCAGCACCGCTCGGGCGCACCAGATTGACCTGCGCGGTCATTTGGTAATTTGGCCCAAGCCAAGCCTCGCAGGCCGCATCAATCGCCAGATTCCCAAAATATTGCGCAAAGACCTTGGGATCATAGTGGCAAAGTTTTTGCGCCGAATTCCAGATACGATCATTGGCACCGGAGGCTGCAAAGTGATCGGCCTTCGCGCCTTGGGCGGCTTTCTCATCGGCGATGATGCGCTCATAAATCACGCTGGCCGCGTCAATGCAGCCGGTGTCTTGAAAGGCATTTTTGAGCAGCAACACCCCAGAGGATTTGAGAAACACATGCGCCCATTCGGCTTTCAAGGCACGGGTGTCTCCGGTGAGATCCAACTGTGTGACATCATAGATCGGAATGTTGTTTTGAATGTCATGAGCCTGCGGCACCTCTTGCGGGGTAAGGCTGCGGGTCACTTGCTGGGTGAACTCTTCCAAATTGCAGTCATCTGGGGAAAGATAGGCTTGCATCACGCGCTCCTGTTTGAGGTTGCACGAAGCATAGCCGGAAATGGCTTGAGAAACTCCTCAAAATACCTCAAAAACCCCTCAATGAAACATCCTTTTCCCCTCAAAGAGATTGCGCTACAATCCGGCCTGAGTTTGGCCACGGTCGATCGCGCCTTGCATGGGCGCGCCCATGTCAGTGCGCAGACTGCCCGGCGTGTGCAGGCGGCGATTGTGGAGTTGACAGGGCAAGAGGGGCAATTGGCCGCGCGGGGGCGGCGAATGTTCATAGATATCGTGGTCGAAGCACCCCGGAGGTTTTCCGATGAGCTGCGCCGGGCTGCAACTCAAGTTCTGCCGAAGTTCGCGCCCGCGGTCGTTCGGCCAAGATTTCATTTTGCAGAGGATAGCGGGCCGGCGAAAACCGTGGCGACCCTGTCCAAGATTGCCAAGCGGGGCAGTCAGGGCATTGTGCTCAAGGCACAGAATGTCGCGCCAATTCGCGCTGAGATTGACCGGCTAACCGATTTGAAAATCCCCGTGGTGACAGTCTTCACCGATTGCCCGGACTGTGCGCGTTTGGCCTATGTCGGGTTGAACAATGCAAATGCGGGACGCACCGCGGCCTATCTCTTTGCCCAATGGCTGCAAGGTCGCAGCGGCGCAGTATTGACCACAACATCGCGCCGGCAGTTTCAGGGGGAAGAGGCGCGGGCNCGGGCCTTTGCGGCTGAAATGGCGCGCCTGTGCCCTGAGGTCACTTTGCGTGAGGCAAGCGGCGGGGCAGGGCTGGCGCTTGGAACAGCGGCGCAGATCCGCCAAGCGGTGCGTGGATTGGATCGCCTGCTCGGTGTCTATTCGATGGGCGGGGCCAATGCGGCCATTTTATCCACGCTGGCACAGGTGCAGCTCGAACCGGATTTGTTTATTGCCCATGATTTGGACCGCGAGAACCGCAGTTTGCTGCGCCAGGGCCGGTTGGCATTCGTCCTGCATCACGATCTTCGCGCAGATCTTGACCAGGCGTTCCAACATATCACCGCCTATCACAAGCTGCGCCCACCGGTCTTGGCCGATGGCCCGGCCGACGTGCAAATTATCACACCCGCAAACTGTCCGCGCCAATAGACGACATCGCGTTACCCCACGTCGTGCCGGTCGGTTAGGTACATGGCATCGGAATATGTGATGGCTAGGGAGATATAGCAGCTTTGGGTCAAGTGGTGTTTGACCGCGGCTGCGATTGCATCGCGTAGGGTACGCGTAAACGCCTCATCTCGATGCGGTTTGGTCAGCATTGAGATCTCAATCAGCAGATGGGTGTGATTGCTGGCCTCGGCCGGATAGCTGCGGCATTTGCAATCGCCGGAACCGGAATCATGGGCCAGAATGGTCTGTTCAATGGCCGTGAACATGGCTTGCGGGTCGAATGAAAGATCTGGAGAATACTTGAGGTCGGCATGTGGCATAGGGCGCTCCTTTTGGAGAGCATTGCATCGGTGATCGGCCCTTGCAAGATTGGAATTTTGCCCCTATACGCGGCCCTGTCCAAACGGCGGCAACAGTCGTGGATTATGAGTATCGCAGCAGGGTCGGCTATCACCGGCCCTTCTTGGTGTTCGCAATCCGCTTTGCTCAATAGGACCAATGCAACTCAAGACCGGCGGAGACAACCGCACGGCCAGAAACATAAACGTAAGGAATTAACGCCACATGGCAAGCGTAACAATGGAAGAATTCGAAGCCCTTTTGCAAGAAAGCTTCGAGATTGACACGCCCGAAGAGGGCACAGTGGTCAAAGGCAAAGTCATCGCAATCGAAGCGGGACAGGCCATCATCGACGTCGGCTACAAAATGGAAGGCCGCGTAGATATCAAAGAATTTGCAGATCCCGGCGAAGCTCCCGTCATCTCCGTAGGGGATACGGTCGAAGTTTTCTTGCGTGCCGCAGAAAACGCCAAGGGCGAGGCTGTCATCAGCCGTGAAATGGCCCGCCGTGAAGAGGCTTGGGATCGTCTCGAAAAAGCCTATGCTGACGAAGTGCGCGTGGATGGCGCAATCTTTGGTCGTGTTAAAGGTGGCTTTACTGTGGATCTTGGCGGCGCTGTGGCCTTCTTGCCGGGCAGTCAAGTTGACGTGCGTCCCGTGCGTGATGCCGGCCCATTGATGGGTTTGAAGCAGCCGTTCCAGATTTTGAAAATGGACCGTCGTCGTGGCAACATCGTTGTATCGCGCCGCGCGATCTTGGAAGAATCACGTGCCGAACAGCGCGCTGAAGTGATCGGCAAACTGGCCGAAGGCGACAGTGTGGACGGTGTGGTGAAAAACATCACAGAATACGGTGCCTTTGTGGATCTGGGCGGTGTTGACGGTCTGTTGCACGTCACTGATATGGCCTGGCGCCGCGTCAACCACCCGTCGGAAATCCTGACAATTGGTGAGACTGTGAAAGTCCAAGTTGTCAAAATCAACAAAGAGACCCATCGCATCAGCCTGGGCATGAAACAGTTGATGGATGATCCATGGGATATCGTCAGCGTGAAATACCCACTGGCGTCACAGCACAAAGGCCGCGTGACAAATATCACCGATTACGGTGCGTTTGTTGAGCTGGAAGCTGGTGTTGAAGGTTTGGTGCATGTGTCCGAGATGTCTTGGACGAAGAAAAATGTGCATCCAGGTAAAATCGTATCAACATCGCAAGAGGTTGATGTGATGGTTCTGGAAATTGATGGCGTGAAGCGTCGCGTATCCTTGGGCCTGAAGCAAACACAGCGCAACCCATGGGAAGTCTTTGCAGAGCAACATCCTGAAGGCAGCCAAGTGGAAGGTGAAGTCAAAAACATCACCGAATTTGGTTTGTTCATCGGGCTTGAAGGCGACATTGATGGTATGGTTCACCTGTCGGATCTGACATGGGAAGGCCGCGGCGAAGATGTGATTGGCGATTACCGCAAAGGTGACATGGTTCAGGCCGTGGTCTCTGAAGTGGATGTCGAAAAAGAGCGCATCAGCCTGTCTGTTAAAGCCTTGGGTGGTGACAAATTCGCAGATGCGGTTGGCGGCGTGAAACGCGGCTCTATCATCACTGTTGAAGTTACGGCGATCGAAGATGGTGGCATTGAAGTCGAATATGAAGGCATGAAGTCGTTTATTCGTCGCTCTGATTTGTCACGCGATCGTGCAGAGCAGCGTCCAGATCGTTTTGGTATCGGCGATAAAGTGGATGTGCGCGTTACAAATATTGATGCGAAAACACGTCGTCTTGGTCTGTCCATCAAAGCGCGTGAGATTGCAGAAGAGAAAGAAGCGGTTGAGCAATATGGGTCTTCCGACTCAGGTGCGTCTTTGGGCGATATCTTGGGCGCCGCGCTTAAATCTGACGAATAACCAATCGGTTATCGAAGAAAAATCTGAAAAATCCCGCTCCGGCGGGATTTTTTTTGGCCTCAAGGTCTTGATTTGAATTAAAAATAGAACCAGAATTTTTGTGAAGACCAAATTTGTTGATTATTTCTCGCCTGAATTGTTAAATTTTTTGTTTTTTTCACATATTGACAAAACAATAGGTTCACATTCGGCATGGTTTTCCTGTAGCCTGTTACCAGGGCTTGGGTGGCTCATGACTTTTACAGTTTCGAGGGGGATACTATGATTCGTTCAGAATTGGTTCAAAAACTAGTGGATGAAAATCCGCATCTTCATCAGCGTGATGTTGAGAAAATCGTGAGCACTATTTTTGAAGAAATAATAAACACGATGGCTGAGGGCGATCGCGTTGAGTTGCGCGGCTTTGGAGCTTTTTCTGTGAAAAAACGCGACCCTCGTATTGGCCGCAATCCACGGACAGGCGAGTCTGTATCTGTTGAAGAAAAGCATGTGCCTTTTTTCAAGACAGGCAAGCTGTTGAGAGACCGTTTAAACGGGAAATAAAATGCGTTATCTGCGGCACTTGGTTTTGGGCATTATCGCGATCAGTTTGATTGTCGTGGCCCTGGCCAATCGTGGGGATGTGAGCTTAACGCTCTTGCCTGACGCGCTCGGTACGCTGGTCGGATTTAACCTGCAACTGCAAGTTCCGCTCTTTGTGGTGATTTTCCTAGGCGTGACCATGGGTTTGTTGATTGGTTTCGTTTGGGAGTGGTTGCGCGAGATGAAACATCGCAACGCAGCGCGAAGCGAACATATGCAGGTCGTGCGTTTGGAGCGTGAGGTGAGCAAATTGAAAGCCAGCTCAGCCGATACCGACAAAGATGAAATTCTAGCACTTTTGGATGAGGTGTCATGAAGGTGCGCGCCAAGCTTTGCGGCTTGACCACCGAAGGCGATATAGATGCCGCGGCTGCCGCAGGGGCGGCCTATATCGGTTTGGTTTTTTTTGAAAAATCACCCCGCAATGTGACGGTCGAGACAGCCCGCAGCCTGGCTCTGCGCGCGCCCGTGGGCTTGGCCAAAGTGGCTTTGGTGGTGAATGCTGATGATGCGGCCCTGGATCACATTACCGCCTCTGTTCCGCTGGATATGCTGCAACTTCACGGCGCAGAAACTCCGGAGCGCGTGGCAGCGGTAAAAGCGCGCTACGGTTTGCCGGTGATGAAGGCTCTGGGTATCGCGTCGCGCGCCGATGTCGCCCGTGCGCAGCTCTATTCGGGCGTGGCGGATCAATTGCTTTTGGATGCCAAACCGGCGGCGGGCGAGGCTCTGCCGGGCGGCAATGGCCTATCTTTTGACTGGCGCTTGCTTGAAGGAGAAAGCTGGTCAATGCCGTGGATGCTCGCAGGTGGCCTCACGCCGGATAATGTGGCCGAGGCGGTGCGCTATTCGGGTGCGCGGCAGGTTGATGTAAGTTCTGGCATCGAAACTGCGCCTGGCCAAAAGAGCGCCGAGCTTATGGCGAAATTTGTCTCTGAAGCCAACAGGTAAAGCATCGAAAAATCATGGCCGGGTCTTTACCTTAGAGGGGCGGGGCGCTACCTCTTAACGCAAAAGCGCAAGGGAGAAAACAATGGCCGATGATCTGCTCAACAGCTTTACCTCAGGACCGGATGAACAGGGTCGTTTTGGCGATTTCGGGGGGCGATTTGTCTCAGAAACTCTGATGCCGCTGATCTTGGATCTTGAAACGCAATATGAATATGCCAAGACCGATGATAGCTTTTGGGCAGAGATGAATGATCTTTGGACCCACTACGTCGGTCGTCCCAGCCCATTATACTTTGCCGAGCGATTGACCGAGCATCTGGGTGGCGCGAAGGTCTATCTCAAGCGTGACGAGCTCAATCACACAGGCGCGCATAAAATTAACAATGTCTTGGGCCAGATTATCTTGGCACGCCGAATGGGGAAAAACCGGATCATCGCGGAAACTGGCGCAGGTCAGCATGGGGTGGCCACCGCCACGGTATGTGCCAAATTTGGTTTGAAATGCGTGGTCTATATGGGGGCGCATGATGTTGAGCGCCAAGCGCCGAATGTGTTTCGCATGAAGCTTTTGGGAGCCGAAGTCGTGCCGGTCACCTCTGGCCGTGGTACATTAAAAGACGCTATGAATGATGCGTTGCGCGATTGGGTGACCAATGTGGAGGATACATTCTACTGTATCGGCACAGTGGCAGGCCCGCATCCCTATCCCGCGATGGTGCGGGACTTTCAAGCCATCATCGGCAAGGAAGCGCGCGCGCAGATGTTAAAGCAAGAAGGGCGCCTGCCGGACACATTGATTGCGGCCATTGGTGGCGGTTCGAATGCGATGGGGCTGTTTTACCCTTTCCTTGATGACAAAGAGGTTGGAATCATCGGTGTCGAGGCCGGGGGCAAAGGTGTGAATGCCAAGATGGAGCATTGCGCCTCGCTGACCGGCGGCCGTCCTGGTGTGCTGCATGGCAATCGCACCTATCTCTTGCAGGATGATGACGGGCAAATCCTAGAAGGATTCTCGATTTCCGCCGGGCTTGATTACCCCGGAATCGGCCCGGAACATGCGTGGCTGCATGATATTGGTCGGGCGCAATATGTTTCGATCACCGATGTGGAAGCGCTGGAAGCCTTTCAGCTGTGCTGTGAACTTGAAGGTATTATTCCAGCCCTCGAGCCGAGCCACGCTTTGGCCCATGTGATGAAAATCGCTCCAGAATTGCCAGCCGATCACCTGATCTGCATGAATATGTGCGGCCGTGGGGATAAGGATATTTTCACCGTGGCAGCAGCTTTGGGAATTGAGATGAACACTGGCGCCTAACTGGGGCGGCAAGCGGCCCAAGCCCCGGATCTTTTTTCGGGGCTATTTGGGCGCCGCATAGAGTTGCAGGATTTCAATCGGCACGATGTCCAACGCCTTTTGATGGGTCGCCGCCAGTTGCACCTGCGGTGCGCAGCCCTCTTGGTGGGCTTGCAAAAACCGTCCCGCACAGAGGCACCAGCGGTCCCCGGTTTTGAGGCCCGCAAAGCCAAACTCTGGCCGCGGGGTGGTGAGATCATTTCCGAGATATTTTGAAAAGGCGAGAAATTCAGAGGTCATCACCGCGCAGACCGTATGGCTGCCTGTGTCCTGCGCGCAGGTATTGCAGGAGCCATCGCGGAAAAAACCAGTCAAAGGTTCTTGCGAGCAAGACGCGAGGGGCAGGCCAAAAACGTTGATTTCTATGTCTTTCTGCATGTTTTTACCCCGGCTGTGGAGCCGTCCAAGTGATCCAACGGCCATGAAAATCCATTCGTCCCAACTCTATCTGCTTTTGCTCAGGCCACAAGTCCAACTGCATAGCTGCGCCGGGCGATTTTCCATCTGCCTCAATCCGCAGCCACGCCAGGGGAGATTTTGCCTCTGCGCCGCGTGTTGCAATCAAGTTGGTAATTTGGCTCTTTTCGTCTTGTGAAAAATATTGCCAAGCGACTGTCGAATATATCAAATGACAGCCGGTCCAAGGCGCGGCGAGACGCTGGCGCAAAAACTCAATCGCACTGGACCTGAGGGGCAGCGGTGGGTTCAGTGAGATGGCCGCGTCGGTGAGTGTGCGCCTTTCGGGTTGATCGGCCCAGATATAGGCATGCAGACCGCCGGCAAGTCGAAGCGGAAGATTGCCTGCCTCTGGCGCGGGATCACCGGGCCAATGGGCGATGCGCTGACCGAGCGCGCTGCGTGCTGAGATACAATCGGGCAGCAGGCGCAGCAGCCGGGCTGTGAGCTCTGCTCCAAAGGCGGTACAATAGTCTGCTTGACGCTCAAAATGGCGTTTCATTTAAATTTTTCGAGGAGCTTTTGCAAAGGAGAGCGCGCAGGTGCGCCTTCGGCAGGGGTCGCAGGTTTTTGCGCCGGGGTTTGCGCAGGTTTTTGTGCTGTCGCTTTTTGGGATTTTGAAGAGCGCGGTGGTGCGGTTTGCAAGGCCACGGCATTCATGAACTTTGCGCCATCCCCTGCGGCCAAATGCACCGCGCCGTTGCCAATGCCCGTGAGCAGGGCCGCCAGCCAATCTTGATCTGCCTTGGCAAAGTCTCGCAGCACAAAGCCGGCCACCGCATCCTTATGGCCAGGATGGCCAATTCCCAGACGCACGCGGCCATAGTCTGCGCCCAGGTGAGCGTGGATAGAGCGCAGCCCATTATGCCCCGCATGGCCACCCCCCTGTTTGAGCCGCAGTTTCCCGGGGGCTAGATCCAATTCATCGTGAAAAACGGTGATTTGATCCAGCGGGATCTTGTGAAACCGCGCGGCCTCACCGACCGATTGCCCGGATAGATTCATGAAGGTTGCGGGTTTGAGCAGCAGCACCTTGTGACCGCCCAATATGCCGTCGCAAATTTGGCCCTGAAACTTTGAGCGCCACGGGCTGAACTGATGATCTTCGGCTAGTCTATCAAGGGCCATAAAGCCGATATTATGCCGATTATGCGCATATTTCGCGCCGGGATTGCCAAGGCCAACGAACAGTTTCATGAGATCAGTGTAACCTGCGGGCTGTTGGGTTGAAAGAGATTTGCGCCTATGTGGGGCGCAAAAAACAAAAACCCCACCATTTCTGGCGGGGTTTTATGGATCATAGGTCGACTTGACGGTCGAGGATTATTCCTCTGCTGCCGCTTCTGTCTCTTCGGCCTCTTCGTCAGCCTCATTGTCCGCAGACCGCAGGCCAGAGGGCGCTGCGATATTGGCGATCACAAACTCGCGGTCGATCGTCGGTTTGGAGCCCTTCGGCAGGTCAACCGAGGAGATGGTAATCACATCACCAACTTCGAGGCCCGCCAGATCGACTGTGATCTTCTCAGGGATATCACCTGCGGTGACCACTAGCTCAACCTCAGGGCGCACCAAAGTCAGCACGCCGCCTTTTTTCAGGCCAGGGCATGTGTCTTCATTCAAAAATTCGACCGGAATAAACAGGTTGATTTTTGATGTGCGGCGCAGGCGCATGAAGTCGACATGGGTTGGCAAATCTTTCACGGTGTGGCGTTGCACATCGCGGCAGATGACGCGCACGTCGTCATGACCTTCAAGTTTGAGGTTGAACAAAGTTGACTTAAACCGCCCTGCTTTCAATAGGGAAAACAGTTTATTGAACGGGATATTAATGGGAAGCGGCTCCGCCTCACCACCGAAAACGATGCCTGGTACGTTGCCTTCGCGGCGAGATTGACGAGCGGCCCCCTTGCCTGTCCCCGTCCGTACCGAAGC
>JGI26246J51724_1000481_pt1 | contig 19498 bp, 16 predicted proteins | sample SaaInlLV_10m_DNA_FD_51724 | JGI IMG/M metagenome (IMG submission 51724) | reverse complement strand
CCTGTCATATAAAGTTGGCCCTTTATATAATCTTATTAGAACAAGGATCATTGCTATAAATAATAAAATAAGTGCAATTAAAAAAATGAACTGTGGCATCGTATTTATCATTATTTTACAGTACCTTCAATTTTAGAAACACGTTCATTCATTTCAGCTAATGCTGCATGATCTCCAGGTGAAAAAACTAATGCATGTACCAGAAAATGATCTTCTTCAACTTCAACTGAGATAGTACCAGGAGTTAGAGTAATTGAATTTGCAAAAATGGTTTGCCCCAAGTCACTTTTTTGGGAAAAAGGTACTTTAAACATATTCTGCTTAATATTCATATTCGGTGAAAGAATTACCTTTGTAATGGTCCAATTTGACTTGAGAATTTCTAATAAAATCCAAATACAATATTTCAAAGTCTCAACTGGTCGCAATTGTACTTTAAGACTCTTAAAATCAGATGCATTTTCCATTCTACGCACTATCCAGACAGCAAAAATAGATGAGCCTATACCTAAGCCTAGAGTTAACGTTTTATCTATACCAGACATTAAATACCAAAGCAGAAATAAAAAAATTGCAGTTAAAATAGATCGTAACAAATGAATCTCACTCCTTTGTTCGCAATTTAAAGTTTTCCTAGGTTTGAGCAAGTCTCTAAAGCTAAATTATACATGAATTTAGAATATTTCTAAGATAATTTAAAAAATTCAATTATGTTTGAATACTTCACCTTGCGAAATTTAAAATAACATCATATCTGTTATAAGAAGATATAGAAAAGTTATCTTACTCAAGCAAAAAGTGAAAATACAGATTTACCTCAAAGTTTAAAATAAGAAGTTTCATTGAAGAAATTTTAAGTAAATATTTCATAAATCACGAGATCAAAATGCAAAATAAAATCAAATTAAACAATTTCGAAATTTCTAATGATAGTCCCTTAACTATTATATCAGGACCATGCCAATTGGAAAGTATTGATCATTCTTTAAACATAGCAGAAACGCTTATGAAAGCATGTAGTAAATTCGATGCAAATTTTATTTTTAAGGGTAGCTTCGACAAAGCAAATCGTACTTCAATGAATGGCAAAAGGGGCTTGGGTATCGAAGAAGGATTACGAGTAATGCAAGAAGTTAAATCAAATCTTGGTTGCCCAACAATTACAGATGTTCATACTGCAGAACAGTGTTCACAGGTTGCAAAAATTGTTGATGTTTTACAAATACCCGCTTTCTTGTGTCGTCAAACAGACTTACTGCTAGCAGCTGCTAAAACAAATGCAATTATAAATATCAAAAAAGGTCAATTTTTAGCACCTTGGGACATGCATAATGTTTTAGAAAAAGTATCTACTACGGGAAACAAAAAGATCATGGCATGTGAAAGAGGTACAAGCTTCGGCTATAACACTCTTGTTGCTGATATGCGTGGATTGCCTGAAATGGCACGAAATGGCATACCAGTAATAATGGATGCTACACACTCAGTTCAGCAACCTGGAGGAAATGGCGGCTCCTCAGGTGGCCAAAGAGAGTTTGCACCAGTGATGGCAAGGTGTGCAGTAAGCCTAGGTATCGCCGGTGTTTTCATCGAGTGTCACGAAGATCCAGATAATGCTCCAAGTGATGGGCCAAATATGATTGAATTGAATCGTATGCCTGATTTAATTGAATCACTTATGGAATTTGACATTTTAGCTAAAAAATCTCCAATCAGAATATAGCTTAAAAGATGTGCTTATGCTTCTTGTCCGGCAGCCCAACCAGATGACCAAGCCCATTGGAAATTATAACCACCTAACCAGCCCGTAACATCAACAACTTCACCTATAAAGTATAAACCTTTTACAGTTTTGCATTCCATTGTTCGTGAATGTAATTCATCAGTATCAACTCCACCTAATGTCACCTCAGCCGTACGATATCCTTCAGATCCAACCGGTTTGACTTTCCATTCATGTACAGCATTAGAAAGTTTTATTAATGATAGATCAGATTGATCACCTATATTTCCACTTACATTCGCCAATTCAGTAACAAATTTACAAACAGCTGAAGGAAGAAGACCATTTAAAGCATTATGAATTGCTTGCTTGCCATTTTTTCTGACGTTTAGCTTTCAGTGCGTCAAGAATACTATTATCTCTAAGTAAGTTTACTGAAATTTCATCACCTTGATCCCAATAACTGCTTATTTGCAATATACTTGGGCCAGATAACCCACGGTGGGTAAACAATAGGCCTTCATCAAATGAAATATTATTACAACTTACACTTGCTTGTACTGAAGTTCCTGACATTTCCTTTATTGGAGCTAGTTCTTGCTGAGCGAACATCAGAGGCACCAAACCTGGTCGAGTTTTAGTTAATGATAGTCCAAATTGTTCTGCTATTTTATAGCCAAAGGCAGTTGCTCCCATTTTAGGTATAGACTTGCCACCAGTTGCAATTACAAGTGATTCACTCATAATGGAGCTTGTGTTCAATTCAATTTCAAAGTTGGTAGATTTTTTTATATTCTTAACAGAAGTTTTTAATTCCAGAACAACTCCGGCATCTGACATGGCTTGATTTAACATTGTCAGAATCTCTTTTGAGGAGTTATTGCAAAACAACTGACCCAATGTTTTCTCATGATACAAAATGCCACATGATTCCACCCAGTCAATAAAATCCCATTGAGTATATCGGGAAAGACAGGATGCCATAAATTTTGGATTATGCGAAATAAACTTATCGTATTTAATATCTAGATTAGTAAAATTACACTTACCACCACCAGAAATCCTTATTTTATCACCTGCAGACGCTGCATGATCTACTAATAATACTGTTCTGCCACGTCTTCCAGCTTGAATAGCACACATCATGCCCGCAGCACCTGCGCCAATAATAGTTACGTCAAATTTTCTCATATTTTTCACCTAGAAGCATGCAAGGCACAAAACAAGTCAAAATTACTATTTTTTGACTTGCACGATACTTAAAGTCCGCGTAAACAGCCTTCACGTTGGGTCGTAGCATAATGGTAATGCACCGCTTTTTGGTAGCGTAGAGTATAGGTTCGAGTCCTATCGACCCAGCCAATAAACTTCCAAATACTGTTAAATATTTTTGAATATCAAAATTGTATAAATCATAAGTTGTTTTCTACTTTTATAATAGCAGCCTCCAAGATATCAAACATTTCATCTATTTGTTCTATAGTTATGATTAAAGGTGGAGAGAAAACTGCCATATTGATAGTGGGCGAACTAATAATCCTAATTCCTCACAGGCTTCATCAATTTTTGAACCTAAAGATCTTTCTGCTTCTAAATCTTCAGCTTTACATTCAATGCATCCTAGCAAACCCATGCCGCGCGCATCCCCCACAATATCATATTTCATTAAGTCTTTGAGGCGATGCTGAAAATGGGGTGACACATTGCGAACATTTTCTAGAATGCGTTCATTCTCAAAAATTTCAATATTTTTTAACGCGGCAGCGCAAGATACTGGGTGAGCAGAATATGTGTATCCATTTGTAAATGCAGATGGTTCATCACCTTGGCTTGCTATCTCTAAAACACGGTCAGATATAATGCACGCACCTAGAGGTAAATACCCTGATGTTAAGCCTTTTGCACATGTTATCATATCTGGAATAATTTCAAAAACCTCTTCAGATGCGAACCAATGCCCTAAACGACCAAATCCTGTAACAACCTCATCAGATATATATAAAATATCATTTTCTCGACAAATCTCCCAAGTTCTCTTTTGGTAACCTTTTGCAGGAACGATTACGCCACCTGAACTTAAAATAGGCTCAGCTATGAAAGCACCAATTTTATCTGCCCCAATTTGATTTATCATTTTTCTCAAATCTTCAACTTTGGCATCACACCAATCTTCTATGCTCATACCATCTGGACGGATATATGGGTTCACATCAGGCAAGAATTGAACAAGGTTTGTTGCAAAATCAAAATGGGATTTGTCTCTTTCTTTTCCAGTTACAGAATGAGCAAGATAAGTAGAGCCATGATACCCTTTTTCGCGGGCAATTATCATTTTTTTTTCAGGTAAGCCTCGTCGATTATTAAAATACTGCATGGTTCTCAGCGCTGTATCAACAGCTGTGGATCCACCTGTTGTGAAAAAAACATTATTTAAATCACCAGGTGCCATATCTGCTATTTTCTTTGATAGTATGGCAGAGGGTTGAGTTGAATTAGTAAAGGGTGAGGTGAATGGTAATTTAATGACTTGATCAGAAATTGCATCTGCCATTTCTTTACGGCCATACCCAATCTGGCTACACCACATACCGCCAGGCCCATCAATATAACGTTTACCAGCGCCATCCCAAAAATAAATTCCATCAGCAGAATCTACAAACATATTATCGTAACCCCTCCAGCTATCAATTGCCGCCCAGGGATGTATCTGATGTAATCGATCCCATTTCTTGAGTGTTTCAAGATCAGGCGCATTAGAGGTTAGTGCTGTATTGGTCATTATCGAAACCTTTCAAAAAAATTTTTGAATTATTATTTTTCACCTTCGGCAAGTTGTTGATCTAACATATCACGTTTTTGTTGACGAAACATTATCAATGCAGCGATGGCTATACAAACGGCCACAACTAATATGATGATTGTTGCCAATGCATTTATATCAGGTCGAAGACCTAGTCGAATACGCGAAAAAATCAAAATTGGCAGAGTGTTTGCGCCAGGCCCAGATACAAAACTAGCTATCACCAGATCATCAAGTGACAAAGTAAATGCAAGCAGCCATCCTGAAATGAGTGCAGGTGTAAGGCGAGGCATTGTAATTGCAGTTAAAACTTTAAAGGGCTTAGCGCCCAAGTCAGCCGCTGCTTCTTCTAATGATTGCCCCATTCCAGTTAACCGTGCTTGAATAGTTACTGCCACGTAAGCCATTGAAAATGTAATATGTGCAATTGTAATTGTTGCAAAACCACGATTTTCAGGCCAACCAAAAAACTGTTTCAAAGTTATAAACATAACTAGAAGTGAAAGCCCAGTAATAACCTCAGGCATTACTAATGGCGCAACTAACATTCCACCAAATAAAGTGCGCCCTCTAAATTTACCAAACCTTACCATTGATAAAGCAGCTAGCATGCCAAGTATTGTTGCAAAAGTCGCATTTACTAATGCAATCTTTAAACTCATATTAACAGCCGCCCAAACTTCTTCAGACTCAAACAAAACTTTATACCATCTTGTCGACCAACCGCCCCAAACAAGAACCAGTTTCGAATAATTGAAAGAATCCACCAATAAGATAATTGGGATATAAAAAAATGCCATTCCAATTGTTAACATTACCGTTAAAAATTTAGAGCGTTTTCCGTACATAACTCAATTACCCTCTGCAGCTTTACCTTGGTAATACTGGAATATTATTATCGGAAAAACGAGCAAAAAGAGCATCGCAATTGCCACAGCTGATGCAACAGGCCAGTCAGTATTACGAGAGAATTCATTAAATAAAACTCGCCCAATCATTTGAACATTACCACCACCTAAAAGGTCTGGAATTACATATTCACCAGATGCAGGTATGAAAACTAATAGTGACCCAGCGATCACACCAGGCATTGTAAGGGGCAGCGTTACTTTGAAAAAAGTATTTGTTGGTTTTGATCCAAGATCAGCAGCAGCTTCGTTTAAACTGCTATCCAGTTTTTCCATATTGGCATAAAGTGGCAAAATCATGAACGGTAAATATGTATAAACAATTCCAATATAGACAGCAAATTCAGAATATAACATTTGTATTGGTTCATTAATAAACCCAAGCGCTATCAACAAACTATTAATCGTGCCTTGATCAGCAAGTAGTCCCATCCATGCATACACACGTAATAAAAAAGAAGTCCAAAAAGGTAAAATTACCATAAAAAGAAGGATTGGTTTAGCTATAGGGCCGGAACGAACTATTCCATATGCAATCGGATATCCTAATAAAAGACTAATCACTGTTGCAGTTGATGCAATTTTTACAGAATTAAGATATGTATTAATATAGAGACTGTCATTAATTATGTATAAGAAGTTATCAAACACAATTCTTATCGTCATTATTCCACCATCGGCCCATTCCACCATGCTGGTGAATGGGGGGCTTGCAATTTTTATTTCAGCTAGACTAATTTTAGCAACGATGAAAAATGGAAATAAGAAAAACATTAACAACCAAACGAATGGTATGATTATAACTATACTTCGCCAATTTTCTTGAAGACGCCGTAAAAAGCGATCTACTATAGAGTTTTGATTTTTAACTTTCATACTGATGTCATTCTTCATTCCAATATTCATGACGTAAGTAACATCACACTCTCAGGCTCCCAATTTAGATAGACCATATCTTCCCAAGTTATTTCACGCACGCGTGACATCGGTCTACTTTGATTTGGAGCTGATACATCAATAATTTGTCCATTTTTTAAACGAATTTTATAAATTGACGTTTCACCTAAATATCCAATTTCTTCTACAATGCCTTTTATTTGGTTTGGTCCAATATTTTTAGGTTTTGCTTTACTTAAATAAATTTTTTCAGGTCGAAGACCTAACCATATTTTTTCACCTTCAGTTATTGATCTGCCATTACTTGCAAACACTTCACCAACGTCCGTTGAAACGGTCAATTTCCCACCTTTGCTACTAATTACTTTTCCTTCAAAAATATTAGCAGAACCAATAAAGTCTGCAACAAAACGCGATTCTGGGAATTCATAGATTTCTGTGGTGTACCAATTTGTTTGAATTTACCCATGTCCATGACCGCCATTCTTGACGATAGCGTCATTGCCTCTTCTTGGTCATGCGTCACCACAATAAATGTTACACCAACTTGTTCTTGGATATTAGCCAGCTCAAATTGAGTTTGTTTGCGTAATTTTTTATCAAGTGCGGCTAATGGCTCATCTAATAAAAGTAGCTTTGGTTTCTTAACCAATGCTCTTGCCAATGCAACGCGTTGTCTCTGCCCACCAGAAAGCTGTTGAGGTCTTCGCTTTATATAACCTTCAAGCTCAACTAATTTTAAAATATCATTTACACGATCTGTAATTTCAGCTTTGGGAATTTTGTCTTGCTGAAGACCAAAGGCAATATTTTCACCAACATTCATATGTGGAAATAATGCATAACTTTGAAACATCATATTTGTTGGTCGTTCATATGCAGGAACTTGAGACATATCTATACCATCGATACTTATTGTCCCTGCTTCAGGAAACTCAAAGCCCGCAAGCATTCTTAAAAGTGTCGATTTACCACAACCAGACCCTCCAAGAAGACAAAATAGCTCCCCCTGGGATATATCAAGATTAATATTATCTACCGCAGTAATTGCACCAAATTTTTTAGTTAGACCCCTAATCTGCACAAATGGTTTTTCTTTTTTACCACTTTGAGAAATTGCACTGTCTAATATTAATTCATCTTCCAATTCGAANTCACCATATTTTATAAGTGCATAAGTAAACGGCGGTAGTNATACTACCGCCGNATTAAAGTTNAGATTAATTGCCTGCTACAAAATTAGTCCACGTTCTAGTTTGAAGTCTTTTAATTTTTGGTGGCAATATAGCTGTTGTATACATCTGGTCTACTTGGTCAGATGTTGGAAACGCTGCTGGGCTTGAGGTTACTTCTTCATCCACCATTGCTTTACCAGCAAGATTTGCTGTCGCATACCAAGTGTAATTACTATCNGCAGCTGCAACTTCAGGCCGCATCATGTAATTTAAGAATAGATGTGCATCATCTTTGTTGCTCGCATCAGCNGGAATAACCCACCCATCAATCCATAATTGTGATTTTCCTTGCCCTTCTGGAAGAGAAAAATCTAAGACAACACCAGTATCTGCTTCAGCAGCACCAGACATGGCAAGTAGTCCATCAGGACCCCATGTTACTGATACACAGAATTCTTTTTGTGGCATTTGTTGATATGCATAATTATCAAATGTTTTTATGTGAGGTCGCACCTCAGCAAGCATTTCACCTACAGCTGCATAATCGTCACGATTAGTTGAGTTTGGATCAAGACCCATATGCGCTAGAGCCATAGGAATAATATCACCAGGTGAGTCAAGAAAAGAAACTCCACACTTAGATAATTCTTTCATGTGAATTGGATCAAAAATCATATCCATTGACCCAATCGGAGCATCAGGATACGTGGCTTTTACTAATTCTTCATTATAAGTGACGCCATGTGTACCCCACATGTAAGGGATAAAATGTTTATTACCAGGATCCCATAAATTAGCTAATTGGCCCATTATTGCAGGGTCAACATTTTTAAGCTGGTCTAATTTTGAAATATCAAGTGGAGAGATAATTCCCGCTTGTATTAGACGAGCGGTCATCCCACCAGAATGGCTGACGACATCATATCCACTACTACCTGCAAGTAACTTTGCGTCGATTGCTTCTGCAGAGTCATAAGCATCATATACTACCTTAATACCATATTCATTTTCAAAATTAGAAATCGTATCTTCTGCTATATACTCGCCCCAGTTTGTTACATTGAGAACACGTTCTTGAGCAGAAATAGCGTTGGCAAATAAAGAGCCAACAGCAACTGAACACGCTAAATTTAATATTTTACTTTTTATTTTCATGATGAGTATCCTTTCCCTAGTATAATGTTTATTTATTTTTCACTTAATCCCTGTAGGAACAACATAATGTCCACATTTAAATTTTTTTGTAATTAAAAGAAATTATCTATATTAATTTGCAGATTATTTTAATTATATTTTCTCCCTATACTAACGCTATTCCAAACAAAGCTTCAGAGTCAAGTTGACTGATCAAGCAAATAGTTTACCATTTGTATTGGTATTTAAAATATTAAAAAGTGTTATAAATAAGGTTCGCGTAAAAAAAAATTAGAGTATGAATATTGAGGTTAACAAATGGATAATACTAAGAATTTGAAACGTCCTCCCAAAGGATGGGATCGTTCAGGATTACCAGGCTGGACATATCATAGTTCAGCACTTTTAGATTTAGAAATCGAAATGTTTAAAACTCATTGGCAAGTTGCTTGTCATATTTCAGATATACCTAATATAGGTAATTTTAAAACATTTGATCTATGTGGCGAACGTGCGATAATATTACGAGATACTAACTTTGATGTAAAAGCCTTTCACAATATTTGTCGTCATCGTGGATCAAGGTTGGTGACTAAAGACCAGGGTACTTGTAAAAATGCTTTGATTTGCCCTTTTCATGGATGGGTCTACAACCTTGATGGTACCTTACGTGGAGCATCTCAACCAAAATCTTTTCCGCCATTAGATAAAAATGAGTTTTCTTTGCGAACTGTTGAACATGAAATTTGGAATGGTTTTGTTTTTGTCCGTTTTAAAAAAGGCCCTCAACCATCTGTAAAAGAGTTATTAAACAAATACGAAGCAGAAGCATCAGGTTATAAGATGTCTGAGCAAATACCTACAGATGGATTTTGGACTGAAACATCTCCAGTTAATTGGAAATCAATTCGAGACGTGGATAATGAAGGATATCATGTAGCAATGGCTCATCCAGCATTACAAGATCTATATGGCTCAAATTATTACGATGAATCTTATAAAGATGGTATATCTCGTTCTGAAGGAAAATTTACAGCCTCTAAGGGCCGTCATTGGGGTGTTCGTAACTATAAAAAATTCTCAAAGCCCCACAAAGATCTTCCAAAAGAGTCTAATCAAACATGGGTGTATTATGGGATTTTTCCAAATTCAGTCATTGCTATGACACCAGAAACATCATTATTCTATCAAGAGTTCCCAATTTCTACCGATAAATCAATTATAAGAAGCGCTACTTATAAATATCCCAATGAAGACCGGCAACAAAAAGTTGCTAGATATTTAGCTAGCCGGATTGATCGTGAGACGGTTGTTGAGGATAAACAGCTGACAATTTGGTCAAATGAATCTATGGTATCAGATGCGTTTGACGGTTTTTATTTATCAGATTTAGAGTATGGTGTTCGAACCTATCATGATCATTTACGGGCAATACTTCCAATCTATAATATCCAAAAAACTCCCGAAGAAAGTGGCATTAGAGACTTAAATAAATCATTGATTGATAATCGAGATCAATGAATACAAATGAAAAAAAAATGCAACAAGAACTACTTAACAGCAAACTTGGTATTTCTGGTTCAGGTTATGCAAGGTATGGTGCTGCAATGTACTTTTATAATCAAGGCATATTATCAGAAGCAATGCTTGAAATTTATAGAAGGTGTTGCAAATTCGATAATGAAGATCCTATCGATTTGGCTGAGTTTGAGAAAGTGCCAAATTTAAAGATTAAGTTATGATGATTATGTTTCTATGGCCTTAACTCCACTCAATTCAGATGTTGTTGTAATTGGTGCTGGCACTTCTGGCCTATCAGCAGCCAAATCTCTAAAAGATATTGGTTATTCTGTGATTGTAATTGAAGCGGCCAACCATATTGGTGGTAGATGCGTGACTGACAATTCTGTTTTCGATATTCCGTTTGATATTGGAGGATCGTGGCTTCATTCAGCAGTTACGAATCCATTAGCAGAGATTGCAGTTCAAAATAATTTTAAGTTACATAAAAAAAACTGGTCACATACTTGGGTACATTCTAATGGTGCAAACCTTTCTTCAAAACAAACAAAAGAATATAGCCAGTACATTGAAGATATGTGGCAAAATATAAATAAAGCAGGAAAAAACAAGAAAGATCAATCAATTGAGAAATCACTTCCAGAAGCAAAATGGCGAGATATTGCGAGAAATCAAATAGCTCCAATGATGGGGGCAGATCCAGATGTATGTTCAGCTCATGATGTATTTCATTTCACAAATACAGAAGGCGATTGGCTAGTAGAAAATGGGTTAGGCGCTTTCATAAAATATTTATATAAAGATATTGAAGTAATTACTAATTGTGCTGCCAAAAAAATTGATTATTCTTCAAATGGTGTAAAAGTTGAAACACCAGATGGAGTAATAAGTGCAACTTATGCAGTATTAACAGTTTCTACTGGTGTCCTATCCCAGAATAAAATTAAATTTTTTCCAAAGTTACCTCCAAGAAAAAAAGATGCCATTAACAATTTACCCAACGGTCTGCTAAACAAAATTGGGTTTGAATTTAATATAAAATGGCGAGAAGCTCACCAAGGTCAAAGTGCTGATTATCTTGTGGGAGAAAATGACTTCTGCTCAATAGATTTTGGATTCTATGACAGTAATATCGCTGTTGGCTTTGTAGCTGGTCGCTTTGCTGAACAATTAGAGATGGATGGTCCAGGTGCAGCAACAAGCTTTTGCTCTGAAGCGCTGAAATCAATCTTTGGGAATGACATTACCAAATTTATAAATAAAACTACAGAAACTGCTTGGAAAAGTAATATAAACTCATATGGTTCATATAGTTATGCACTACCCGGTGGATTTGGAGCACGAGAGATTTTAGCCGAAACATTAGATGATCGATTATTTTTTGCAGGTGAAGCGACAATGTCAAACTCTCAAGCAACAGTTCATGGTGCATATCTAAGTGGTATAGACGTTGCTGCAAAAATCTTGGCAGTCGATAATTCAAATTAGAGTTTAAATAGAACTGAAAGAGGTCATTATGGGAAAGTTAAAACCAATCGCATCAGAAGATAGACGCGTCGTAAATGTTAAAAGTGCAGATTATATCCCCTTTATAAGTGATGGGATCGAAGATGGATCAGTTTTACAACTAGGCGATAGTAAACCTCTTGGAAGCGGTTTTCACATATATCGTATGACACCGGGACAAACTACAGTTGTTCATAAACACCAAAGTGACGAAGAATTTTATATTATCGAAGGTGATCTGGTAGATCATGATGGAACCAAATATGGGCCTGGTGATTTAGTTTGGCTTAGGAAAGGGACGGAACATACTTCATATTCCCCAAACGGCTGTTTGATCGTTGTATATTTAGACGCTTAATTCTAATTTAAATATTTATTAAATTTTTGGGTAGTCGGTTTTTAAATATAAATATACTCATGATAAAGACACATAATTCAGAAACAGGCAGTGCATAAAACGCTGACATAAATCCAAATAAATTCCAAAATAGTAGTATCAATAAAATGGGGAAAATAATTGAACGCGCAAGCGCAATTAAAGCTGACTCTTTAGCACAATGCATACCAGTAAAATAACTTATAAATGCGACATTAACACCTGCAAAAATTAACATAGGCCATACAATTGAAACAATTGAAATTGATAATTTAGATATATCTTCTTCCCCTGAAGGCAAAAAGATACCCACCATTTCTTCACTTAAAGATAATAGTAAAACTGTTACAAACGCAGCAATGATTAAATTTGTAATTAAACCCATCTTGAAAAAAGTAAAAATTCTATTTGGTTTTTTTGCTCCAAAGTTTACACTTACCAAGGGGGATATTCCATCGCCAACGCCATAAAATATCAACATGGAAAAATACATTAAATAATCAACTACAGTAAATGCTGCGACACCCATTGAACCAATATTAGTTATCAGTATCCAATTAAATACTAATACTATAAATCCAGCAGAAGTTTCCGTCAAAAACTCCGAGAAACCATTAAAAGCAGCACGAGGTATTTCACGCCACGATCCATGAGGTAAAATAAATTTAATTGATCCATACTTACCCAGAAAATGTGGTAAGACCACAGTCATGCCAATAACAAAAGCAAGCCCAGTAGCAAGAGCAGCACCTTTAAGACCTAAATCCAGCCGCGCAACAAAAATATAATCAAGTAAGATATTAGCTATTGTCGTACTTAATAACCCACAAAATGCATATATAGGCCTACCATCAATTCTTAAAAAATAACTCATTAAAACAGCAAACCCAAATATGGGATAAAACCAAGCAATGTTTTTTAAGTACTCCACGCACATAGCTAATGTTTCGTTTCTAGCACCAAGTAAAAAGGATATATATTCTGGAGAGAAATATGAAATTATTGATAATAATATCATAGCAAAAAAAATAATTACAACTGTTTTAGAAAATATATCACATGCGCTATTAGGGTTATCTTCACCTAAATACTTACCAGCAATTACTGCTGACCCACTCGCAAACATTAATATAACGCCCCAAACTACAGTAATGAAAGGCATTATAAGATTTACAGAAGCAAGTGGTATCGCACCAACAAAATTTCCAATAAATATTCCATCAACAACTATTGCAGACGAAATTGCAATCATCCCAAATACAGATGGAAAAGCAAAACGAAAAAATTCTCGGCTAGCCCTTTCGTTAATCATTTTATAATTTGATGTTTGCTTGTTCAAAAATTTCTCACTTTAGACTTTGACTCAATTTTTAAAAAATAATCATTCATCAAATATTTAAGACATTATTATTCCTGAATATTGTAAAAATTTCATTCAGGATAATGTAATGTTTTTACTTCCTGGAAATCCTCAATTCCAATTATACCACCTTCTCGACCATTACCAGATTGTTTGTACCCTCCAAAAGGTGAGCCGTAATTAAATCCACCCCCATTTATATGAACCATTCCCACCCGTAGTTTCTTTGCAATACGCTCCGCTCTCTTGATGTCACCTGATTGCACATAACCAGCTAAGCCATAAGGAGTGTCATTTGCAATCTCAATGGCTTCTTCCTCACTATCGAATGGAATTATAGTTAAAACAGGACCAAATATTTCTTCTTGAGCAATTGCCATTTTATTATGTGCATCCGCAAAGATAGTTGGTCGAACCCAATACCCTTTTTCAAATCCCTCAGGCCGTCCAAGACCTCCAACTAATAAAGTTGCACCTTCTTTAATTCCTTTTTCAATCATAGCCTGAACCCGGCCGTATTGAATATCACTTACGAGAGGCCCTAAATGATTGCCTTCTATAGCTGGGTCATCAACTTTAACTGCTTCACCTAATCGTTTTGCAATTTCTAAAACTTGTTGATAACAACTTCTTTCAACAAGAAGCCGTGTAGGCGCATCACAAGATTGTCCTGTATTTATATAACATTCTTCAATTGATCCTGAAATTCGCTCTTCAAGATTGCAATCAGCAAAAACAATGTTAGGTGATTTTCCACCAAGCTCTAATGCAACACGCTTAATACTGTCAGCAGCATCTTTAGAGACCGATGAACCAGCACGAGTAGATCCTGTAAATGACATCATTGCTATATCTGGGTGCTTTGAAAGAGTTGCACCAGCTAGCGGCCCATCACCTTGTATCATGTTAAAAACTCCAGGAGGGAAACCAGCGTCATGTATCATTTCAGAATACATTACTGATGAAAGTGGGGTGAATTCAGATGGCTTTAATACACAAGTACAGCCCGCAGCTAAAGCTGGAAGGGCCTTTAAGGCAATCTGATTAACAGGCCAATTCCAAGGTGTAATTAAACCACAAATACCTACAGGCTCACGTACTTGCATATCCCCATTAGAAAGTTTTTCATGCTCCCTTTGGTCTATCAAAGCATCAATATATCCTTCTAAATGACCAACAGCAGCATCTGCCTGCAACTCCAACGACATTGTCATTGGTGCACCCATCTCCAGAGAAATAACTTTGGCTAATTCCGGCAATCTCTTCTTTGAAATTTCTAGTAAAGCTCTTAATAGTTCTAAGCGTTCTTCTTTTGAAGTTTGAGAAAAACTTGGAAAAGCTGATTTAGCTGCTTCTACTGCAAGGTTTACGTCCAATTCATTTGCAAGAATTATCTTCCCAATATGATCTTCATTGGCAGGATTAATCACATCCATAGTAGTTCTTGAAAGCGGTAAAACCCATTTACCATTAATATAATACTTATCCAAATTTGACATTTTTTATCCTTTTATTCAAATTATTTTATCAATAATCTTTTTGATAAATGTAANCTTTCTGCTCACGAAAAGGTAAAAAACACATCTGTGTCTAACGTTCTTTTCCTCATCAACTTATAAAATATTAATTAAAGCATTTATGGAAAGTATTCAAAATATTGACTGATAAGTCAAGAAATGGAACACTACAATTACACTAGATTATGTAATATGATAGGATAACTTTGTGCCCCGTGATCCAAGATTTGATATTTTATTTGAGCCATTAAAAATTGGTCCAGTAACTACAAAAAATCGATTTTACCAAGTACCTCATTGTACAGGGAGNGGTTGGCATAAACCCCGCACTTTAGCTGGCTTACGTGAAGTAAAAGCAGAAGGTGGNTGGGGGGTTGTTAATACTGAATATTGTTCCATCCATCCTTCAAGCGATGACTCACCCCACCCAAGTGCCTCCCTATGGGACAAGGGAGACATTAAATCTCATGCTTTGATGACAGAAAAAGTCCATGCTCACGGTGCTCTTGCTGGTGTGGAACTTGTTATTGGGGGCTCACAAATGGCAAATCTTGCAACAAGAGAAGTTGCTCTTGCTCCTTCTAGCCTCATGAATACTAGTGGAAATCCTTTTCAAACACGAGCCATGGATAAGAGCGATATAAAAAATGTTAGAATGTGGCATCGTAATGCGGCTTTGCGTGCTAAAGAGGCCGGCTTTGACATCGTATATGTATACGCTACTCACGGATATTTAATCTCACAATTCTTATCACCTACGACAAATAAAAGAATAGATGAATACGGTGGAAGTCTTGGCAATCGAATACGGTTTATGCGAGAAATTATTGAAGACACCAAAGAAGCAGTTGGTGATACAATGGCAGTTGCTGTCAGATTCTCTGCAGAAACAAACGCTAATAAATCTGGCGGTGATGGAAATCCTATTCCTGGAGAAACAGAAGAAATTCTTGGTTTACTTGGCGAATTTCCTGACCTTTGGGATATAAATATAAATGACTATTCTCTTGAAATGGGTTTGTCGCGCTTTACTAAAGAAGCCTCATTAATGCCATACGTTAAAGGCATAAAAGAACTCACATCCAAGCCTGTTGTTACTGTGGGTCGCTTCACATCTCCAGATACAATGCTAGCGCAAATAAAAGGGGGAATAGTTGATTTGATAGGAGCAGCACGTCCATCAATTGCTGACCCTTTCCTTCCAAAAAAAATACAAGAAGGTAAATTTGAAGATATACGCGAGTGTATTGGTTGCAATATATGCTATGTAGGTGATGGCAAAGGTGTTCCTATTAGATGCACCCAAAACCCTACAATGAGTGAAGAGTGGCGTAGTGGTTGGCATCCCGAAAAAATTAACAAAAAAATAAGTGACTCAAGCGTTCTAATAATTGGAGCAGGGCCAACAGGATTGGAAGCTGCACATGCCCTTGGAAAACGCGGCTATAAAGTAATGCTTACAGAAGCAAGTCGAGAATTAGGTGGACGTGTAAGTACTGAGGCCAAACTACCTGGTTTATCCCAATGGGCTCGGGTTCGTGACTATCGGTTACAACAGATTGAGAAACTTCCAAATGTAGAAGTTTTTCGTGAAAGTAGAATGACACATGACCAGATAATTGAGGTCGGAGCTNAACATATAGCTATTGCAACAGGGTCAGAATGGCGTCGAGACGGTTTTGGAGGCACTCACTTAAACGGAATTGATGGTTTNAAGCATTCACCAAANTTATTTACACCCGATGATATNATGGCTGGNAATCTTCCTGATGGCCCAACGATAATATACGATGATGATCACTATTATATGGGATCTGTTATAGCCGAAAAAATAAAAGCTTCAGGTGTACCAACAACAATAGTTACTCCTCAGGATATGGTTTCTAGTTGGGGAGCATACACAACAGATAGATGGAGATCACAATCAAATCTTATGAAGCTAGGAGTTAAGATTATTTGTGCAAAAAGTTTAAAAAGTTTTAATGGGAAAAAAGCAGAATTTGAATGCATATATACTAATTCCAAATCAACAATATCAGCAAAATCCATAGTGTTAGTAACCGCACGAAAACCAAATGATGAACTTTATCATAGTTTATTAATGCATGAGAAAAATTATCCAGGTACAACTATCAAATCTTTAAAAAAGATAGGGGATTGTGATGCACCAGCAATTATTGCAGCAGCTATTTATGCAGGCCATAAATATGCACGCGAGTTAGAAGAAACTATTGATTACGATAATCCGTTTAAACACGATCGTGTATTTTTTGAAGATGGTTAAATGTTTTAAGCATAAATTACAGGCAATAAAAAAATTTAAAATAACTAAAAATTAGAGAATTATGAGATAAAAAATGCCAAAGACAATAAGACTTACTCGTTATGATAAAGTATTAAAAATAGAACTAAATCGCCCTGAAGAATTGAATGCTCTAAACAAGGAAGTTTTAGAAATCTTAGAGCATGTTGTTTCTTTGGATGCTGATCCAGATCTAGCCTGCATAATCTTAACAGGGAATATGAAAGCATTTGCCGCTGGTGCAGATATCAAAGAAATGTGTGATAAATCTTCTAAAGAAATGCGTGAAGGAAGATATTTTTCTGACTGGGAACTATTTGCAAATATGCAAACGCCAAAAATAGCTGCCGTGAACGGATATGCGCTTGGGGGTGGTTGTGAACTTGCTATGATGTGCGATTATATATTGGCTGGTGAAAGTGCAAAATTTGGCCAACCAGAAATAAAACTTGGTGTTATTGCAGGTATTGGTGGAACACAAAGAATGACTAAGCTAATAGGCCGTGCAAAATCAATGGATATGCATCTGACAGGACGAATGATGGGTGCTGAGGAAGCACTTAATTGTGGTTTAATAGCTAGAATATTTCCGGATGAAGAACTAGTCGAAAATGCTTTGGGTATTGCTGAAATTATATCCCAATATTCAAAGCCAGCATTAACAATGATTACTAATTCGATCCATAAAAGCGATAACCTCACATTAGAACAAGGCTTAAAATACGAGAGAAGTTTATTTTATTCATTATTTGATACTAATGATCAAAAAGAAGGTATGAAGGCTTTTATAGAAAAAAGAAAACCCACATTTAATGGAACTTAAATGTGGGAAAATTAATGGTTTAATTTTAGCGATTCATACGATTTTCAATAAGTTTTTCTACGACTTCTGGCTCAGCTAAAGTAGATATGTCACCCAATGAATTATAATCATTCTCAGCAACTTTTCTCAATATTCTTCTCATTATTTTACCTGACCTTGTTTTAGGTAAACCAGGTGCCCACTGGATATAATCAGGACTAGCAATTGGCCCTATCTGCTGACGCACCCATCCTCTTAAAGCCGTACGCAGTTCTTCAGTGTATTCTGCACTCGCATTGAGTGTGACATAACAATAAATTCCTTGGCCTTTAACTTCATGTGGATATCCAACAACTGCAGCTTCAGCTACATCTTTGTGTGCAACCAAAGCACTTTCAATTTCTGCAGTTCCCATTCGGTGACCAGATACATTCAAGACATCATCCACTCGCCCAGTTATCCAATAGTAACCATCTTTATCACGCTTGCATCCATCTTCGGTGAAGTAATAACCTTTATAAGCTTCAAAATAAGTTTTGACAAAACGATCATGATCTCCATAGACCGTCCTCATTTGGGATGGCCAACTTTCTTTAATCGCCAGAACACCTTCACATGCTCCTTCAATTTCTTGACCTGTTTGTGAATCTAAAATTACCGGCTGTACTCCAAAAAATGGTGTTGTAGCAGAGCCTGGCTTAGTCGCAGTAACACCTGGAAGTGGTGTCAGCATATGGCCACCGGTTTCTGTTTGCCACCATGTATCAACAATAGGAACAACACCCTTACCAACAACTTCATTATACCAATTCCAAGCTTCAGGGTTTATTGGTTCGCCTACAGTACCAAGTACACGTAAATCAGATAAATTATGCTTTAAAACTAAATCATCCCCTAAACCCATTAAAGCTCGAATTGCAGTAGGCGCAGTATAAAATTGGTTAACCTTATGTTTCTCACAAACAGCCCAAAAACGTGATGCATCTGGGTATGTCGGGGTGCCTTCAAACATCAAAGTTGTCGCACCATTGGCCAATGGCCCATATACAATATAAGAGTGCCCCGTTATCCAGCCTACATCTGCTGTACACCAGTATGTGTCACCTTCTTGGTAATCAAAAGTATATTGATGTGTCATCGACGCATATACTAAATATCCAGCAGAGGAATGTACTACACCTTTTGGTTTACCTGTAGAGCCAGAAGTATATAGAATAAAAAGAGGATCTTCAGCATTCATCTTTTCAACTGGACAATCACTCGATGCAACAGAAACTAGTTCTTCATAGTCAAAATCACGGTTTTCTCTATATGGAGTGCTGTTTCCAGTTCTTCTAACAACTAAAGTTTTAACATCTCCACATATTTCTAATGCGGCATCTACATTTTTTTTCAGTGGAATATTTTTCCCACCTCTTGGGCCTTCATCAGCCGTTACAACTAGTGATGCTTTACAATCAGATATTCTAGAAGCTAA
>JGI26246J51724_1000460_pt1 | contig 19953 bp, 15 predicted proteins | sample SaaInlLV_10m_DNA_FD_51724 | JGI IMG/M metagenome (IMG submission 51724) | reverse complement strand
TTTTTATGGCCTGGTTTTTTGCATCCGGATTTTAATACACTACAGCGCCTGATTTTCCATCTGATATTCCTGCAATTTGCGGGTCAATGTATTGCGCCCCCAACCCAACAATTCAGCGGCATCCTTTTTACGGCCACTGGTATAAGCCAGGGCGGTTTCAATCATGGTACGCTCAAAATCTGGCACTGCCTCAGACAGAATATCTCGACGCCCAGACTTGAGCTCACGCTCACTCCAGCGTCGCAACATCTGCTGCCAGTCACCCTGCACACGCAGCTCGCTACCAGCTTCTTCCGCCTTAAGTTCTGGGGGCAAATCCGTCAGCAATACCTCGCGCCCCGCCGCCATCACGGTTAGCCAGCGGCAAATATTCTCTAGCTGGCGAACATTGCCGGGCCAGTCCATAGCGCAGAAAAAATCTTCCGCTTCCTGAGACAGCAGTTTGGGCTCCATCTCTAGCTCTTTGGCGGCGCGATGGAAAAAGTGCATCATTAACTGGGGGATATCTTCGCGACGATCCGAGAGTTTAGGCAGATGCACGCGAATAACATTTATACGATGATAGAGATCTTCGCGAAAGCGATTGCTCTCCACCAGCGCTTCTAGATTTTGATGGGTTGCAGCAATAATTCGCACATCTACTTTTATAGAGGTGTGGCCGCCGACTCTATAGAATTCACCGTCGGCTAAAACGCGTAACAGGCGAGTCTGTGCCTCTGGTGGCATATCGCCAATTTCATCGAGAAATAATGTGCCACCATTGGCCTGTTCAAAGCGTCCTTCACGACGTTGAGCCGCACCGGTAAAGGCGCCTTTTTCATGGCCAAAAAGCTCTGATTCAATCAGATCATTGGGAATAGCGGCCATATTCAAAGCGATAAATTTCGAGTTCCGTCGGGGGCTATGTTTATGCAACGCATGGGCCACAAGCTCCTTACCAGTTCCCGATTCGCCATTAATCAAAACGGTGATATTGGAGTTAGAAAGACGACCAATGGCGCGGAACACTTCCTGCATGGCCGGTGCTTCACCAATAATTTCCTGAGACGGTGGTGATTCTAGAGGTAAGTCTTGGGGCTTTTGCTCACGGGCAAAAGTCACACCCCGACGGGCTACATCGACCAACTCATCGAGATCAAAAGGTTTTGGCAAATATTCAAAGGCACCGCCCTGATAGGCGGCCACGGCACTGTCGAGATCTGAATGAGCAGTGGTAATAATCACCGGGATATCAGGTCGCGTGGAATGGATCTTCTTTAGTAGTTCAAGGCCGTCGATTCCGGGCATACGAATATCGGAAATAATAATTTCTGGTAGTGATGACTGCAGAGCAACCAACAGGTCATCGCCATTTTCAAAGCTGCGCACTTCAATGCCTTCGCGAGAAATTGCTTTCTCCATTACCCAGCGCAGTGAGCGGTCGTCTTCGGCTATCCAAATTTCTGATGTGCTTTTCATGCTAAACCTTTATCGGTAAATAGATCGAGAACCGGGTAATGCCTGGCTCTGATTCGCATTCAATAATGCCCTGGTGAACATTGATCGCAGACTGTGCAATGGTTAAACCCAATCCAGTGCCCTCGCTGCGACCACTGATCATGGGAAAGAAAATTCGCTCTTTAATATCTTCAGAAATACCTGGCCCGGTATCCATAATATCTAGGCGACACAACACCTTGTGATGTTGGCCGGCAATAGTGAAGTTGCGTTGGATACGCGTTTTTAATGTTAATCGTCGCTGGGGCAGATCCGACTCAAGCATTGCCTGCATAGCATTGCGCGCTACATTCAACACGGCCTGAATTAGCTGTTCACGGTCACCTGACAGATCTGGGATACTCGGATCATAGTCCCGCGCGACAATCAGTCCTCCCTGCACCTCCACTTCGATCAATGTGGCGACATGCTCGGCGACCTCATGGATATTGATCGAAGCAAATTTAGGCAGCTGACTCGGGCCCAACAGCCGATCGACAAGGTTTCTAAGACGATCGGTTTCGGTGGTAATAATCTGGCAGAGCTCAGAGGTCTCGCTATCGATCTCACTACTAGAGATTTCCTGGGCCAGCAATTGCGCCGCACCGCGAATACCACCTAGGGGGTTTTTAATCTCGTGTGCCAAACCGCGAATTAGGCTTCTTGACGTATCGTGAACCGAGAGCAACGCCTCCTCACGGTTAATCCTCAAAATACGATCCACCGGCTGCATTTCCATCAACACCCATTGATCAGAACCAATACTTATGGGTGTCACGGTGTAATCCACCTGAGAGGACTCGACGCCGAGACCACTAAGAAATTCATGACGAAGGGTCAGTGCACGACCAAATTCAAGCGCTTCACGCAAAGTCTGCCTTGCAGTCTCATCATCATCAAAGAGTTCGCTTGCCTCGGCACCACGCAGGCGCGCGCTGCCCGCTTGAAGCAATGCTTCCGCGGCAGGATTGATGTAATCAATCAGCAGACTCTGATCAACCAACAACACCGCAGTGTTGAGGTTATCCAGTAGCAATCTATGTAGCTGGTCTGATGTCATAGGTTCCTAGTCAATCGAATATCAGTTAATACGGGTTTTCGCAGCAGGCATTAATGAATGCTTGGGAGACTAATCAGCCTTTACGTTTCTTTTGCTTTTCGAGCCTTTAGGGTTTGTCTTGCAATAAGCACGCCAAAAGCCCGTCGAGATAGCCCTCGGAAAGCNACCAATACACGGGGGCTTGGGACGATGGGCCGAACCAGTATAGCCGAGCCTAAAGACTAACGCACCGTTTTGGTGCGGAGGAGCTTAATTGCGCTTAAAATGACGCTGCACTTGCACGGTGACGGGCGTTGCGACGGCCAATATAGCCCCGCGAGAAGAGAGTACACGAGCGGAAATACGATGTGATCCCCGCTCCAACCCGGCAATAGAGAGAGACAGTGATGGAATGGCGCTGCCGTAGGCTGAGCCATCGACGTAAAACTGCACTAAGTGATCAGCTTCTAGCCCGGGGGTTAGTGCTAGCTGAGCTAAGAGATTTGGCTCATCGAAGTGCACCAACGTCCCATCCAAGGGCGAGGCCAAGGCTATAAATGAGTAGCCAGTGAAGGTCGTAACTGGATCGGCGTCTGATGATACCGGGGACCTCGCAGCAGCAGGGGCGGGATCTGCTGGGCTAGAGATCGGATTGATCGGAGGTAAGATCACTTCACTTGCAGCAGTTTCAGCAGGTGGCGTATCCGTGTAGATGATATTGCCCTGCTTATCGATGGTCTTATACACAGCGGCGGCTACCGTTGGTGCGACTACCGAAGAGATCGCAAGAGTGACGACAATTGCTGCGCAAAAGGAGGAAAGAGATAAAGGGCATAGAAGGGATAGAGAGGACTTCATTGATCTGGCCTGTCAGTCTGTTAATAAAGCGGGACTGGTACAGAGTCCAGATTGCGCTATTTAAAGACTAGACCTATTTTGAACAAAGAAAAAGCCCGCCATTGAAACAATGACGGGCTTTTCAGGTGTTGCTATGTTTCAGCTCTTACTCGCTGCTACTAGCTAGCAGAGCAAAAACGTAACCAGCTATTTATACGCTGTAGTACATATCAAACTCAACCGGGTGAGTGGTGTGCTCAACGCGGTAGACTTCTTCCATCTTCAGCTCAATGTATGCATCGATCATGTCGTCGGTGAATACACCACCAGCAGTCAAGTACTCACGGTCAGCATTCAACTCGTCGAGTGCTTCACGCAGGCTGCCAGCAACCTGAGGAATAGCTGCAGCTTCTTCAGCAGGCAGATCATAGAGATCTTTGTCCGCTGCATCGCCAGGGTGGATCTTGTTCTTGATGCCGTCCAGACCAGCCATCAGCATAGAAGCAAACATCAGGTATGGGTTAGCAGTTGGATCACCAAAGCGCACTTCTACACGCTTGCCACGTGGGCTAGCAACGTATGGGATACGGATCGCAGCAGAACGGTTACGCGCTGAGTAAGCCAGCATTACCGGTGCTTCAAAACCTGGAATCAAACGCTTGTAAGAGTTAGTCGAAGCGTTGGCAAAGGCGTTGAGTGACTTGGCGTGCTTGATGATGCCACCGATGTAGTACAGAGCCATTTCGCTCAGTCCAGCATAGGCATCGCCAGCAAACTGGTTGACGCCGTCTTTAGCGAAAGACATGTGACAGTGCATACCAGAACCGTTGTCGCCAACGATTGGCTTAGGCATAAAGGTTGCTGTCTTGCCGTAGGCGTGCGCAACGTTGTGTACACAGTACTTGAGGATCTGAACCTGGTCAGCTTTCGCAACCAATGTGTCAAAGCGAACACCAATCTCACACTGACCAGCAGTGCCTACTTCGTGGTGATGCACTTCGATATCAAGTCCCATCTGCTCCATGGCATTACACATAGCAGCACGCAGATCGTGCAGGCTATCAACTGGTGGTACGGGGAAGTAACCACCTTTAACGCCAGGGCGGTGACCCATGTTGCCATCAGTAAAATCGCTACCTGAAGCCCAAGCGGCTTCATCGGAGTTGATTTTGTAGAAAGCGCCGCTCATGTCGACACCCCATTTGATGTCGTCAAAAACGAAGAATTCAGGCTCTGGTCCAAAGAATGCGGTATCGCCAAGGCCAGTAGACTGCAGATATTGCTCAGCGCGTTCAGCGATGGAGCGTGGATCACGTTCGTAGCCCTGCATAGTTGAAGGCTCAACAATGCCACAGCGAATGATAACAGTAGGCTCATCAGTGAAAGGATCGAGAACAGCAGTGCTGTCGTCTGGCATCAAAATCATGTCTGATTCGTTGATACCCTTCCATCCAGCGATAGATGATCCGTCAAACATTTTTCCTTCAACGAAAAAATCATCACCGACTTCACCTGTAGGTATAGAAACATGCTGCTCTTTACCTTTGGTATCAGTAAAGCGCATGTCGACCCAACGAGCGCCACTTTCTTTAATAAGATTCAAAGTCTTCTCAGACATGTATTCCTCCAATATGGAATGTGCGTTTTAAATTGTGCTTTCTAATTTGAAGCCTTACAAAACTGCCTGAGCAATTCTTTTTAGACTTTTACGGGTTAAGAAACTGCAATAGTCGTGCCAATAGGCATGCCCCCGCACAGATCCAGCGATGCTTGATGAAGCCAGCGCCAAATCTGCCATACCGGCCAATGGCAGGCGGCCAACAACTCACGTCACCCAACCGAAAGGCACCATAATGGTGCATTACAAAAGCAAGATGCACCATTAGTGTGCTTAAGATCAGGATTTTATTTAGGCTTATTGTTGAACCGCAGCAGTATAATGCTTTTGAGCGGTTTTTCTGCCATTCTTTCTAGTCTAATTAGACTTTCTATGCGATCTATTCTATCTAGTGTGCTTATATCAACATCCATTCAGGAATCCAGGCAATGGCGATAATTGAAACAATCTCACAGCCACAGGCGCAAGACATTATCCTCGACGTGCGTCATCCGGATGAAACTGAGCGACGCCCGCTAATCTGGCCAACCAATAAGATCATCCGCATGCCATTCTTCCAAATCAAAAAACAGCTCGACGAGCTAGATAGACATCAGTCCTACCTGCTGTACTGTGAAAAAGGGATTATGAGCCGCCTCCATGCTGACGCATTGCGAAAAAACGGCTTTGAAAAGATCGCAGTCTTTACCCCCTAACCCTTTCAAGCGACAGATCCAAAACAAGAAATAAACAATCAGAACAACAGTATATGTGGTCTATTTCACATTATTTAAGTTGATTAGTCGCCATTGTCACTGAGAAGCGACTATATTTAGAGCTTAGCCTGAGTTTTGTCCAACCGAAATCAGCCGCAGGATGCAGCCGATGATGAGCACTGAAAATTTGCTCGGGGAATTCAAGGAAGCAGAGCAGCCCAATCCCCGCTCACTCAACAGCTCGATACAGATCGAGCTGGAAAGGCATGCTTCAAAAAACATCAGTTCGGGCCTTAGAATTTCAATGGCTGGCGCCATCTTACTGGTTGTTTTGGCAAGCAATCAAAACCCAACAATCTGGAACTGGGCCTGGCTCACCACAGCTGTCCTAGCAAGCCTTACCGTTTGGCTGTGGTCCGTGAAAATACGCCGCGACACCAAGGCTAGCACCAGTCAAACACAAACCCTTATCACCACCTCATCACTGATTTTTGCCGCACTTTACGGTGCCGCAGCAGTGACCTTTATCACCCCCGACTCTTTAGAAAAATCGGTCTTTGCATCTTTAATGCTTATTGCCCTGACCTACGCCTGGCCATTGACTTACGCGCTAAAGGCTATCTTCCGCCATCTTTTTTTGAGTCTGATTTTTGCACCATTATTTATTGCGTTGTTTAGCTACCAACCTCAGATAAACCCGGGATTTTTAATCCTAGTCCCACTGGCCTATTTTATCTTCAATCGCAATCAGCTTAGCCAGCGCCGGGCCTTTAGCTGGGCGACCGGCAATATGATCAAAGCCGACGAGCACTCAGATGTCGTTATTGCCACTAGTCAAAAAATCACCAGCCTGATCGAGCAGACGCCCCTTGGATTTATTGAATGGAATCAAGAGCGCGAAATAATTGGCTGGAATCCAGCGGCCACCACCATATTTGGTTATGCCAAAGACGAGGTACTGGGTCGCACCACAGAATTTTTATATGACAAAAAGAAGAGTTTTTTACTTCAGCAGGTGGAAAACGATCTTTTCCTATTTGGTAAAGACTTCACTGGCACCGCAGAAAATGTCACTCGCGACGGCACCATGATTATCTGCGAATGGAATGATACGCCACTGTTTGATGAGGCCATGAATGTGGTGGGTGCTGCATCCTTTGTTGAAGATGTGACTGACCGAGTAAATCTCGAGACACGCATTAAGCAACAGGCCTATTTCGACCCATTGACCGGTCTGCCCAACCGCCATCGCTTAATGGAAGAATTAAACCGCGTTGTTGCACTCGCCCAGCGCAGCCAAGCTTACTGCTCTCTACTCTTTATCGATTTAGATCATTTCAAAGAGATTAACGACACTCGAGGTCATCACTACGGTGATTTGGCTCTGGCCCTATTTGCTCAACGCCTGCGCAAGGTGATTCGTACCGAAGAGGCTGTTGCGCGCCTCGGCGGTGACGAATTCGTTGTGCTGCTGGAAAACCTCGGCACTGAAGAAGAGCCCTCGCGCCTGCAGATTGCCCAAGTCGCAGAAAAAATAATTGATGCCGCCCGCGAGCCCCTAGTGATCAAGGATGAGAAATTCCGTATCAGCTGCAGTATCGGCATAGTACTNTTCAACGATGGCAGCTCCGATGGTGAGGCTATTTTGCAGCAAGCGGACAAAGCGCTTTACACCATNAAGCGGGAGGGCAAATCAAACTACTATTTTCACAATCAGAAACTGCCCTCTGAGATGCAAACTCAGGCAATGCTATTGGAGCAACTGCGGGACAAAACCAACAACCAATCGTTTTTACCCTATTACCAGCCGATTCTCGACACTAAGACAAACCTGATTTGCGGCCTGCAGATATTTTTGCGCTGGAAAAATCCAGACAATGAATTGATTGCTGCCAATGAAATTATTGCGCTGCTCGAGTCAGGCTCAATGATCGTGGATATCTCTCTAACATTGCTTGAACAGATATTTAATCAGGTAGACCTCTGGCGCACTCAGGACTTATGGCGCGAAGATCAGCAGATCTACTACACCCTCAGCTTGCGTGAACTGGAGCACCCGTCGTTTACCCTGAGCATTAAAGCTCTGCTGACTAAATATGCCATTAAGGCAGATACACTGGTATTCACCATTCATACGGAAACCCTGCCAAAAATACATAACCCTCTAACCCTACAACTGAACAGCCTCAAAGCTCTGGGCATTCAGTTTGTGGTAGACAATGTCGGCTACCAAACCCTGCCCATTCAGAAGCTGCGGGAATTCGATGTGAGCACGATTCGCATCTCCCACAAGTTAATGGCCGAATGTCCCTATATGGAAAGTTCTTGGAATTTGGTTAAAGGACTGGTGGAGCTGACCAAATCCGTAGGCTTAAATTGCATCGCGCCCTGCGTTGAAGAGGCCGAAATACATCATCTTTTACTCGATACAGGTTGTCAGTTATTACAGGGAAATCTGATCGCACCCCCCTCGCCAGCCACCGCAATCACTCGAATGTTGATCGAACGCAACAGCCTCAGCAGAGAAGAATCTACCGCCTAGTGAAAAGATCCGTAGCAGTTTCTGTCAATTAGCCTATAATCGCGCCTTTTTGCGCCTACTGGTACCTCTCATGTCCATTGAAAACCTGCGGAACATTGCAATCATTGCCCACGTTGACCACGGTAAGACAACACTGGTCGATAAACTTCTCAGCCAATCTGGCACNCTCGATCGTAAAGATGTGGGTTCCGAACGCCTTATGGACTCCAACGATCAGGAGAAAGAGCGCGGAATTACGATTCTGGCAAAGAANACTGCGATCAACTGGAATGATTACCGCATCAATATTGTAGACACCCCAGGTCACGCCGACTTCGGNGGTGAAGTAGAGCGCGTACTGTCCATGGTCGACTCAGTATTGCTTTTGGTTGATGCCGTAGACGGCCCCATGCCACAGACACGCTTTGTAACGTCCAAAGCATTCGAGCAGGGTTTGCGTCCAATCGTTGTTATCAACAAAGTTGACCGTCCAGGCGCTCGACCTGACTGGGTTATGGATCAGGTCTTTGACCTGTTCGACAATCTTGGTGCTACCGATGAGCAATTGGACTTCCCGGTTATTTATGCCTCAGCACTCAACGGCATAGCCGGTCTCGATGTCGACGATATGGCCGACGATATGACGCCGCTCTATGAAATGATCGTCAATGACGTACCAGCGCCAAAAGTAGACGTCGATGGCCCTTTCCAAATGCAGGTATCAGCACTGGCCTATGACAGCTATGTTGGCGTTATCGGTGTTGGCCGAATTACTCGCGGCAAGCTCAAGCCAGGACAGCAGGTTATTGTTAAGTCTGCCGACGGCAAAGAGCGTAAAGGTAAGGTTCTCAACGTTAAAGGGTATCTTGGACTCGAGCAGATCGAGACCCAATTGGCCGGCGCTGGCGATATCGTCTGCATCAACGGCATTGACGGCCTGAGTATTTCAGACACTCTCTGTGATCCAGAGAATATTGAAGCCTTGCCAGCACTGAGTGTTGATGAACCCACTGTAAGCATGACCTTTATTGTTAACGATTCTCCGTTTGCCGGACTCGAAGGCAAGTATGTAACAACGCGAAATATTAAAGACCGTCTCGAGCAAGAGTTGATTCACAACGTTGCACTGCGCGTAGCGCCTGGCGATACGCCGGACAAGTTTATTGTCTCTGGTCGCGGTGAGTTGCACCTGTCGGTATTGATTGAAACCATGCGTCGCGAAGGCTTCGAGATGGGCGTTTCCCGTCCAGAAGTGGTAAAAAAGATTGTCGACGGCAAGGTTTACGAGCCCTTTGAGCAGGTTGTAATCGATGTTGAAGAGCAGCACCAGGGTTCGGTAATGGAAGAACTCGGCATGCGTAAAGCCGAGCTGACCAACATGGAACCTGACGGCAAAGGTCGCGTAAGACTAGAGTTTTCTATGCCGTCTCGCGGACTGATTGGTTTCCGTGGCGCCTTCCTGACCCTGACTTCAGGCTCAGGCATTATGACCAGCATTTTTGACAAGTACGCTCCAGCAAAAGAGGGCGAAGCCCACTCGCGCAAAAACGGCGCACTGATCAGTATGGTTAAAGGAAAAACTGCTGCTTACGCACTGTTTAACATTCAGGCCCGCGGTCGTCTATTCTTAGGTCATGCGATCGATGTGTACGAAGGTCAAGTAGTAGGTATTCACTCTCGCAACAATGATTTGGTGGTCAACCCGATTAAAGGCAAGCAGCTGACTAATGTTCGCGCCTCGGGAACAGACGAAGCACTGACCCTAGTGCCGCCGATCAAGCACACGCTAGAGCAGGCTCTTGAGTTTATTGAAGACGATGAGCTGGTGGAAGTCACTCCTGTGAGCATTCGTCTGCGCAAGAAGCGACTGACTGAGAATGAACGCAAGCGTGCGCCTAAGTAATCAGTAACACGTAACAAACGCTAAGTAATCTGTTTAAAAAGGTGGGCCACTGGTTTCGGTGGCCCGTCTGTTTACGCTTTAGAATTAGGCATTAAGCGCCAGATTTTAGCGCGACATTTACTACCAATGGATGGTGGGAAGCTTATGACGGAACTCGACAGCACAGATTCTATACCTAGGGGATTTCTCTCCTTCTCCCTGGTCAGCCAGGAAATTATCTCAGTACTCTTTGCCTTCTACTCCTACTACCAAGGAGACATGGATCTAGCCACGTTTTATCTCGCTATGGCGGCACTCCTCCTAGTCGGTCTCGGTATTCACTCGATCTTTGATCGACCCCGGACAGCGCGCCTACTGCTCGCCACAGTAATGATAGGCAGCTACTTTTACCTGCTCTCCGGTGCATCAGACGGCTCTGCACTGCTCTGGTGCCTGACTATTATTCCGGTGTTGGTGGGCTGCTTCGGTTATCGCAGCAGTGTCTTTATACTCGGCGCCGTCCTCATCGGGTCGGCCTGGCTTTTTTACGGGCCATCGCTATTTATTCTGATGCCAGCATACAGCGACGTAACCCTGGTNCGCTTCTTGTCCTCGTTTGCGGTGCTGTCGGTATTTGCTATTGCCATGGACAATTCNCATTCCCGCAGCCTCAATCGCTACAAAGATCTGTCNCGTCGCGTCGATCAAATTGCCCATCAGGACCAGCTCACCAAACTCCCCAACCGCCACGATATGGAGCAGCGATTGGAGAAAAAATATCAGCAGTACCGTCTGGTAAATCAGCCGTTCTCGATACTGCTTGCAGATCTCGACAACTTTAAATTTATCAATGATCGCTACGGCCATGATGTGGGCGACGAGGTGCTGCATGCTATTGGCGTCTTACTCAGCGAACCGCTGCGAGGTGAAGATGTGGTGGCACGTTGGGGTGGCAATGAATTTATGGTGTTGCTGCCTACCGCCAATTCAGAAGCCGCAGTCAATATCGCCGAGCGGTTGCGAGCCCAGGCAGGGAAACTGGCCAAGGAAGCTCAGGGCGACCAGCTGCGGATATCGCTCAGTGTAGGTGTCGCCTCAATCGATAAATGTACTGGTATTGACGACCTGATATCCACCGCAGAAAACGGGCTCTATCAGGCAAAACATATGGGCCGCGATATGGTGATTGTGGGCTAAATTGACTGCATCGCTTTAGTCCTGACCGCAACGAAAGCAGTCCCTGGTGTGATCATTGACCACCCCCACCGCCTGCAAAAAGGCATAACAGATTGTTGTGCCAAAAAATTTAAAGCCACGCTTTTTCATCTCTTTACTGANTTTGTCGGACAGCTCAGTGGATGCCGGAATCTGTGCCAGCGACGACCAGTGNTTGACGATGGGCAGGTTGTCTACAAAGCCCCAGATATAATTGCTAAAACTGCCATGCTCATTTTGCAAATCAATAAAGTGTCGCGCATTAGAGATGGTGCTAGCAACCTTGAGACGNTTGCGGACAATGCCNGGGTTTTTAAGTAGTCGCTCTACATCAGNGTCATCAAATGCNGCCACCTTGCGNACATCAAAGTTGGCAAAAGCCTGACGGTAACTCTCGCGTTTGCGCAAAATCGTTATCCAGGAGAGGCCAGCTTGGGCGCCTTCAAGCACCACAAACTCAAATAGCGTTTGGTCATCGCGGCAGGGCACGCCCCACTCGCGGTCGTGGTACTGCTGATAGAGCGGATCATCCCCGCACCAAGCACAACGTTTATTCTCGGTCATTATTTGCCCTCAACTAATTCGCCTCGCCGGTGGTTTATCCGCTCTATAATCGACTATGCTAAGCACCACGCGAAACGAAACTACTGACCAGGTGATACTAGTTCAATGATCAAGCGTTTTCCGGATATTCGGCCTTACAAAACTCAATTTATAGCAGTTACAGCACCTCATCAACTCTATGTAGAAGAGTCGGGTAATCCCGAAGGGATTCCAGTGCTATTTATCCATGGAGGGCCTGGCGGCGGCACCGCAGTGACCGATCGCTGTTTTTTTGATCCAGAAAAATACCNCATTATTTTATTTGATCAACGGGGGGCTGGTCGCTCTACGCCCCATGCATTATTGGANAATAATAATACTGCAGCCTTGATCGAGGATATTGAAACCATTCGCGCAGCACTGGATATTGAGCGCTGGGTGGTCTTCGGCGGCTCTTGGGGCTCCACTCTCGGGTTGCTCTATGCACAGCAGTACCCGCAACTGATCTTGGGATTAATTCTGCGCGGTATCTTTTTATGTCGCGACGAAGATATTAACTGGTTCTATCAAGACGGTGCCGGCCGTATCTTCCCCGAGTACTGGCAGCAATACAGCCAAGTGATACCAGAGAGCGAGCGCGGCGATATGGTCGCAGCCTTTTATCGTCGCCTCACCGGAGACAATGACTTTGAGCGCATGGCCGCGGCTAAAGCCTGGTCCATCTGGGAGGGACGCTGCGCCACTCTCTCTAGTAACAATGAGGTAGTCGAGCGTTTTGCCAACCCCCATATGGCCATTGCCATGGCGCGGATTGAAGCCCACTACTTTATAAACAAAGCCTTTATAGCGCCAAATCAAATTATCGACAATGCTCATCTACTCAAGGATATTCCAGGCACCATTGTTCACGGTCGCTACGATATGGTCTGCCCGGTCAATCAAGCCATTGCCCTCAGTGAAGCCTGGCCAAGCGCCACGCTGGATATTATTGGCGATGCTGGCCACTCCTCCTCCGAGCGCGGCACCACCGATGCACTAGTGCGCGCGACCAACAGGCTCGCCTACCATCTCGAAACAAAGACTTAAGGTTTCCCTATGATTGGATTAATTCAGCGCGTCAGTCACGCCAGTGTTCGCGTCGACAAGCAGATCTGTGGCGAAATCGATCAGGGTATTTTGTTGCTGCTGGCAGTGGAGCCTGAGGATCACGAGAGTCAGGTCGAACGCCTACTCGAGAAGGTACTGAATTACCGAGTGTTTGCAGATGCTGACGGCAAGATGAATCTATCACTACGGGATATTCAAGGCGGGCTATTGGTCGTTTCGCAATTTACTCTGGCGGCAAATACTAAAAAAGGTCTGCGGCCAAGCTTCACCTCAGCGGCCGCGCCGGCACAGGCCGAGGCGCTCTACAATCAGTTTGCCACTCGCGCCAAAGCGGTTCACGNNAAGACTCAATGCGGCATCTTTGGCGCTGATATGCAGGTCTCACTGTGCAATGACGGGCCNGTAACCTTCTGGCTACAGGTGTGACCTGGAGTCAGTACCNCTATCAACTGGCTTTAAGCGCCGCCACNAGACGCAGATGAAATCCTTCAAACCCCCCATTGCTCATCACCACCACATGAGATTTCTCNGCGCGTTGATGAATCGACTCTAGGGTCTTTGCTAATAATTGATCAATCTCTTCGCAAACTAGGGCGGGGACTACACAGGCCGATGCTACCGCCTGCAGNTCCCAGTTAATCGCCGGCCCTTTGTACCAAAGCGCACAATCCGCNGCCGCTACAGCATCACTCAGAGCCGCCTTGTGCATGCCTAACTTCATGGTCGCCGAGCGCGGCTCAACAATTGCAATCACCTGCTCATTACCCACTTTTGCCCGCAGCCCTTGGACGGTGCTGATAATCGCAGTGGGATGATGGGCAAAATCATCATAGACAGTGACTCGTTCATCCTCATAGATCACCTCCATACGCCTTTTGACGCCGACGAACTGACTCAGCGCCTCGCAGGCTTTATCGAGACTAACACCCACTGTGGAGGCCGCCATCACCGCTGCAATGGCATTGAGCACATTGTGTCGGCCACTGTGTTGCCAGCTAATGAGTGCCGACTGATTATTCTGATCAATAATTTCAAACTCTGACCCATCCGCGGCCAATAGTTTATAGCCCCAACCTTTAGAGCCCCAGCCTTTAGAGCCCAGTTCGGCTTCGGCAAAAGTCTGTATATGACTCCAGCAGCCCTGATCAACTACCTGCTGTAAGTTATGGTCATCAACGGGGTAAATAAGATGCCCTGTGCTGGGCAGGGTGCGCACTAAATGGTGGAACTGGCGTTGAATTGCAGCCAAATCATCAAAGATATCGCCGTGATCAAACTCCAGATTATTCATTATCAGCGTGTTGCTATGGTAGTGGACAAACTTCGAGCGCTTATCGAAAAAGGCACTGTCATACTCATCCGCCTCAACAACAAAATAGCCACCGCTCCCCGCGCTCAAGCGTGCCGAGAGACCAAAATCCAGAGGTACACCGCCGATCAAAAATCCCGGTTCCAAACCGGCATATTCAAGAATCACAGCAACCATACTGCTAGTAGTAGTCTTGCCATGAGTGCCGGAAACCGAGATGACATTCTGGTCACGAAGAATATTCTCCCCCAGCCACTGGGGTCCAGAGGTATAGACAAGGCCATTGTCGAGCATATATTCAACACAAGGATTACCCCGGGACATGGCGTTGCCAACAATAATCAGATCCGGTGCTGGCTGAAGCTGCTGGGGATCAAAGCCCTCGATCAACTCGATGCCGGCCAGTTCTAGCTGGGTACTCATGGGGGGATAAACATTGGTGTCGCTGCCGGATACCTGATGGCCAAGCTGCTTGGCCAACTGTGCTAGGCTACCCATAAAGGTGCCGCAGATACCGAGAATATGAATATGCATGAGTTTCCCTTTGTCACTCGCCGATTGTTAGCCCAACAGAGCGATTATGGCATCAGGCCAAAAAAACTCCTAAAATTACGCGCCTTAGTCTAAGAATAAACGTATTGACCATTGAAAATAACCTCTATTTGAGGAGTAAAACGCTTGCCGACTAATCTTTATTCAACTCTGGCGCTCGGGCTTTTAGTCACGATTTCAGCCACGCTTTCCGGATGTGGTGGCGGTGGCGGCGGGCAGAAACCCGCGAACACAGGGATCAATATTCCCCCAGTTACAAGTAATCGGGACAATAGCAAACCGCCTTGGGATAACTTTGCGGATCAGATTCAAGACCCGAGCAATCTAACCGAACTCGCCGCTCAGTTTGAAACCGATGAATACGACGCCATGGGTGCCCTGACAATGATCAACGCATCCAGTGCCTATGCTCGCGGCGCCACCGGTGCAGGGGTAACCGTTGGCGTGATCGATTCAGGTGTCTTTGAAGAACATATTGAATTTGCTCAGGGCAGCGGTGACAAAGTCGAGTATGCAGGCAGTTACTACAGCATTGGCAACCCAAGAAGTGATGACGCCATTAGTCACGGTACCCTAGTCGCCGGTATTATCGCCGCCAACAAAGATGGAGCCGATGTCAGCAGCGACTTCAATATGCACGGCGTAGCCTTTGATGCCAGTATCTTGGGCTATGAGATACCTCTGGGTTCCGGGAGCGGTCCCTATGATCCTCTGGAAGTCGATCAAATCAATTTCTCCGATGATAACTACTTCGCCAACCGCTTCAATACCATGGCCGATCAGGTGGATATTATTAATCTGAGCTTTGGCTTCTCAGGCGTCGTCACTTCTTATACGGCGACTCAGGTGCAATCGGCATTTGGTCTTACCATTGATGCCCTAGCACAGCAAAATAAATCTCTCGGCGAGCGCTCAATCTTCGTCTTTTCTGCAGGCAATGCCTGGAACGACACAGATGAACAGGGCAATACCGTGGATGCCAATTCCCCTGAACTTATGCCGGGGCTTCCCTATCTGTTTCCAGAGCTAAAAGACCATATGTTGGCCGTGGCCGCTGTCGACGACAATGGCGAAATTGCCTTTTACTCTAACCGCTGCGGTGTCGCCGCAGACTACTGCCTAGTCGCACCTGGCGGCGGTGACGGCAATGGTAACGGCAATGTCGAAAACCTTGAACGTATCTGGGGGCCAACAACGCCAGACCCTGAAGCCGAAGTGGGCGGTTACTATTATGGCGGCGCTATAGGCACCTCCTTTGCTGCACCAGTAGTCAGTGGCTCTCTGGCACTGCTAAAACAGATGTTCCCCACCGTTGGTAATCACGAACTCACCGCACGCCTGCTTACCACTGCCGATAAAACCGGCATCTATAGCGACAGCAGTATCTATGGCCAGGGACTGCTGGATTTGGATGCCGCTACTCGACCTGTGGGCGCACTAGCGGTTGTCAGTGGCAACAATTTGGATAGCGGCCTGAGTGATATAAGCGCAAGTACCATCAGTGTGTCTGGCGGAGGTCTTGGCAACAGCCTTGTGAGTGCCTTGCAAGGCCATAATATGGCGCTCTTTGATCAGCAAGGTTTCCCCTTTTTACGCGATGCCAGCCAGCTAGTTCAGCAGTCTCAACCCATATCGACAGCCAGCCGTTTGCAGCATCGGGAGCAGCAGCTCAATAGCGGAGTACGCCTACAACTGGGCAAAAGTAACAGCTTAATTGATCGTCAGGGCGCGCGGTTACAGCCGGATTATTTGGCACTACAATTTAACGCTTCACCACACACCCTAAAAAATGACCAAAACAGCATCGACCGCTTTATGGGCCTCAATGCCAACCCGGGATGGTTTTTTGGTGTCTATGCCAATGCCTTTGTCACCCCAGATCAGACTAGTGACGACAGCAGCTTTGCCGCGCCCTGGCTGAGCTTTGCCCGCAATGGCTGGAGCAGCGGCGGCGCTGTGGATATGGGGTTGGGTAAATTGCGCATAGGCATGTTTGAGGGCTCTCAATTTACGGGTTCTGCAGCTGACGACTTTCTCAATGGCCGCAATGAACTCAGCAGCCATGGCAGCTTATTGGAATATGCGCTCTGGTCGCCGGCTTTTAGCCTCAATTTACAACGCGGATTTATCACTGAAGATGACAGCCTTCTGGGTGCCACAGTTGGCCAAAATCTGGGCCAACTCAAAAACAGCGGCACCGACTTTTTTGGTCTCAATGGCCATGTGCAGCTCAATGACAACTGGCAGGGAATCTTCGCGGTTTATCTAGGTACTACTAAGACGGGTCTAGAAGAGAGCACGGGGCTCTTTAATCTCGACAAATCCATTAGCAGTAACTCTTGGTCTCTGGGCCTAAACAGTTCACCGGACTGGCAGACAGATGATCGCCTGAGCATTAGCCTGCACCAACCCCTCCGAGTGCAGAGTGGTCAGGGCAGTCTGCAACTGGCAACTGGCCGCAGTGTCGATCGCCAGGTCAACTACGAAACCATCAACTTCGACCTGCAGCCACAGGGCCGGGAACAACAGCTTGAGCTGCTCTATCAGTTTAAATTGGGGAATATCAACGCTGCGACCCGTGTGGAATATACCTATCAGCCCTATCACAATCCGGACAATGCTAATTATGGCCTGATCGAATTTTCACTATTTAGAGCCTTCACTCACTAGTTGCCGCTTCCTGACAGCCAGGTAAAGCTTTACCATAGCGCCTCCACAAGGAACTACAGGGAAGAGAGAGTTACATGGCCAAAAGAAATGCGTTTTATGCACAATCTGGAGGCGTCACATCAGTGATTAACGCCTCAGCCGCCGGCGTTATTGAAGCCTGCCGCGCCAACAAAGACAAAATAGGCACGCTCTATGCCGGNCAGAATGGCATCCTCGGTGCACTCCACGAAAATCTAATCGACACCAGTAAGGAAACCCCCACCGCCGTGGCTTCATTGAAGCATACCCCAGGTGGTGCTTTCGGCTCCTGCCGCTACAAAATGCGCGATCACAATGAAGACAGCTCAGAGTACGAGCGCCTGGTNGAGGTCTTTAAAGCACACAATATTGGTTACTTCTTTTACAACGGCGGCGGTGACTCAGCGGATACCTGTCTCAANGTNTCGCAGATTGCAGAGCGCATGAACTACCCAATTCAAGCTATTCATATTCCGAAAACCATCGATAACGATCTACCTCATACCGACTGCTCGCCNGGATTTGGCTCAGTAGCCAAATATGTTGCCGTCTCAACCAAAGAGGCGAGTNTNGATATCGCCTCAATGTGCGCATCCTCGACAAAGATATTTATTCTCGAAGTGATGGGGCGCCACGCGGGCTGGATTGCTGCATCAGGCGGCTTGGCTGCAGAGCAGGCGGGGGATCCGCCGCATATTATTATTTTCCCGGAAATCCCCTTTTCNCGGGACCAGTTTATTGCCAAAGTCGACGCCACAGTAAAAGATAAAGGCTACTGTGTAGTGGTGGCATCTGAGGGCGCTAAATATGCCGANGGNGCGCTTGTCTCCGGTTCGCTGCACAAAGATGCCTTTGGTCACCAACAGCTCGGTGGTGTCGCCCANACCCTCGCCAGCATGGTTAAAAACAGCCTCGGNCACAAATATCACTATGCCCTAGCCGATTATCTGCAGCGCTCGGCACGCCATATAGCCTCGAAAACCGATGTTGATCAGGCCTACGCGGTTGGCCGCGGCGCGGTGGAAAAAGCCCTCGAGGGCAAACGCGGCATTATGGTCACTATTGAACGCGGCACAGGCAAAAAATTCAGCTGGTCACTGGGGGAAGCTCCGCTCAGTAAAATCGCCAATGTAGAAAAGAAAATGCCGCGCGCGTTTATTACCAAAGATGGCTTTGGCATCACCGCAAAAGCCCGAGAGTATTTTCAACCGTTGATTATGGGCGAGGATTACCCTCCCTATAAAAACGGTGTGCCGCAGTATGCGAATCTGAAAAATATTCTGGTTGAGAAGAAACTCAAAGAAGGCTTTGAAGGCTAGAGTTTGAAGGCTGGAGTTTGAGAGCTCGGATTTAAGAGCTCGGATTGAAACGTCAAAGCCTACAAAACTGCGCGCAGCAGTGGTTCACCCTGCAAAAATGCGCGCAGATTCTCGACCGTCTGATCTACCAGCCTCTGCCTTGACTGGCGTGCCACCCAGGCACAGTGAGGAGTCACTAATAAGTTTGGAATTCGGTTATCGAGAAGCGGATTACCCTCCCGCGGCGGCTCATTAGTCAGTACGTCAACTCCCGCGCCAGCAATCTCACCTTTCAACAACGCCTGCTTTAATGCCACCTCATTAACCACGCCGCCCCGAGCAGTATTGATCAAAATTGCCGAGGGCTTCATTAGGGCCAATTCAGCGTCATCGATCAAATTGACAGTTTCATCAGTGAGCGGACAGTGCAGGCTGACAATATCGGCGCGGCCTAAAAATGCTTTAAGCTCGACACGCTGCTGATCTGCATATTCTCGTCCCGGCAGTGCCGCATAAATTACCTCAAGCCCAAAAGCCTCAGCCACTTTGGCCACAGCACAGCCCAATTCACCGGCGCCGACTATACCCAGGACTTTGCCCTGCAACTCTTCCACGGGAAAATCCAACAGACAAAACAACGAACTCTGCTGCCAAGTGCCATCCACTGCCGCGCGCTGACAATCTGTGAGCTTGGTGGTTAACGCGAGAATCAGCGCCCATACATGCTGCACCACTGAGCCAGTGACATATTTCACAGCATTACAAACCGCTACCTGATATTGCGCAGCCGCCTGCAGATCCACTGCATTGGTGCCGGTGGCCATTATCGAAATCATTTTCAAGCGGCTTGCCTGAGATAGACTGAGGGCAGTNATTGGCGCCTTATTGGTCAATACAATATCAGCATCGGCTATACGCTCAGACACCTCATCGGGAGAGGTATCAGGATAAATCGTCCAGTCGACGGGCAGGGCGAGGAGGGCACCAAGGTCGAGATCTNNNGGGCCGAGACTGTCGCAATCGAGAAGCACTGCTTTCATATTCTGTTCGCTATTTTTAGACTGATTTGGCTTAGAGTGCTGTGNATAGCCTTTATTCTAGCGCCGACATGGTTAAAGATCACCCGTCAATGCTTCGCCTCTAAGCCCCTAAGCCCCTAAGCCCCTAAGCCCC
>JGI26246J51724_1000454_pt1 | contig 20069 bp, 20 predicted proteins | sample SaaInlLV_10m_DNA_FD_51724 | JGI IMG/M metagenome (IMG submission 51724) | reverse complement strand
TTTTTTAACCCTTTTGATGTATTCAAACCCATTCGTGTATTGTTATGAATATCAAACATTAGACTATAAATTTCATCCCATCTATCTGATCCAACAGTTGCTGATAGCCCTATGAATGCAAGTTTTTCGCCAATTTGGCTGAAATGTGAACGCGGGTCGTAAGACGCACGCTTTTCTTGTCTTACAATTCTAAACATTTCTGAACCTGCTCCATAGCCCATGTATTTGTATAGTGTATTACTTTCTGCCTGATGTATTAGTGATTCAAAATTTTGTACGGTACCTATAAAAATTAAAGTCTCTGTTGATTTTTTATCTTCTAAATGAATAACTCCATTCGGAAGTTTATAAGGCGGTTTATTTATTTCATTGTTTAAAATTGCATCATATGTGGGCAAACCTTCAAGCAATATATTTGAGATATCATCAAAGTCAAAATCTCTTGCATTGAGTATTATTTGATTTGGTCTTCGTAAAATTTCTGAACTGATGTTCTTTTTAGTTAATATTTTGTTGTTTCCGGTAAAAAGAACGTAATCTACTAATTCATTTTCAAGTATTTCTGGTGTACGGAGTTGAGTTGAAGAAATGTTTCTGAATGAATGTCTTTTTCGTTTCAGCCATATATCGTTAATTTCGAAATTTTTAAGTATTTCGTTTGTATGCTTTACAGCAGTATGGAAGCTTTCCTTTGGAGACTGCATGGTTAAAATCAAATGTTTTGGTGTTGCGTCTATAGAAAAATTAATATCATTAATTATTCTAAAATCAATTACTTCACCAACTGATTTATTGCCAATCGGCCCATTAAGCTTTGCCGCAAGGAATGCTTGAAGTATTCTATTTTGTTCTTTCGTTTGTGAATTAAGAGCCCAGACTAAAGATACAGATGCAACATTATTGTTTAACGTAGCAAATTCTGTAACGTAGGAAACATCATCATTAATTTTTGTGTCAGCAAAAACTGAGCTGGTTGAAAAAAATATTCCAAACAATAAAATACAAATATGTTTAAAAAAATTCATAATTGGCTGTCTAATTTTGCTAATATTGCTGCAGAAGGACTATCAGCAGCAAAAGCAGAAATTATTTTTAATATATCCTCAACAGGAGCTCTTGCTATCATTCTAGAAAATTCTGTTGGAGATACAGGTGGTAAACCATCAGAGCCTAAATTTTGAAAGAAATCAAGATAAGCACGAGGACTTTGAGATAGAGATTTTGTATATGCAACATTTTTACTACGAGCAGTTTCAATCTCTTTGTGCGTAATACTAATAGACTCAAGATTTTTTATAGCTATTTTTAAATTTTCATATGCTTCTTCTAATGTAATTCCTTCAAATGGGATTAACGAAGCAGTATATTCAATATCACCATTTACTGCTATGTACGAACTTTGAGAAAATGACTGAGCAGTGTTACCATCTAAATACAACACATTGTTCAGGTGGGAGTTGTAAATATCAGAAGCTATGAAAAACGAAGCTTGCATGCCCAAGATATCAGATAAATCATTAAATCTAAAAAATTTAGCATAAGATAATTGATCATCCATCAGGCGGTTTGTTGAAATCTTTGTAATGCTTTCAAGCCCCTTATCTGGCCTTTGCTTGAGCCATTTGTCCTCAATACGTTTTGTTTTTATAGTATCACCAAAATATTGGGACAATTTTTTTTGAGCTAAGCTTTCATTAATATTCCCAGAAATAATTAACATTGAATTAGAAGGTATGTAATGCTTATCATGAAAATCCATTGCAGCACTGACTGTGAGTTTGTTTAGATCAGAAACTGGTGTTTCTGCTCTACCAAACTTAGAACCATATAATTTTTGCAATGCAAGTCTATTAAGCCATCTAGAAGGTGCATTGCGCTCTTTGAAATAAACTTCCCTTTTTACTATGTCGATTTCGCTTTTTTTGAAACTTTGTGATAAGTTAGGTGTGTTCAATACCGCCCTTGTTAACCGCATTATACGGTCTAAATCATTCTGATTTCCTGTATTTGTATAAACAGTGGAAACTTGGGAGGTAAAGGCATTTAGATCTCTTTGGCGGGGTTCTTGTAAAACAGCTGCGTCCGAAGATAATGCAGCTAAATGTTCTGTATAATGAGCTATTCCAGAAATCTTATCTTCATCATAACTACCTGAGAGAATAATAAGTTGTATGTCTATACGGGATTGACCCTCAATGGGTATGACATAAGCATTGTAGAGACCATAAGTATTTTTTAACGGAATTACTTCTTGTGCATTAATCGCAAATGAAAGTAAAAAAATGATAATAGATATAAAGAGTGTTTTCATTAAGTTATAAGTATTTCAGCTCGGTTGCAGGGGAACTTGTTATTTTTTGTTGATTATTTGTTTACAAGTAATATTTAAATCAGATTGTATGAATATCAAACATTTTTCCAAGAAATTTTATCAAAGATTCGGAGTATTTCTAGGATTTACGCTTATTAATTGAGTATATTTAGGTATTTTATTACGTGTTTTGCGAGCAGATTGTCGCGGTTTAATGCTATGTACCTGAAAACATTGATTTTTCATTATTAAAAAATGTTATTAAGACAGTTGCATACGAGCGTATGCTTTGCTATCACGCCCAAAGTTGGAACGATAATTATCATTATCTTGTTCTAAATTTACGGAACGGGTGTTTACCCATAACAATATCGAAAGGTTCCACGTGTCTGACACAAGTTCGATATCATCAGGCGTTGCCGCGCGTTATGCGACGGCATTGTTTGATTTGGCAAAAGAAGCTGATAAATTGTCTGCCTTAGAAGCAGACTTAGATACGTTAGATGTTGCTTTAACAAATAATGAATCCTTGCGTGATCTGTTTAATTCACCTGTTTATTCTAGAGATGAATTGATGAATTCTGTGAGTGCTCTATCTGCTAAAATGAAATTATCATCAATTGTATCTAATACACTTGGTTTGATGGCTCAAAAACGCCGTTTGCAAGTTGTTCCGATGCTGATAGATGCTGTTCGTACAAAAATTTCTGATGAAAAAGGTGAAGTAACTGCTGAAGTTACTGCGGCTCAGAAATTATCGTCTGAGCAAATTAAAGAGTTGTCAGAGACACTAAAATCGTCTGTAGGCAAAAATGTAAATATCAAAGCTACAATTGATGAAAGTCTAATTGGTGGTTTGATCGTAAAAGTGGGTTCAAAAATGATCGATAGCTCGATCAGGTCAAAACTCTCAAATCTTCAAAATGTAATGAAAGAGGTCGGATAATGTCTATCCAAGCTGCAGAAATATCTGCGATCCTCAAAGACCAAATTAAGAATTTTGGTCAAGAGGCTGAAGTTGCCGAAGTAGGCCGTGTATTATCGGTTGGTGATGGTATCGCGCGTGTACATGGTTTGGACAATGTTCAAGCTGGTGAGATGGTTGAATTCCCAGGTGGTATNCGAGGAATGGCNCTTAATCTNGAAGCCGATAATGTTGGTGTGGTTATNTTTGGATCTGACCAATCAATCAAAGAAGGTGATACAGTAAAAAGAACGAATGCTATTGTTGACGTTCCTGTAGGACCTGAATTGCTTGGAAGAGTAGTCGATGGTTTGGGAAATCCAATTGATGGCAAAGGCCCGATCAAGACAAAGAAAAGATCAACTGCAGATGTTAAAGCACCTGGAATTATTCCACGTAAATCTGTACATGAGCCTATGGCAACTGGGCTAAAATCTGTGGACGCTTTGATACCAATCGGGCGTGGCCAACGAGAACTAATTATTGGTGATCGTCAAACAGGAAAAACTGCTGTTGCTTTGGATACTATTCTAAATCAAAAAGCTTACAATGATGCTGCAAAAGATGATAAAGAAAAATTATTCTGTATCTATGTTGCTGTAGGTCAAAAAAGATCAACTGTTGCACAATTAGTTAAAAAATTAGAAGAAACTGGAGCTCTTGCATATACAATTGTTGTTGCAGCAACAGCTTCTGACCCAGCTCCAATGCAATTTTTAGCTCCATACGCCGCAACATCAATGGGCGAATATTTCCGTGATAACGGAATGCATGGATTAATGATTTATGATGATCTAACAAAACAAGCCGTTGCTTATCGNCAAATGTCTTTATTGTTACGTCGCCCACCAGGCCGTGAAGCTTATCCAGGCGACGTTTTCTACCTACACTCCAGATTGTTAGAAAGATCAGCAAAGCTTGGTGATAATTCAGGAAACGGGTCATTAACTGCTCTTCCAGTAATTGAAACTCAAGGTGGTGATGTTTCTGCGTTTATTCCAACAAATGTGATTTCAATCACTGATGGTCAGATATTCTTGGAAACAGAATTGTTCTATCAAGGAATTCGCCCTGCTGTTAACACTGGTTTGTCTGTATCTCGAGTTGGTTCATCTGCACAAACAAATGCAATGAAATCAGTTGCAGGATCTATTAAGCTTGAGCTAGCACAATATCGTGAAATGGCTGCATTTGCTCAGTTTGGTTCAGATTTAGACGCTTCAACACAGCAATTATTAGCACGTGGTGAACGATTAACTGAATTGTTAAAACAACCTCAATACTCTCCACTAACAACTGCAGAGCAAGTATTGGTAATCTATGCCGGCACTAAAGGATATCTTGATAAAATTGAGGTAAGCAGAGTGCGTGCATTTGAAGATGGTTTGTTAAACTTTGCTCGAACGAGTCACGCTGATGTATTAGAATGGATTAAAACTGATGATCCAAAGATCAAAGGCGAAGCCGAAGATCGCATCAAAGCCGTTGTTGAATCTTTTTCTAAAGATTTTGCGTAACTGAAGCCTTTTATGGAACAGGAGTTTGGATAGATGCCAAACCTCAAGGACCTGAAAACACGGATCGATAGTGTTAAATCAACACGTAAGATCACCAAGGCGATGCAGATGGTTGCAGCTGCTAAGCTTCGTCGTGCGCAAGAATCAGCTGAAGCAGGCCGACCTTATGCTGACCGTATGAATGCAGTCATGGCAAATTTGGCCAGTGGAGCATCAGGAGCTGATAATGCTCCAAAGTTGCTTGCTGGCTCGGGTGAAAATCAAGTTCACTTATTGGTTGTTGCCACTGCNGAACGCGGATTATGTGGTGGTTTTAACTCTTCAATTGCTANANTAGCACGTGCCAAAGCTGTGGAATTAACCTCAACTGGCAAAACTGTTAAGATATTAACCATTGGTAAAAAAGGTCGCGAACAACTNAAACGTGATCTTGGCGACAAAATGGTTGATCATGTTGATTTATCTGAAGTGAAAAAAATAGGCTATTCCCATGCATCACAAATTGCTAGTGATATAGTATCTAAATTTAATTTGGGTGAATTTGATGTAGCAACTATTTTTTACAACAAATTTGAATCAGTCATGAGCCAAATACCAACAGAACTACAACTAATTCCAGCAAAATTTGAGTTAGATGAAGGTCAAGATGCTCCTTTTTATGAATACGAGCCGGGTGAAGTGGAAGTTTTAGCTGATTTATTACCTCGTGCACTTTCTACACAAGTTTTTACAGCACTTTTGGAAAATGGTGCATCAGAACAGGGCGCGCGAATGTCCGCAATGGATAATGCAACCCGAAATGCTGGAGACATGATCGACAAACTGACAATTGTATATAACCGTTCACGTCAGGCTGCGATTACAAACGAATTGATCGAGATTATCTCGGGCGCTGAAGCGCTTTAAGAAACCGGAGAAACTATTATGGCAAAAGCAAAAGTAAATGTTGGTAAAATCGTCCAAGTGATTGGTGCTGTTGTTGACGTGCAGTTTGAGGATACACTTCCAGAAATCCTTAACGCGTTAGAAACTAACAATAACGGCCAAAAACTAACACTAGAAGTAGCACAGCACTTAGGTGAAAATACCGTGCGAACAATTGCTATGGATGCAACTGAAGGTCTGGTTCGTGGACATGAAGTTACTGATACATCAGCGCAAATTACTGTACCAACTGGAACGGGTACACTTGGTCGAATAATGAATGTTACTGGTCAACCTGTTGACGAGTTGGGTCCAGTTAAAACAACAACTTCAAGACCAATTCACGGTGAAGCACCATTATTTGAAGAGCAGTCCACAGAAACTGAGATACTAGTCACAGGCATCAAAGTTGTTGACCTGCTAGCACCATATACAAAAGGTGGTAAGATTGGTTTGTTTGGTGGAGCGGGTGTTGGTAAAACAGTTTTAATTATGGAATTGATTAACAATATTGCTAAAGTTCACTCAGGATTATCAGTTTTTGCTGGTGTTGGTGAACGTACACGTGAAGGCAATGATCTATATCATGAAATGATTGAGTCTGGAGTTATTGTTCCAGATAATATGGAAGATTCTAAAATTGCACTCGTTTATGGTCAAATGAATGAACCTCCAGGTGCGCGTATGCGTATTGCTTTGACTGGCCTTACTTTAGCAGAGCAATTCCGAGATGAATCTGGTTCAGACGTTTTATTCTTTGTTGATAATATTTTCCGCTTTACACAAGCAGGTGCAGAGGTATCAGCGCTTCTAGGTCGTATTCCCTCAGCTGTGGGTTACCAACCAACACTTGCGACTGATATGGGAGCAATGCAAGAGCGAATTGCATCAACAAAAGCTGGTTCTATTACTTCAGTTCAAGCCGTGTATGTACCTGCGGACGATCTTACTGACCCAGCGCCTGCAACGTCTTTCGCTCACTTAGATGCGACAACTGTTTTAGATAGATCAATTTCAGAAAAAGGTATTTATCCAGCTGTTGATCCATTGGGTTCAACTTCTAGATTGCTCGATCCATTAATCTTAGGCGAAGAGCATTACAATGTTGCAACTGATGTTCAACAAATTCTCCAACGGTATAAATCACTACAAGATATTATTGCTATTTTGGGAATGGATGAGCTTTCAGAAGATGATAAGCTAACAGTTACACGTGCTCGTAAAATTGAACGTTTCTTGTCTCAGCCTTTTGATGTTGCAAAAGTGTTCACTGGTTCTGATGGTGTTCAAGTGCCATTAGATGACACAATCGCGTCATTTAAAGCTGTGGTTGCAGGTGATTATGATCATTTACCGGAAGCTGCTTTTTACATGGTTGGTGGTATAGCTGACGTAATTGCAAAGGCAGAAAAAATGTCAGCTGAAGCTGCTTAATTGAAAGGGTCATCAATATGGCTACCATCCAATTTGACTTGGTTTCACCTGAAAGAAAATTAGCATCTTTAGAAGCATCTGAGATACAAATTCCAGGTTCTGATGGTGATTTTACAGCAATGGCGGAACATGCACCGGTATTGACTACTCTCAAACCTGGATTGTTGTCTGTTAAAGTTGGCAATGATTTGATGGAATATATTGTAACTGGTGGATTTGTTGAAATCTCTGGCTCTAACGCCTCTGTACTTGCTGAAGAAGCCTTGCCAAGAAATGAGGTTGATACATCAGTGATCGAAGGCCTCATCGAAAAAGCTACAATTGCATTGGAAGATGTCACTGCAGAGAACAAAGATGATGCAGAAAAACGACTAGCGGATACAAAAGCCCTGCTATCTTTGATTTAATTAAAAAAAATTCATTAAAAAAGGCCCCTAAATTTAGGGGCCTTTTTTATTGCTTATTAGTAAAATAAATTTATTAGTATGTGCCTTGGTATAGTGGGCCTAGTGTGTCTTCATCAAATAATGACGATACAGATGTGCCATTCGCTATGTTTAATGTTGCTTGAGCTAACATAGGTGCTAATGGAACAGTTCTAATTTTTTTGCAGGCAGCAGCTTCAGGGCTAACTTCAATGCTGTCAGTAATTACCAGATGCTTCATTACTGAATTTGATATACGTTCGATGGCTGGTCCTGATAAAACGCCATGAGTTATGTATGAATGCACTTCAATTGCCCCTTCACCCATTAAAGTTTCAGCGGCCTTACAAAGTGTTCCAGCAGTATCGCAAATATCGTCCACAATTATACATCTGCGGCCTTTAACATTACCTATAACTGTCATTTCTGATACTTCACCTGGTTTATTGCGACGTTTATCCACTATTGCTAAATCAGCACCAATTCTTTTTGCTAGTTCTCTAGCCCGAGCAACACCGCCTACATCAGGTGATATGATTGTAACATCTGACATATCTTTAAAATGATGTAGCACATCTAATGCAAAAACTGGAGCAGCGTATAAGTTGTCAACTGGNATATCNAAAAATCCTTGNATCTGTGCAGCATGTAAATCTACCGTGAGTATTCGTTCGATNCCTGCTTCAGTTAATAAATTAGCTACAAGCTTTGCTGAAATCGGAGTNCGNGCTTTTGTTCTTCGATCTTGGCGGGCATAGCCAAAATATGGTATTACTGCCGTTATTCGCGCTGCTGATGATCGCCTAAGAGCATCAGACATAATTAGAAGTTCCATCAAATTGTCATTAGCTGGGTTTGAGGTGGATTGTATTATGAACATATCTTCACCACGGACATTTTCATACACTTCTACAAAAATTTCACCGTCATTAAATCGCTCTACCCTTGTGTCTATTAAGCCAACAGGCTGACCTCGATGTAGGGACATGCGAGTAGCTATTTTCTTTGCCAGCGGGAGGTTGGAATTTCCAGTGATTAACTTTGGTTCGATGAGTACGCTCATATTAATTTCCTTAGCAAAAATTCAGGCAATTTTAAAGATTCTCTTTAATATGTCAGATAACATTACAAATCAGTCTTGCCTAGGTCTTATGCTATCAATAAGCATTATGTTGTAATAATTATTAATAATATAATCTTGGAGACCTAAATGGCACATATTGATTACTATATGTTTACTCTCTCACCGTTTACTTACTTGGCTGGNAANAAGTTAGAAGAAATTGCCAGCTCCTATGGCGCTACAATCAATTATAAACCATTCAATTTATTACAAGTATTTGAAAAAACTGGTGGNACTCCCCCAAAAGATCGCCATATTTCTAGGCAGATATATCGNNCTCAAGAAATACGCCGAGTAGCACTCCATAATAATATGGAAGTAACAGAAAATCCTACTTACTGGCCGACTAACCCCGCCCCAAGTTGTTATGCAATTATTGCAGCCCAGCAATCAGGTGGGGGGAACATTGGCGGTCTTTGCCAAAGTATTCTAAAATCTTGTTGGTTGGATAATAAAGATATTTCAGATGATAAAGTTATTAAAGATGCATTAGTATTGAATGGATTTGATGGTTCACTTACTGAAAGTGGATTATTGCAAGGTGCAGAGACATTTTCACGTAACACTGAAGATGCTATAAATGCTAATGTTTTTGGTGCCCCATCTTACGTTATTGATGATCAAGTATTCTTTGGTCAGGATAGACTTGAATATCTTGAAAGCTATTTATCAACTAATAGTTAAATAATTCTAAAAGTTTGTTTATTTCTAACTCAGTAGTACACCAACTACAGGCAAGTCTTATTTTTGTTTCATTTTCTGGCACGTCAAGTGGTGACATTTGACGTGACCAATGGTTATATTTAGCACCATTGGAAATTAATTTATCATGTAATTTTGTCGGAATTGTAGCAAAAATTAAATTAGCTTCAGGTGGGTGTATTATTTTGATATTTGGATTTTTTTCAATTTTTGAAAGTAGTTTTTGGCATTCTGAATTAGCTTTTCTTGCTAAATCAATCCACAAACCATCCTTGAGATAACCTTGCATCTGAGCAGAAAGCATTCTGTGTTTAGAAAGAAGGTGCCCACCGCGCTTTCTACGTAATTCAAATTCCCAAGCCATTTCTGGATTAAAGAAAACAACAGCCTCTACTCCTAAGCAACCATTTTTTGTAGCTCCAAATGAAACAACATCAATGCCAGATTTCCAGGTCAACTCAGCGGGTGTACAATCAAGAGCTATCATTGCATTAGCAAATCTTGCGCCATCTAAATGTGTCTTTAAGTTATGGGCTTTAGCAATATCTGTCAGTGTTTTCATCTCATCTAACGAGTAAATAGTGCCAAATTCTGTAACATTAGTAATTGATAAAGAGCCATTTTGAATATTGTGAACTTCTTTTTGGGAATATAAGTTTATAGCATCCAGTAAATTTTTGGGGCAAATTTTTGCGTTTTTGCCATCAACAAGTGTAAGTTTAGCTCCGTTGGTATAGAATTCAGGAGCGCCACACTCGTCTTCTTCTATATGTGAATGCTTGTGGCAAAAAATTGTTTCCCAAGGTTTTGTTAATGTAGCAAGTGCCAAAGAATTTGCGGCTGTTCCTGTTGTTACTAAATATACAGATGCATTTGGTGCTTCGAATAAATCACGTAATTTTTTAGTAACATTATTCATAGCTTCTTCGTTACCGTATCCAGAAGTATAGCCATCATTTGCTGCAATTAATGCATTCAAAATGGAAGGATGAGCAGGTGAACTATTATCTGATCCAAAATACATTAAGCCAAGTCCTCTATTATATAATTTTCAAAATCATCTTCTTCCACATCATATTCAGGAATAGTTCTATTTTGAAATGAATTATTTGTGATATGGGCTGAATCTGGATTTCCTGTAATTAATGGATGCCATTTCATGAGCGACTGGCCTTCAAATACACGTCTGTAACCACATGTATTTGGCATCCAATGCGCAATTCTTTCAATGTTTTCAGGCGTAAGAACAACGCACCCAGACACCATTTGTCTACGCAATGCATAATTTTGACACTTGCAAGTATTATCATCAAATAATCTACAAGCAATGTTTGTGAATTTAACCTCATTGGTATCTTCGTCTTCAAGCTTTAGAAGGCAGCACTTGCCACAACCATCACAGAGTGCTTCCCATTCAGGCTTAGTCATTTCTGTCATATCTATATTTTTCCAAAAATTTGGTCGAATAGATTGCTTTGCTTTAAGATTCTTCATACTTTCTAGTGACCACGATCGTAACGAAAAGAAAAGCACGAATTGAAAGAGACTGATTTATATCACCCAATTAAGAGATTTTTTGAAGAAAGTGGTTATGAAGTTAAAGCTGAAATAACGGATTGTGATGTTGTTGCAATTAAAGAAGGTGACGCTCCTATTATCATTGAATTAAAAAAAGTTTTATCAATTAATTTTTTAGTGCAGTCTATAGATAGGCAACTAATCTCAGATTATGTTTATTTGGCAATACCACATGGAAATGGAAAAGTATTTAAAAAGCGTTTGGTTGGCTTTGTAAAGCTGTGCAAGCGATTGGGTTTGGGACTATTAAGCGTCAGGATGGATGAGAATTTAGTTGTAGTGCATTGTGAACCACAAGAATATCATCCTCGTAAAATTACTAAGAGAACAACAGGTTTATTAAACGAGTTTAATAATCGTGTTGGTGACCCAAATGTGGGGGGGCAATCAAGAAGCAAAATTATTACTGCTTATAGGCAAGATGTATTGCGCATTCTTAAATATGTTGAACTTAATGGTGCCACTAGTCCAAAAGTCATAATAAATGAATTAAAAATACACAAAGCTCCTTCAATTTTGCAATTGAATTATTATGGCTGGTTTGAGCGTACACAGCGTGGTATTTATAATATTTCGAGTTTGGGTGAAGTTGCTATAAAAGATTATGCAGATTATTTTGAAAAATTATAATACTATGAGTACAAATTATTTAGAGTTTCTTTAGCGACCATACAATCTTTATTCATTTGAACTATAAGAGCATCAAGAGTATCAAATTTTAGTTCAGGTCGCTGATAATTCACAAGTGCTACTGAGATATTTGCACCATAAATATCAGCGTGAAAATCAAATAAAAATACTTCTAAATTTGGTTTATAGACACCAAAAGTCGGTCTTTCGCCAATTGAAGCAGCGCCAAAATACCTACCTTGTGATTGACCATCTAGTATATCAACGGTTACTGCATATACACCATATTTCGGTGGATGCAGCCCATCTATTGAAAGGTTTGCTGTAGGATAACCTAGTTCTCGGCCCCTTTGATCACCTTGAATTACTGGGCCTTCAATGCGATGTAAGTGGCCAAGCATGCGTGCGGCATCCTCGGGCTTGCCATCAGATAAAGCATTACGAATTGCTGTTGATGAAAACACTTGATCATTATCTTTTAATAATTCTGCTATTGTTACTTTGAAGCCGAACTCTTCACCGAATTGTATTAGATCTGAGGCTGCACCTGCTCTATCTTTGCCAAAACAAAAGTCTGCTCCCACTATAACATGAGTTAGACCCAAAGCATTATGAATAACATCGCGCGCGAACTCACGAGCACTTAAAGCGGATAGAGCTGCATTAAAGTTTAGTTGATAAAGGCGTTCGACACCTAACTTTTCAAGACGATTAGCTTTTGCGTCTGCACTCATTAAGCGAAAGGCAGTAGATGTTGGGGCGAAATATTCACGTGGATGTGGTTCAAATGTGAGTGTTCCGACGTGTGAGCCACTCTCTTTTGCAATTTCTTGCACCAAATTTAGAGCCGCTTGGTGTCCTAAATGTACGCCGTCAAAGTTTCCTATTGCAGCTACTGCTCCACGATCTTCGTCGGCTATGAACTGGTAATCTCTTATTGTTCGCATGTGAAATACTCTTGTTTATCGCAAATGGCCTATGGAATAGGTTGGTGTCAATTGGGATGCGGCTAAAAATTTGCCTAATTTTGATGCTTCAGGTTGTTTAAATGTATTTGTTTCCTCTGCGGCTAAGCCACCAGTGACAAATAAACTATCTAAATTTTCCATAACAGCTCCGTGAATATCTGTTTTAATACCATCTCCAACGCACAGAATCTTTTTATCAGGAATAACTTTACCTGCAATCTTATTTAATCTAATTCGTGCCAGGCTATAAATGGGAGGATGAGGTTTGCCATAATTATCTGCAGTACCGCCCATATCATTAAATGCCTTAGCAATGGCACCAGCGCAATAAATTCTATGTGTCCCTCTATCAACTTGTATATCTGGATTTGCGCATAACATCTTTAAACCACGGTTTTTAGCCTCAATTAATTGTTCAGTATAGTCAAAAGGTGTTTCAACGTCGTCATCAAATAAGCCAGTACACACAATGCCTTCTGCTTTATTAAAAGGAACACGGTCAATCTGAATATTTAGTTGAGAATTATCTTCATTTAAACCTTTGAAAAATATTTCATCGCGCGAAGGACCTATATGAAATATTTTTGCACCATATTTGCCCGAGATCAAAGCTTCTCTTGATGCATCTCCACTCGCTGTAATGCCTTGATAAATATTTCTAGGAACGCCAATTTTGTCTAGTTGTTTATAGACATCTGAAGAGGGGCGAGGTGAATTCGTTAGTAAATGCACTATTCCACCTGAATTTGAGAATTCATCTAATGCGTTAATTGCTTCTTCAAAGGGTGCTATGCCATTGTGTAAGCATCCCCATAAGTCGCAAAATATTGCATCATAATTTGTGGAAATTTCTGAAAGTTTGTTAATGATATTTGTCATGGCGCTCACCTATCAGGTTATATTATAAATAGGAATACCAAACCTTAATCTTAGGTATTGACTAGCCTTAAGACTCTGAATAAACAACTTTCGTTAGCACTCGGCGGAGGTGAGTGCTAATGTCGTTAAACCTCCGCGTTATATTTTAAATGGAGCAATCTTCATGGCATTTACACCATTGCACGATCGCGTTTTAGTTCGTCGAATTGAAGGCGAAGAAAAAACAGCAGGCGGCTTGATCATACCAGAATCAGCTAAAGAAAAACCAGCAGAAGGCGAAATTATCTCAGCAGGCGAAGGCGCTCGCAAAGATAATGGTGAATTAATCCCTATGGCAGTTAAAGCTGGGGACAAAGTTTTGTTTGGCAAATGGTCAGGCACAGAAGTAACGATTGATGGCGAAGAGTTATTAATCATGAAAGAGTCAGACATACTTGGTCTGCTTTAATTATAACAAGAATTTAGGAGCATAAATTATGCCAGCAAAAGACGTAAAATTCGGCACAGATGCACGTAATCTGATGCTAGAGGGTGTAAACATCCTTGCAGACGCAGTAAAAGTAACTTTGGGACCAAAAGGTCGTAATGTTGTTTTAGACAAATCATTTGGTTCACCTCGTATAACAAAAGATGGCGTATCAGTAGCTAAAGAGATTGAACTAGAAGATAAGTTCATGAACATGGGTGCACAAATGGTTAAGGAAGTAGCTTCCAAAACAAATGACACTGCAGGAGATGGTACAACAACTGCTACTGTTCTAGCTCAAGCGATTGTTCGTGAAGGCTTAAAGTCAGTTGCTGCTGGAATGAATCCTATGGATTTGAAGCGCGGTATAGATACTGCAGTTGCAACAGTGGTTACTTCAATAAGAGAAATGGCTCGTGAAGTAAAAGATAGTGCTGAAGTTGCACAAGTTGGAACGATTTCTGCAAATGGCGAAGCCGCAATTGGTAACCAAATTGCTGATGCAATGCAAAAGGTTGGTAATGAAGGTGTTATAACAGTTGAAGAAAATAAAGGTCTGGAAACTGAAACTGATGTTGTAGAAGGCATGCAGTTTGATCGTGGTTACCTATCACCTTACTTTGTAACAAACTCTGACAAGATGACTGTAGAGCTTGAAGATTGTTTGATCTTATTACACGAGAAAAAACTATCATCACTACAGCCAATGGTACCATTATTAGAAACTGTAATCCAATCTGGAAAGCCATTGATGATAATTGCTGAAGATGTTGAAGGTGAAGCATTAGCAACTTTAGTTGTAAATAAACTTCGCGGTGGATTGAAAATTTCTGCAGTTAAAGCTCCAGGCTTTGGTGATCGTCGAAAAGCAATGTTACAAGACATCGCTGTTCTAACTGGCGGTCAAGTGATTTCTGAAGATTTAGGAATGAAACTAGAGTCAGTAACAATGGATATGCTAGGAACAGCAAAGAAAGTTGCTATAACTAAAGACGAAACAACAATCGTTGATGGTGCCGGTGAAAAAGCTGAAATTAAAGCACGTGTTGCACAAATTAAACAACAAATAGCTGAAACAACTTCAGACTACGACAAAGAAAAACTACAAGAACGTTTAGCTAAATTAGCTGGTGGTGTTGCGGTTATTCGTGTTGGTGGTGCTACAGAAACAGAAGTTAAAGAGCGTAAAGATCGTGTTGATGACGCATTAAACGCAACTCGTGCAGCTGTTCAAGAAGGTGTTGTTGTTGGTGGTGGAGTTGCATTAGTACAAGCAGCCAAAGCTCTAGCAAATGTAACAGGTGAAAACTCTGATCAAGAAGCTGGTGTGGGAATTGTTCGACGCGCTTTAGAAGCCCCATTACGTCAAATTGCTGAAAATGCTGGTGTTGATGGCGCAGTTGTTGCAGGAAAAGTACGTGAAAGTGATGACGATTCATTTGGATTTAACGCTCAAACTGAAGAATATGGCGACATGTTTGGATTTGGTGTAATTGATCCAGCTAAAGTAACTCGTACAGCTTTAGAAGATGCTGCATCAATAGCTGGATTATTGATCACAACTGAAGCTATGGTTGCAGAGCGTCCAGCTCCTGCAGGTGGTGCTGGTGGCGGCATGCCTGATATGGGCGGCATGGGCGGCATGGGCGGCATGATGTAATAATCTCGCTTAGCGAGATTATTACAAAATTAAGCTTAATATAAATTTAAAGGGTCACTTTGAAAGTGGCCCTTTTTTTATTTTAGCTTGAAACTAAGCAGCTTTATAATTTTAAGAGTAATGCTTAATTTAAAATTTTGTTTATGTGGCCCATTTTTCGGCCGTCCTTAGCATCAGCTTTTCCGTATAGATGAATTCCAACATCGGAGTCTCTTGATAATCAACATCTAATACTTCTGATCCAATCAAATTCGTCATTAAAACATTAGAGTGTCTTTTCCCATCACCTAACGGCCATCCAGAAATGGCTCTGATGTGTTGCTCGAATTGATCAATGACACACCCATTTTGTGTCCAATGGCCTGAATTATGAACACGAGGGGCAATTTCGTTAATTAATAATCCATCTTTTGTTACAAATAGTTCAACACCCATAACCCCAACATAATTTAAGGCATTTAAAATTTTTCCTGTAAGTAAAACTGCATCTATATTTTGGGATGCTGATATATTGGCAGGTAACGTTGTGGTATGAAGTATCCCATCACGGTGCAAATTCTCTCCTGGGTCAAAACACACAACTTCACCATCTTGATTGCGGGCACCTATTACAGAGATTTCTTTTGTGAAATTTACTACCCCTTCCAATACACAAGGCGAATTTTTTAACTCAGCCCAAGAATTTTTTAAATCGGTTTCATTTTTTATTTTGAACTGTCCCTTGCCGTCATATCCAAATCGACGTGTTTTTAGTATAGATGGAAATCCTACAATTTTTATTGCTTGGGTTAAGTCTTCCTCAGTTTCAATATTAGCATATGGTGCAACAATTAAATTCAAGTTTGTTAAAAATTCTTTTTCAATTAGTCTATCTTGGCTCGTTTTTAAAGCATTTCTGGCTGGTAAAACATTACAAATAGCTTCCACAATGTTCAGTGCTTCTGTGGGAATATTTTCAAATTCAAATGTTATGACGTCAACAGATCTTGCAAATTTTGATAATGCTTCAGTGTCTTCATATGCTGCTGTAGTTACTAGGTCTGAAACATGGCTTGCAGGAGGATTTTCTTGAGGTTCAAATACATGAGTTCTAAAACCCATTCTGCTTGCGGCAACAGCCAACATACGCCCTAATTGACCTCCACCTAAAATTCCAATAACTGCACCTTGTTTTAATGGTTTAGTCATTTGTAGGTTCATCCGCGATAGAATTAGAAAGTTTTAAACGCCATTCATCAAGTTTGATTGCTAAATCTTTATCGTTTAGAGACAAAATTGCTGCAGCCATTAAGGCTGCATTTGCTGCACCAGCACTTCCTATCGCCATTGTTCCAACAGGGTATCCTTTTGGCATTTGAACAATTGAATATAAACTATCTATACCACTTAAAGCTTTTGTTTGAATCGGCACACCAAGTACAGGTATCCGAGTTTTGGAGGCCATCATTCCAGGCAAATGTGCTGCTCCACCAGCTCCAGCAATGATGACTTGCAATCCTCGTTCAACTGCTGACTTNCCATAATCCCATAATCTATCTGGTGTCCTATGAGCAGAGACAATTTTTTTTTCAAAGTTTATGCCTAGATCATCTAATATATTTGCAGCTTCTTGCATGGTNGGCCAATCAGACTGTGACCCCATAATGATTCCAATTTTAATTTGTTGCATAAACTTGTCGCTTTCAAGTGTAGAAGAAAGTATTGATATAGCCTAAAATTATTACCTTAGGCAATAATATCTGGTGTAAGTTTGTCTTCAATTCTGGCTATTTTATCTTTTATTGCTAATTTGTTTCTTTTTAAGCGTGTAATAGAAAGTAAATCAGCATTTATGACGTTGTGAAGTGCGTCAATTGCAGAATCTAAATCTCTATGCTCTTGACGTAAATGAATTAATTCTATTTTTAAAATTTCATTATTGGACATTTCAGATGTAATTTTCATTTGGTGCCCATTAATTCGTTAAAAATTGTTATTATTTAGTTTGTATTTTTAATATTTTATCTCAAAACACTTGAGATTTCCAATTAAAATCATCATATTATTAACAGGTTGCCAATATGGGGCCTAAACAGTCGCTTTAAGAGGACTTAATAATGACAAAAATATCATTTGCTTCACATCCATTTCTATTGGGTTTTGAACAATTAGACCGGTTAGTAGAGAGAACTGCTAAAACTGGCAACGAGGGATACCCTCCATATAATATTGAACAAAGTTCTGACACTGCTTATCGTATAACTCTTGCAGTTGCAGGTTTTTCTGATGAAGATCTATCTATTACGCTGGAAGATAGTCAATTAGTAATTCGTGGTCGCCAAGTAGATAATAGCGAGGGAAGGGTGTTTTTACATCACGGAATTGCCGCACGTCAATTTCAAAGAAGTTTTGTTCTTGCTGATGGGGTCGAAGTAGCAGGGGCAAATTTAGAAAATGGTTTATTGCATGTAGATCTGCAAAGATCAGTACCAAATGCAATAGTTCAAAATATAGAAATAAATAAAAAATAAGAGACAGTCATGACACCTTTGTATGAGAAAATGGGTCTACCCAGTAACATCGTATACATACGATCTATTAATCATGATGAACTTCCAACAGAGGTATTAGAAACTATTGATAAAACAATACCACTATTTGCTGTATATGCTGAAGATGGGCAACAAATAGCACTAGTCGAAGACCAACAGGTTGCGTTTGAACTGGCGCAAGAGCATAAATTTTCTTTACATTCTGTCCATTAGCTTAATTACACTAATCTTTTATGAGTCCCATACTTTCCAATTTAAGAAGAACCTGGTGAGCACAATTATCCACATCAACATTTTCGGTTTCAAGACGTAATTCTGGACTTTGTGGAACATCATAAGGATCAGAAATTCCAGTAAATTCTTTAATCTTACCTTCTCGCGCAAGTTTATATAAACCTTTCCGATCTCTTCTCTCACATTCCTCGATGGATGTGGCTACATGAATTTCAATAAACGCTCCAAATGCCTCAATATCTTCTCTTATTGCTGCCCGAGTGACTGCATATGGGGCAATAGGAGCGCAAATCGCTATACCACCATTTTTGGTTATTTCAGAGGCAACATATCCTATTCTCCTAATATTTAGATCTCGATGTTCTTTTGAGAAACCTAATTCAGAAGATAAATTTTTTCGAACTACATCACCATCAAGTAAAGTTACAGGTCTGCCGCCCATCTCCATTAATTTTATCATTAGTGCATTTGCAATCGTTGATTTGCCTGAACCAGAAAACCCAGTAAATAATACTGTAAAGCCTTGTTTTGATCTTGGCGGTTTAGATTTACGTAGCTCTTTAACAACTGAAGGGAATGAAAACCATTCTGGTATGTCCAAACCTTCAGAAAGTCGGCGCCGAAGTTCGGTTCCTGATATATTTAGTATAGTAACTTTTTCTTTATCTTTGATTTCCTCAAAAGGCTCATATTGAGCACGTTCTTGAACATACACCATATGCTTGAAATCAATCATTTTTATACCAATTTCGTCTTCATGCTCCTTAAAAAGCTTTTGAGCATCGTATGGACCATAAAAACTTTCTCCATTGCTATCCAAGCCTGGCCCAGCATGATCGCGGCCTATTATTAGGTGAGTACATCCATGGTTTTTTCGAATAAGCCCATGCCATAACGCTTCACGTGGGCCTCCCATGCGCATCGCTAGATTTAATAATGACATTGATGTTGTGGCTGCTGGGTATTGATCTATTACCGCTTCATAGCAACGAACTCTTGTAAAATGATCAATATCACCAGGTTTCCCCATGCCAACAACTGGGTGAATCAATAAATTAGCTTGAGCATCTTTTGCAGCTTGAAATGTTAATTCTTGATGAGCTCTATGAAGTGGATTTCGCGTTTGAAAAGCTACTATTCTATCCCAACCAACCTTTTGAAAAAATGAACGAAGTTCATTTGGTGTATCACGAATGGCTCGAAAATCATAATGCAATACCGGTTGAATGCCAGTTATTTTACCCCCTAAATATATATCTCCTGCTTTGTTGTAGAGATAATTTACAGAAGGGTGTGAGATGTCATTAGTTCCATATACATACTCAGCTTCTTTATTCTTGTTTGGTTCATAAATATCTGCAATTTCTAGAATTGCTAAAATGACACCTTCTTGATCTCTTAATGCAATCCTTTGACCATTATTAAGACATTTTGCAAAACTTGTAGTCACATCTAAGTTTATTGGAATTGGCCATAAACTACCGTTGGCCAGGCGCATATTTTCTACTACGCCATCATAATCTGTTTTGTTCAAAAAGCCATTTAGAGGGTAAAACCCACCATTCATTAGCAACTCTAAATCACAAAGTTGCCTTGAAGTTAGATCCCATGAGATCAAATTTGCAGCTTCTATTTTTAAACTCTTTACGTTTTCATAGGATGCATAAAGCTCTGGAATATGGAATTTCTCACGTATACTCATTTTTAACCCACTTATATTTAA
>JGI26246J51724_1000453_pt1 | contig 20133 bp, 18 predicted proteins | sample SaaInlLV_10m_DNA_FD_51724 | JGI IMG/M metagenome (IMG submission 51724) | reverse complement strand
CCGGCCCCTTGGCAAATTCCGCCAGCTTTTGGCGACAGCCACCACAGGGCGGTACGGGACGGTCTCCACCGGCAATAACAGCCACTTCAGCAATCTCGTATTCCCCCCCTGCGCACATGGCGGCAATGGCGCCAGCCTCGGCACAGGTTCCCTCTGGATAGGCAACATTTTCGACATTGCATCCAACATAAATTGCGCCGCTGGCACTGCGCAACGCTGCCCCGACCGCGAAATTGGAATAGGGCACATAGGCTTTCAGGCGAACCTGAGACGCTGCGAGAATTAAATCATTGCTCATGATGTTGACCTTTTAAAATCGACGCCCAGCGCCGCTCTTGCGCATTACATACCCAATGGCGAACCCCGTCTACCCTGCAAATGCCATTGCCGTTGACGGCTTAAACGCTGTCTTCCAAATGGGTCTCAAAGTCACCAGGCAAACTGACCTCCAAAAGCTCAAGATCCTCGGACGGTGCGCTATAAAGGCAGGCCATATCCGGCGGGATGACAAAAGCATCGCCTGCCACAAGGGTCTGCGCCGCCTGCGCCTTGCTTTGCAGCGTCAATTGACCATTCAGGACAAAAGTGAAGTGAATATCGCTCGTGTGACGCGCCCAAACAGGGCTGCCCGGCCCTGGTTTGACCACCTGAACCCCCGCCACCGCGCCTGTATTGGCACAAATCATCGTATCGCGCGCCACAAAACCTGGCAGGCGAAACGGGCGCCATTCAGTTTCATTCGCTTTGTAATGAACAAACCTTTGCCCCTCAAACAGCCGATCCGGGCGTATATGCTCGTTTGGCAGATCCATGTCATGATCTATCGTGGTGATGTGTTCTGCGGGCACGCCAATCTCAATCACCTCCAAATCCTCACTGGCAAAGAGCACACGGTGACGAATTTCTGGCGGTTGGATCACGCAATTTCCAGCTTCGAGGCGAAACGGCGGCCCTTGATCCTCATAGACCAAATCCACCCAGCCTTTGTAGCAATAGATCAGCTGAAATCCGACCGAGTGGAAATGCACCATATCCGGCACAGGCCCGCCGCCAGGAATACGGATATGGCTGGCGATGATTGAACCGCCCAAACGGCTGGGAATAAGATCGCGATAGTGCATGCCTGCGCGTCCAATGACCCAGGGCGCCTGATCGGCCATGCGGCGCATCACAAATTCATGCGCAACAGGCGGCATCACCACGGGCGGAGCAAGGGCGGCGATTTCGATGCGCGTACCGTTTGGCGCGGTCAAATGCGTCTGACCGTCCGCAATCAACATCGGATCATCACACAGGATGCGCAACACCCCCGGCGCAGTCTGGGCGTCCTTTTGCACCCGCACCCGCAAACCATAGCCTGAAAACACCGCAACGCTGGGATCGTCGGCCGGAAAAATTTCATCCATCCGCATCCCAAGGGTCTTGGTGAAAAACGGAATGTCATCTCGCAATTGTTTGGTCGGCAACACCACTTCGGCGCGTATATTTTGCATGGTCTCTCTCCGATATCACAGTGGGTTAATAGCCATTTTCCACGAGAGTTCCGCATGATGCAATGGCGGATCGTCGCATCCCAAAATGTTAGCGCAAGCCCAATGTTGCGTCCAAGCCTGTGATAGGGAATAACCTTCTCAAAACTGAAGTGGAGGCGATCAGATGTCCTATAAAGAAGTTTATGCCGGTTGGCAGGCAGACCCAGAGGCATTTTGGATGAAAGCTGCTGAGGCGATTGATTGGATCAAAGCGCCCTCCAAAGCTCTGTGGGACGATGACGCCCCCCTGTACGAATGGTTTAAGGACGCGCAGGTCAACACCTGCTACAATGCCGTAGATCGCCATGTCGAGGCCGGCAATGGCGATCGGGTGGCCATTATCTATGACAGCCCTATCACGGGACAGAAATCCAAAACCACCTATGCAGAGTTGCAAGAGCAAGTCGCCGCCCTCGCAGGCGGGCTGGCTGCCAAAGGGGTTCTGGCGGGAGACCGGGTTGTCATCTACATGCCGATGGTCCCTGAGGCCTTGGTCGCCATGTTGGCATGTGTCCGGATCGGCGCGATCCATTCGGTTGTCTTCGGCGGTTTCGCCGCAAATGAGCTGGCCGTGCGTATTGATGACGCCACGCCAAAGGCGATTATTGCAGGCTCCTGCGGTATCGAACCCGGCCGCATTGTTGAATATAAACCACTGCTCGATGGCGCGATTGATCTGGCAACGCATAAACCAGAATTTAGCGTTATTTTCCAGCGCCCCCAATGTGAAGCTGAGTTGGGGCCTCAGGACATTGAATGGCATCAATTGCAAGAGGGCGTGCCCCCCGCGCCCTGCGTGGCAGTATCCGGTGATCATCCGGCTTATATTCTGTATACCTCCGGCACAACCGGCGCGCCGAAGGGCGTTGTGCGCCCCACCGCTGGACATTTGGTGGCGTTAAACTGGACGATGAAGAACATCTACAACGTGGATCCTGGCGATGTCTTTTGGGCCGCCTCTGATGTGGGTTGGGTCGTTGGGCATTCCTACATTTGTTACGCGCCATTGATCCATGGCAACACAACGGTCGTCTTTGAAGGCAAGCCGGTCGGCACGCCGGATGCAACAACCTTTTGGCGGGTGATTGCCGAGCATGATGTGCGCAGTTTCTTCACGGCCCCCACCGCCTTTCGTGCGATCAAGCGGCAAGACTCAAAAGGCGAATCGATCAAAAATTTCGACATGAGCCGGTTGCGCGCGCTTTATTTGGCCGGCGAACGGGCCGATCCGGACACCATTGAATGGGCGCAAGAGGTCATGGGCGTGCCGGTCTATGACCACTGGTGGCAAACCGAAACCGGCTTCACCATCGCCGGCAATCCGGCGGGTATTGAGGCCATGCCGGTCAAAATTGGCTCCCCGACCGTGGCCATGCCGGGCTATGATGTGCAAATCTTGGATGAAGGGGGCCATCAAATGCCGGTTGGCGAGTTGGGCGCCATTGCGGTCAAACTGCCACTCCCCCCGGGCACTCTACCCACCCTTTGGAATGCATCGGATCGTTTCATTAAGTCCTACCTCACCACCTTTCCCGGCTATTATGAAACCGGTGATGCCGGGATGATTGATGAGGATGGCTATCTCTACATCATGGCGCGGACCGATGACGTCATCAACGTCGCAGGACACAGGCTCTCGACCGGTGGGATGGAAGAAGTTTTGGCCAGTCACCCGGATGTGGCCGAATGCGCCGTGATCGGTGTGAGCGATGAGCTCAAGGGGCAATTGCCACTTGGATTTCTCTGCCTCAACGACGGCTGCACCCGCAAAGCTGAGCAAGTTGTCGCCGAGGTGATCACATTGGTCCGCGAAAAGATTGGCCCTGTTGCCGCGTTCAAACTGGCCTGTGTGGTGGATCGCCTGCCCAAAACACGCTCAGGCAAAATCCTGCGCGCAACCATGGTTAGCATCGCGGATGGCAAAGCCTATAAGGCCCCTGCAACGATAGATGATCCCGCTGTTTTGGACGAGGTGCGTTTNGCACTACANAAATTGGGATATGCGCAACCATGAGATGCGCCGTCCAATAGNCCGGACGCACTCTTTGCCGCTTNATCTTAACGTGATGTTAAACAATAAAAAGTTTTATCAACNCGTCTTGATTTTTGGTCACTTCTTGTTATCAATAAAATGANGCGTGGCCTATTAGGGCCGTTCTCGACTCAAATGACGTCAATAAATTTAGATGGAGATCCATTATGAAAAAACTCGTTCTTGCAGGTGCATTCGCAGCATCTATGGTTGGCACAACCTCTTCTGCACAAGGTGCACTCGGTGCATCCAGCTTTGTAAACTTTGTGCCACTGATCGCAATCGTGGCAACAGTTGGCTTGGCGTCCTCTTCAGGCACCTAAGTAAAATTACAGCCGGGCCATGCATGCGGGCCCGGCTGTTACACCCAATTAGGCAAATTGCTCGCGAATGAGCCGCTCTTCTAACCCGTGATCCGGATCGAACAGCAAACGGTGCGCCACATCCCCGGCGCTTTCAATCTCCACCGACATCACATTCTTGACCGAGCAATTGTCCGCATCAGCCATGACGGGCCGTTTGACAGGTTCGATCACTTCAAACCGAACCTTCGCAGCCTTCGGCAACACCGCCCCGCGCCACCTACGTGGCCGAAAAGCAGCCATAGCCGTCAGCGCCAAAACCTCGGAGCCAATCGGCAAAATCGGACCATGCGCGGAATAGTTGTACGCGGTCGAGCCCGCTGGCGTCGCAACTAAGGCTCCATCACAGGCCAATTCACTCAACCGGAGCCGATCATCGACAAAAATCTGTAATTTTGCCGCCTGTGGTCCCTGACGCAAGAGTGACACCTCATTGATCGCCAGCGCCGTCTGGGTTTGGCCATCGACACAGGTTGCCCGCATCCGCAAAGGATTGATGACAGCCTCCTCGGCCGCCGCCAGTCGCGCAATCAAGCCATCGGTTGAGAACTCATTCATCAAGAACCCAACGGTACCGCGATTCATCCCATAAACGGGCACGTTCAAATGCTGTGTCGCATGCAATGTTTGCAGCATAAAACCATCGCCACCGAGCGCCACGATCACCTCCGCCGCGCTTGGGTCGCAATCGCCAAAACTGTGCACAAATGTATTCCTTGCAGACTGCGCCAAATCTGCGGTACTGGCCAAAAAGGCGATGCGTTTATTCTCTGTCTTGTGCATTTCGGAAACTCCGTTTCCGCACCCTATGCTGGGGCAGGCTAAAAACGCAAGCCATGGCTAAAATAACGGGAATCAGGTCAAAAGGTCGCGGCAGTAACCTTTGACATTTCCGATAGGAAACACGCAATAAGGCACAAAACGCCCAAGGAGCAATACTATGACATCCAGCCTCTCCCAGTTTTTCAATGCAGATCTGGCCGATACCGATTCAGCCTTGGCACAGGCCATTGATAAAGAGCTGACTCGCCAGCGCGATGAAATTGAGTTGATCGCCTCCGAAAATATTGTCTCAAAGGCCGTGATGCAGGCTCAAGGCTCTGTCATGACCAACAAATATGCCGAAGGCTATGTTGGACGGCGCTACTACGGCGGATGTGAATATGTGGACATTGCCGAGACCTTGGCCATGGAGCGGGCCTGCCAACTGTTTGGATGCGAATTTGCCAATGTCCAGCCCAATTCGGGCAGCCAAGCCAACCAAGGTGTCTTTCAAGCCCTCTTGCAGCCGGGCGATACGATCCTCGGCATGTCCTTGGATGCCGGGGGCCATTTGACCCATGGAGCCGCGCCCAACCAATCGGGCAAATGGTTCAATGCTGTGCAATATGGCGTGCGTAAACAGGACAACTTGCTGGACTATGATCAAGTTCAAGAGCTGGCCACTCAGCATAAGCCCAAGCTCATTGTAGCGGGCGGATCTGCCATTCCGCGGCAAATCGATTTCAAGCGTATGCGTGAGATCGCCGACAGCGTTGGCGCCTATCTGCATGTTGATATGGCGCATTTCGCGGGCCTCGTGGCGGCGGGTGAACACCCAAGCCCCTTCCCCCATGCACATGTGGCGACAACTACGACGCACAAGACCCTTCGTGGCCCTCGCGGTGGGATGATCGTGACCAATGACGCGGCCCTGGCCAAGAAATTTAATTCGGCCATCTTCCCCGGCATTCAAGGCGGACCCTTGATGCATGTGATCGCCGCCAAAGCCGTCGCATTTGGCGAAGCTTTGAAACCTGAGTTTAAGACTTATATCCAAAACGTGATTGCGAATGCTCAGGCCCTGTCTGATCAGCTGATCAAAGGCGGTCTGGATACGGTGACCCACGGAACCGATACGCATGTTTTGCTGGTCGACCTGCGCCCTAAAGGCGTGAAAGGCAATGCCACCGAGAAAGCCCTCGGCCGCGCCAATATTACCTGCAACAAGAACGGCGTGCCCTTCGATCCAGAGAAACCAACCATCACCAGCGGGATCCGTCTCGGCAGCCCAGCGGGCACAACCCGCGGCTTTGGCGAAGCAGAATTTCGCCAAATTGCCGATTGGATCATCGAAGTGGTCGATGGATTGGCCGCCAATGGCGAAGAAGGAAATGCAGCTGTTGAGGCAAAAGTCCGATCCGAGGTCGCCAAGCTCTGCGCCCGTTTCCCGATTTACTGATCTACGGGACGGCGGGTGGGGCGCCTGTGATGCGGGCCTTGCCCGCCATCACACAGCGCCACCCGCCGGCCTATATATCCGACAAGCTTGGCACCTGCCGATGCACCAATCCCGCCAAGGCTTCGGCCACATGCCGATCTGCAATCGCAGCATCCCCCGCCGCCACCCGAATGCGATGCGCCTCAAACAGCACCCGCGCATGCGACACCCCCTGCGGCGGCGTGAACTTATAAGACGCCAACTCAATCAACAGCCCCAAGGGCTCGCGAAAATAAATTGAGCTCATAAACCCCCGATCTTTCAAACCCGAATGTGCAATCCCAAGCGCATCCAGTTTTTCCGGCAAATGTATCGACACCGCTTGGCTGACCGAAAAAGCAATGTGATGCACGGCACCTGGCACAATCGGGGTTTTGCCCGGCAGAGGTGCCCGGGTCTCATCGCAAAATACCGTGATCAAGCGATCATCCCCAGGATCAAAATACAAATGGCTCTCATCGGGGTTGTCGAGATTGGGCTGTTCAAAGACAAAGGGCATGCCCAAAATCCCCTCCCAAAAATCCAAGGTAATTTGTCGCCCAGCTCCGGTCAAAGTGATATGATGCAGGCCTTGGGTCGGTATGGTTCGGGAAAGCGTTGACATAGTTTATCCTCGTTACAGCAAAGTCACCCTAGCGGGGCTGGCGCAGAGTGCAAACCCAGATTAGATTGCCCATATGTTACATATGATCTCCCATGGACCTGAAAATGGCTCTGAAGCCGGCACCCCTTTGATCATCGCCCACGGGCTGTTTGGCTCTGGCCGCAATTGGGGTGTGATTGCCAAACGATTGGCCAATCACCGCCGGGTCATTGCTTTGGACATGCGCAACCATGGGGCAAGCCCCTGGTCTGAGGACCACAGCTATCACGCTTTGGCCGCAGATATCGAAGAAGTGGCCACAACCTTGGATCAACCGGTTGATCTACTGGGCCATTCTATGGGGGGCAAGGCGGCCATGGTCGCCGCGCTTTCTGGCGCGCCGATCCGCCGTCTCATCGTCGCCGATATTGCCCCCGTCGGCTATAGCCATAGCCAGCAGCCCGTCATCGACGCCATGCAATCTGTGCCCCTCGACCACACCACAAGCCGCGCAGAGGCCGATCAAGCCCTAAGCGCCCATATCGAGGATCCAGCCCTGCGCAGTTTTTTGTTACAAAGCTTGAATGTCAGCGCGCAACGTTGGCGGCTCAACCTGCCGGCCCTCAGCGCCTCGATGGATCAAATCATTGGGTTTCCTGACATCTCAGGCCATTTCAACGCCCCGGCCCTGTTCCTGACCGGCGCCCTCTCGGACTATCTGCGTCCAGAGCACCGCCCACGCATCAAAGCCCTCTTCCCCAAAGCCCGTTTCGCCAAAATTCCACAGGCGGGCCATTGGCTGCACGCGGAAAAACCGCGTGAATTCGAAGCTGCGGTTCGTGTGTTTTTAGACGCCTAGCCGCTCAGCGCGCCTAGCCATCCATCTTCAAGGCTGAAATAAACGCCTCTTGCGGAATGTCGACTTTGCCAAACTGGCGCATCTTCTTTTTGCCAGCCTTTTGCTTTTCCAGGAGTTTCTTCTTCCGTGTCGCGTCACCACCATAGCATTTCGCCGTCACATCTTTGCGCATCGCGCTCAGAGTTTCACGCGCGATCACCTTGCCACCGATAGCCGCTTGGATTGGGATTTTGAACATATGGCGGGGAATCAGATCTTTGAGCTTTTCAACCATCGCCCGGCCCCGCGCGTCCGCACGGTCTCGATGCACCATTGTGCTCAGCGCATCCACTGGCTCGTCATTGACCAGAATGCTCATCTTCACCAAATTATCCTGCTGGTAGCCGATCATTTGGTAATCAAAAGAGGCATAGCCTTTGGTCACAGATTTCAAGCGATCGTAGAAATCAAACACCACCTCGTTGAGCGGCAAATCATAAACCACCATCGCACGCGAACCCGCATAGGTGAGATCCAATTGCACACCGCGGCGATCTTGGCAGAGTTTCAAAACATCGCCAAGATAATCATCAGGCACCAAAATCGTCGCTTTGATCCGCGGCTCTTCAAGATGGTCAACTAACGTAAGGTCGGGCATATCTGCCGGGTTGTGCAGCTGCTCGATCCGCCCGTCGCGCATGTGGATGTCATAAATCACCGAGGGAGCTGTGGTGATCAGGTCAATCGCGTATTCGCGCTCAATACGGTCGCGGATCACCTCAAGATGCAGCAACCCTAAAAAACCGCATCGAAACCCAAAGCCAAGCGCGGCCGAGGTTTCCATCTCATAGCTGAAACTCGCATCATTCAGAGCTAATTTATCGATACTGTCGCGCAGGTCTTCAAATTGCGCCGCATCCACAGGGAACAGGCCACAAAAGACCACCGGCTGCGCTGGTTTGAAGCCAGGAAGTGTTTCTACAGTTTGCTTGTCATGGCAAATGGTGTCGCCGACGCGGGTATCACGCACCTGTTTGATAGAGGCGGTCAAAAACCCGATCTCGCCCGGCCCCAATTCATCAATCATTTCCATCTGTGGCCGGAAAACACCAATGCGGTCCACATGGTGGGTGCTGCCGTTGGACATGAACTTAACCCGTTCACCCTTCTTCAGCTTTCCATCGATGATCCGCACCAGCACGATTACCCCCAAATAGGAATCATACCAGCTGTCCACCAACATTGCCTTCAAGGGTGCATTGATATCACCCTTCGGTGCCGGAAGCTTGTGCACAATGGCTTCAAGCGTTTCAACAATCCCTTGGCCCGTCTTGGCAGAGACCTGTATCGCCTCTGTCGCATCGATGCCAATCACATCTTCAATCTGCTCCGCCACGCGCATACAATCAGACGCTGGCAGATCAATTTTATTGAGAATGGGGACAATCTCATGATCTGCATCAAGCGCATGGTACACATTCGCGAGCGTCTGCGCCTCAACCCCTTGTGAGCTGTCCACCACCAAAAGCGAACCTTCCACCGCGCGCATGGAGCGGGAGACCTCATAGGCAAAATCCACATGGCCCGGCGTGTCGATCAGATTGAGCACATAGCTCTCGCCATTGAGGGCCGTGTAATCAATTCGGACTGTGTTGGCCTTAATGGTGATCCCGCGCTCGCGTTCGATATCCATACTGTCCAACATCTGCGCCTGCATATCCCGTTCCTTAACGGTTCCAGTCTCCTGGATCAGCCGGTCAGCCAAAGTGGACTTTCCGTGGTCAATATGCGCCACGATGGAGAAGTTTCTGATATGAGTTAGAGCTGTCATATGTGGGATATGGAATAGAGTAAGGGTTTGGTCAATGGGCGATCAACATCCGCACACCGCAGATGAGCGCCGTACCAACGCGCAGGGTGCTATAGCTATCAGACCAATGACGCACGATTGCCCCGCGCCGTCTAACGCAAAACACCCGTCTGAATGTATCGCCGGCAGAAAAATATAAAATATACCAACGAAAACAGAATTAAACCATTGAAAATATGAGTTATTGTGGATTGCATATGCGCCATATTGGCCGCTTCGGACAAATAGGCCCAAAGCGCCGCAATGATAAAGCCTACCAGCGCCAGAACAAAGAGGCGCAGCGCCTGCCTGCGCCGCAGCAGTAATAAAAAAGATCCGAGCAGTGCAGACCAAACGCTTATAGCCCAAATGCCCGTGAACCACACCGGTCGCCGGTCAAACCAATAGCGCAGATCTTCCGGCATAGTTTCCATATAGGCGGGAATCTTGTAGGAGATCATCACACAGTCCAAGGCCCCCATGGCGAACCACAAGGCACCCATGCAGGATATAAACCAATAGTGAATTGGAACTTTCAAAAATGGGTTCATGCTAAAATCCAGCAACACTAATACAAGAAATGTACACGATACTAACTTAAAATCAATTGCCTGTATCAAAAGCCCCTCGAAGCTACTCCTATTCGACAGCTCTGCCCGATTGCGCCCATCAGGCGGCCTGCAAAACGCAAAAAGCCCCGCACAGGCGGAGCTTTTCGTAATCACATCGATAGCAGAGCTTAGGCGGTTGCCTGTGCCTTCGCGATATCTTTTTTGATTTTCAAGGCTGTGTCAGACAAGTCAGTGTCTTTGGCCTTAGCAAGGAACGCATCCAAGCCACCGCGATGATCCACAGTGCGCAGAGCAGCTGAAGAAATGCGCAGCTTGAACGCACGACCCAAAGCATCGGAATGCAAAGTCAGTTCGTTCAAGTTTGGCAAAAACCGACGACGTGTGCGGTTTTTGGCGTGGCTTACATTGTTTCCACTCATTGGGCCTTTGCCCGTCAGTTCGCAGCGGCGTGCCATCTTATGCGTCCTTATTCAGATATTGAAAACCCGCGCCAAATGGCCTCGGGTGAAAACTCGTTGCCGGGGTTTAGGAGTATCCCAATGCGAGGTCAAGCCTTCTTGCCGTCTTCCGCTGCGCTTTAACAGCGGTTTTTAGGCTTTTCACGATAAATGTTGGAAATATCACCTCAAACATTCCCAAAATCTAGCCCGACCCCCGAATCGATAGCCCGTCTAGGCTTTGGGCCGCAAGAAGATATCCACCACTTGCTCGGCCGCCAGGGAGGGTGCGATGTCCCCCGCGTGAATAGCCTGTTGCAACTGCCGTGAGGCCTCTGCGGCCTCTGGATCATGTTCAAGCCGCGTCAACAGCGCGTGGCGCAATTCAGCATTGAACCAATAGGCATTTTGCGACGCTCTTGTGCGGGCCCAAACACCCTTCTCACGGCGCCAAGCCACCAAGGCCTGCATCTCCTCCCAACTTTGCCGCAGCCCCGCGCCTTCCAAGGCAGATACGGTCAGCGCCTTGGGGAAGTCCTCAGGATCTTGTGACCGCTTGCGCAGCAAACGCAGCGCGCCAGCATAATCGGCGCAGGTGCGTGTGGCGGCTGATTTGAGATCGCCGTCGGCCTTATTGATCAAAATCAAATCGGCCATCTCCATGATTCCGCGCTTCACCCCCTGAAGCTCATCTCCGCCGGCCGGTGCGAGCAGCAGCACAAATAGATCCGCCATTTCAGCCACCATCGTCTCTGATTGCCCGACGCCTACGGTTTCAATCAGCACCACATCAAACCCAGCGGCCTCGCATAGGTCGTGGCCTCTCGGGTGCGCCGGGCCACACCACCCAAATGGGTCTGGCTGGGTGAGGGGCGGATATAAGCGTCCGGATGGCGCGAGAGCTGATCCATACGGGTTTTATCGCCCAAAATAGATCCACCCGACCGCGCAGAGGAGGGATCGACCGCCAAAACGGCAACCTTAAGACCGCTCCCCACCAAGTGCAGCCCAAAGCTCTCAATAAAGGTGGATTTGCCAACACCCGGCGTGCCTGACAATCCAATGCGAATGGCTTGCCGATCCTTACGCAGAGCTGCGAGTAAAGCCATGGCTTGCTGCCGATGATCAGGATGGGCACTCTCCACCAAAGTGATCGCCCGCGCCAGAGCCCGCCGATTGCCCTGCTCTATCAAACGGGCGGTCGCCTCTGGTGCGAATTCTGCTTTGCTCATCAGTCCTCCGGGACGCTGTCCGGCACTCTAACTGCGGACATAACTGTTTGAATTGACCATCTACCGAGCCGCTGCGCAAATGCAAAGGCCCGGCGCGATGCAATTTATCCCCCCAAAACTCTCGCATGTCAAAACGCATCCGCCACAAACCAACCGTGGACGCGCGAGATTTTCTCGCCGATAAGGGCGAGGTGAAGTTTGCTCTGCCGATAGATGCGGTCCTGCCGCAAGTACTAGACTGTTTGACACAGTCTGGTCGGGTGGTTTTGCAGGCCCCGCCGGGGGCTGGCAAAACCACACGCACCCCCTTGGCCATCTTAGAGTCGGGACAGTGCCCCGGCAAAATTTTGATGCTCGAACCCCGGCGCTTGGCCGCGCGAGCCGCCGCAGAACGCATGGCAGACACGCTGGGTGAAAAATTGGGTGAAACCGTGGGATATCGCATCCGCGGGCAATCCAAAATCGGCCCCAATACCCGCATTGAAGTGCTCACAGAAGGCATTCTCACCCGCATGATACAGGCGGACCCAGAGCTGCCTGGCGTCGGCGCCATTCTCTTTGATGAATTTCATGAACGCTCCTTGGCTGCCGATCTTGGGCTGGCCCTGGCATGGGAGTTGCGCGAGACTCTGCGAGAAGACCTCTGGCTCGTGGTCATGTCGGCCACACTGGACGCCGCGCCCGTAGCGGCCTTGCTTGATGACGCGCCAATTGTCACGAGCGCCGGACGCAGTTTTCCCGTGGAGCTGACCTATCTGCCGCGCCCAGCGCCCAAAGACCTGCCCTTTGAAGCGCAAGCCCGCAGCCTGATCCTACAGGCCGTGGCCGATACAGAGGGTGGGATCTTGGTGTTCTTGCCCGGCGAGGCTGAAATTCGCCGCACCAAAGCTGCNCTGCAAGATCACCTGCCCAAAAATTGCGTTCTGCGGCCTCTTTTGGGAAACCTGCCATTTGCCGAGCAACAGCTGGCCATCCNGCCTGAGGCCCAGAAAAATATGCGCAAGATCGTTTTGGCAACCGCCATTGCCGAGACCTCTCTGACCATCCAAGATGTTCGAGTTGTGGTGGATTGCGGCCGCGCACGCAGGGCCCGGTATGACCCTGAAAAGGGTCTGCAAAGGCTGGTCACCGAACGGGTCAGCAAGGCCGAAGCCACCCAGCGCGCCGGGCGCGCAGGGCGCGTTGCCGCCGGGCGCTGCTATCGCATGTGGGCGCGGGCCGAAGAAGGGGCTATGCACGCCTTCGCGCCACCTGAAATTGCAATTTCCGATCTGGCCCCGCTGGCGCTTGAGCTGGCGCAATGGGGCTCCGGGCCAGAGGATNTGGCCTTTCTCACACCGCCCNCACCAGGCCCTTGGGCCCAGGCGAANGCCTTGCTTGTTCAGCTTGGCGCGCTGTCAGACGGTCGCCTCACGCCCCATGGGGCGGCGCTTGCCNANTTGCCGCTGCATCCGCGCTTGGCGCAAATGCTGCTGCAAGCNGGACCCCGCGCCGCGCCGCTGGCCGCACTTCTATCGGATCGAGACATTCTCTCGACCCAAAATTGCGATCTCACACCTGCCCTTACAGCGCTGACCAGGCCCACCGGCAACAAAGAACAGGCCGGCCCCATTCGCGATCACAGCGCGCTCGACCGGATCAAGCAGGAGGCCAAACGCCTCAGCAGACTGGCGCCGAAAGGCACGCGCGAGATCGCGTTAAGCCCAGCGCAATGCTTGGCGCTGGCCTATCCCGAACGTGTCGCCCAGCGTCGCCCCGGCCCGCAGCCACGCTACATCATGGCCGGGGGGAAGGGCGCAGTTTTGGCCAGAGATGATTCCTTGGCCAATGCGCGATATTTGGTCATTTCAGATTTGGGAAATCCGCATTTTAGCACGGGTCTAGACCCTAAAATCCGCAGGGCCCTGGCGCTGGGTGAGGCAGAGCTGCGGGAGGTTTTTGCCGATCAAATCACATGGGAGACCCTTTGCCACTGGTCCAAACGCCACCGCCGGGTCATTGCTAATCGCAGTGAAATGCTTGGTGCCCTGTCACTTACGCAAGAGGTTTGGCGGGATGCACCCAGCGAAGCACTGGCGGCGGCTATGGTGGAGGGCGTGCAACAGATGGGTCTGCGCCTGCCGAAAGCCGCCCGGCTCTTACAAGCCCGCGTGGCGGCCGCGCCACCCGGGCAATTTCCCGATTTGTCAGATACAGCCCTGCTCGAAGCCGCACCAGAATGGCTAGCCCCCTATCTGACGGGGCTGACAACAGAGCAAGATTGGAAGGCGTTTGACCCGCTGCCAGCCCTAGAGGCCTATATTGGCTGGGCGGCTCTGCGCCAGCTTGAAAAAATTGCGCCGGCGCATTTCACCACGCCGCTGGGCCGGAAAATCGCGATTGATTACAGTGGCGACAGCCCGGCAATTGAACTGCGTATTCAAGAAATATTTGGCCAAACCCGCCATCCTATGATCGGCGATCACCCGCTAAAGGTGACCTTGCTGTCTCCGGCACATCGACCAATCCAAGTGACCACAGATATCCCTGGCTTTTGGACCGGAAGCTATGCAGATGTGCGCAAAGATATGCGGGCGCAATATCCCAAACACCCCTGGCCCGAAGATCCCACCCAAGCGGACCCGACTCTACGCGCCAAGCCCCGCAAGCGCTGAGCTGTCAGCCCGAATGCCACGGACCATGATGCGACCCGTCTGCATCAACACGTTCAAAGGAATGAGCCCCGAAGTAATCGCGTTGTGCTTGGATCAAATCCGAGGTTCCGCGTTCTTGGCGGATCATGTCAAACCAACTCAAAGCCGCTGCCAATGCCGGCACAGGCAGCCCTTTGAGCGCAGCAGCAGAGACCACCCGGCGCAGCCCTGCGATATGGGTGGTCAGAAGCGGGGTGAAATGGTCGGACAGCACCAAATGCCCCGCCGGGCGCGGACTGCGGAATGCGGTGGCAATGTCGTCTAACATGGCCGAGCAGATGATACAGCCAGCCCGCCAAATCTCTGCGATGCGGGCAAAATCTAATGACCAATTGAATTCTTTGGATCCGGCGGCCAAAATCTCGAACCCCTGCGCATAGGCCAAAACGCGCCCAACGATTAAGGCAGATTGCAAATCATGCTCTGCGACTGGACTCATCGTATCCGTGCCCGCCGGCACCAGCACTCTGGCGGCGCGCTTGCGGATGGATTTTTGCGCGCTCATGACCCGGGCGCCAACCGCCGCCTCAATGATGCTCACCGCTTGCCCCATACGCAGCGCTTCAATCACGGTCCAACGGCCGGTGCCTTTTTGCCCGGCTTGGTCCACGATTAAATCCACCATGTCCTCACCAGTCTGCGGATCTTTGGTCCCCAAGACCTCTGCGGTGACTTCGATAAGATAGCTTTCCAGCGGGCCACGGTTCCAGCTGCGAAAGACCGGCGCGATATCGCTGGCTGCCAGACCTTCGCCATCGCGCATCATGCCGTAAACCTCGGCGATCATCTGCATATCGGCGTATTCGATCCCGTTATGAACCGTTTTTACAAAATGCCCAGCCCCATCTGGTCCCAAATGCGCCACACAGGGATCTCCGTCATAGCGCGCTGCAATTGCCTCCAGAACGGGCGCGATACGGCTGTAGCTAGAGCTTGTACCTCCCACCATCATGGACGGCCCCCGCCGTGCGCCCTCAGCGCCGCCAGACACACCAATCCCCAAATAGGACAGCCCCGCTTTTTCCAGAGTTGTCGTTCGGATCATCGTATCGCGAAAATCTGAATTGCCGCCATCAATGATGGTATCGCCCGCAGATAACAAGGGCCGAAGCGCAGCAATCGTTTGATCCACCGGCGCGCCCGCCGGGATCATTAGGACAATGGCGCGCGGCGCAGGCAGAGCCGCCACCAGATCGGCCAGGGTCTCGCAGCGCTGCAAACGAGCGGCCAGATCCCCAGCGGAGGCGATCAGCCGATCAACCGCGCTCAGCTCAAGGTTCCAAAGAGCGACATCTTGGCCCTTCTCGGCGAAGTTCAACGCCAGTGCCGAACCCATCGTTCCAACCCCAATCACACCAATATGTGCCTGTGTCATCTTCACCTCCAGCGCCGAAGCACTTGTGTTATTTATCCGCGGTCAATTCAATCACGAGGCAGGGGCCCCGCAGCATTGGATGATTGAGCGTAAACTCACTCAACCCGACGCCACACCAGGCGCGGCTCAAATGATCTTGCATCGCGGCAAACAGATCCCCTTGCCGCCAATAGCGCGGCCAACCACCGGGAGGGTCAACCGCCTCAAATAAAGTTCCAGTTGGCAAAAAATTTGAATAATCAATTTGTTGATAAGTCTTCCCATCAGACCCCATCACCGCCAAGACCCAATCTTGCATCTGCCCATGCCATGCAATGCCACAAGCCGCATCCTCGCCCTGTGCTGTCGCGCAGGCTTCGATGACTGAGACCCGCGCGCCCAAAAGATCTGCAACCGAGGCGATAGCCTTGGCGCGCTGGGGGCTTGCGGTCCTGTCTGAGGGAGGGCGCATCCACATGCTGGCCGGCGCAGTTGTCACCTGCGCGCCCCAACCGGCCTCGCCCTGTGCAAACTCCTGAAGGCCGTAATAGCCATGCGCATCATCCGCGACCATGGCAACACCCTCACCTAAGCCCTTAAGATCTTGGGATTGGCACAGTTTATTGAAAAGATGACTCACACCGAGACCCAGCCAAATCTCTTGGCTCTTCTGTGAGAATACAACCATGTGATGAGAGTCTTGGAAGTAATCGGGGTGCGCCTCATCAACCTGTTCGGACTGGGCAGAAAACCCTTGGCGCTCCAACCAATCCAGAGGCGCTGGCGCGCGCCATCGCCCCATCCAATCAAATCTTCGAACCAAACATCCAATATTTAAGGACATGATAGATCACTCTATGAGAAACGTCCCTCTCTCCTTAACCCTTAATCCGCAAACAACCAGAGCCAAGCAGGGACTTTACCTAAAATCATGCCCCAAGCGGCCTGTTTAGTCTAGACACCAGCGCATAATCGCTTTTTGCGCATGCAACCGGTTTTCCGCCTCATCGAAGACCACCGAATGCGGCCCATCCATCACAGAGCTGGTAACCTCTTCGTTGCGGTGTGCGGGCAAGCAATGCATGAAAAGAGCATCCGGCTTGGCCTGCGCCATCAACGCATCATCAACCTGATAGGGGCGCAATTGATTATGGCGCCGCTCGCGTGCGGTTTGGCTGTCGTGCATAGAGATCCAAGTGTCCGTCACCAACAGATCCGCGCCGCGCACCGCTTCTTTGACGTCCCGCTGGATCTCGATCTTCACACCTTTGGCCCGCGCCTTCTCAACAAATTCCGCCTCGGGATCCAGCGTCGCTGGGCCGGCAAAAACGAAATCAAAGCCAAATTGCCCGGCCGCATGGATGAAGCTCGCACAAACGTTGTTGCCATCACCCGTCCAGACCACGCGCTTGCCCCGAATAGAGCCGCGATGCTCTTCAAACGTCAAGATATCGGCCATGATTTGGCATGGATGGCTGCGGTTGGTCAGCCCATTGATCACCGGAACACTGGCATAATCGGCCATTTCCAGCAGGGTTGCCTCCTCAAAAGTGCGGATCATGATCATGTCCACATAACGGCTCAAAACCCGCGCCGTATCCGCGATGGTTTCCCCATGGCCCAGCTGCATTTCGCTGCCGGACAAAACCATGGTCTGCCCACCCATCTGCCGCACGCCAAGATCAAAGCTCACGCGGGTGCGCGTGGATGGCTTTTCGAAAATCAACGCCACCATCTTGCCCTCAAGTGGGCGTTCAGCATCCAACATGCCTTTGGACAGGCCGGCACGCGCCGTCTTGATCCGCGCGGCCTCATCCAAAATGCCACGCAAATTTTGGGGATCAACCTGATCAATATCGAGAAAATTCTGCATCGTTAAACTGTCCTATAGGCTGGCGGCGTGCCATGCTGCACCATCCGCCGAAATGTGAAAAGCCGCGCTGGTCATTGCGCAGATTGAACCGTTTGCGCCGCCGTCTCCAACCGCTCCAGCGCCTGAGCAATCTCCGCGTTTGAAATAGTCAACGCCGGAAGCACACGCACGACGTTTTCGGCCGCAGGGACGGTCAACACCTCGCAGTCATATCCGGCTGTGACCACATCCATATTGCTCGCCTTGCATTTCAGACCCAGCATCAACCCCGCGCCCGTCACACCCTCAAACACATCAGGATATTGCGCGACCAACCCTTCAAGACCTTGGCGCAGCGCCCCAGAGTTGCGGCTCACCTCTGCCAGAAATTCAGGAGCAGCCACCTCATCCAAGACAGCACTTGCCACCGCACAACCCAAGGGATTGCCACCATAGGTCGAGCCATGTGTCCCTGCCCCCATTCCGCTTGCGGCCTCTTCATTCGCCAAAACCGCCCCGATGGGGAAGCCCCCACCAAGACCCTTGGCCACCATCATAATATCGGGATCAATCCCTGCCCACTCATGGGCAAACAACTTCCCAGTCCGTCCCACACCGCATTGCACCTCATCAAAAATCAGCAAGATCCCGTGGCTGTCACAAAAATCACGCAGGCCTTTCAAACAATGATCCGGCACAGGGCGGATACCGCCCTCCCCCTGGATCGGCTCGATCAATATGGCGGCGGTCTTTTCATTGACTGCCGCATGCAGCGCGCCGTGATCTGCAAATGGCAATTGCACGAAACCGGGCAGCAAGGGCCCAAAGCCTTTCGTCAGCTTCTCCGCACCAGCAGCTGCAATCCCTGCGGAGGAGCGCCCATGAAACGCCCCCTCAAAGGCAATAATTTCCACGCGCTCTGGCTGACCCTTATCGTAGAAATATTTGCGCGCCATTTTCACGGCCAATTCACAGGACTCGGTCCCAGAGTTGGTAAAAAACACCGTATCGGCAAAGGTCAGATCCACCAGCTGATCGGCGAGTTTTTGTTGCGCGGGAATATGGTACAAATTGGACGTATGCCACAATTGACCCGCTTGCGCCGTCAGCGCCGCCACCAGTTTCGGATGCGCATGGCCCCAGGCTGTTGACCGCAATCCCAGCACCCAGATCCAAAAATCGCCGACCGTCATCGCTGGTCAACCAGCTGCCTGAGCCAGAGACAAACGAAAACGGAGCGCGATTATAGGTGGGCAGAATCGAAGGGATCATCGGAAAGCCTTTCTAACGAGGAGGGAGTGAGAAAACCAAAATTGAGAAACACTCATGGGAGCGCAAAAAACACGAGGGGCCGGCCGCGGTGCAGCGGTCATATCAGCGACGTCGGCGTCGCAAGGTGATTTCAATCATCGTTTTCATGCCCTTACCATACCAAAGCCCCCCGCCCATGGAAAGTCCAAATATCCGCTGCGGCAAATCCCTTTAAGATTTCAACCGATAGCCTCGCGCCAACCAAAACCAGGCCAAGCCAACCGCACAGATATTGGCNCCGCAAATCACGGCCAAAGCCATCCATGGGCTGCCATCGGAAACCCCCAAAACACNGTAACGGCCACCGTCGATGATATAGAACATCGGGTTCACATGGATCAGTGGCTGCATCATTGAGGGCAAAGCTTGGATCGAATAGAAGGTCCCCGACAAGAAGGCCAAGGGTGTGATCACAAAATTTGAAATCGCGGCCATCTGGTCAAACTTATNGGCATAGATGCTGCCCAAAAGCCCCAGCGCGCCCATGAACATCCCGCCCAAAACCACAAAAGCCAATGTCCAAAGCGGGTGGGCAACCCAAATGCCGAGGCTCAGCCCCATCGACAGACAGAGCACCGCGCCAATCACCAATCCGCGACCAATTCCGCCCGCCAAGAATCCCACGGTCATCTCCAAAGGCGACAGGGGTGGCATCAGCGTGTCGACAATGGAGCCCATGACTTTCGCCGAAAGCATGGAAGAGGACGTATTGGCAAAAGAATTTTGTATCACCGTCATCATCAACAAACCCGGCGCCAGAAAGCTGACATAATCAAACCCCATCACATCCGAGCGACCCGGTCCGATGGCAATGGAAAAAACCAATAGAAACAAANCTGCCGTGATCAATGGCGCAAAAATTGTCTGCTGCCAAATCGCCAAATAGCGCATATTTTCGCGGCGAATGAGCGTCCAAAGGCCCAGCCAATTGACCCGTCCAAAGCGTCTGACGCCGAATTGAGAAACATTTGCCACAGTTTATCTCCACTTGGGTGGTTGTCCTTAGCCTCAGTTGAGCCTAAAGTAGGACGCTGCATGGGTATCACCCGTTATTGCTACGAAATTCAAGGGGGGGCGTGATGTCCTGGACTGATGAACGCGTCGAAGTTCTGAAAAAAATGTGGGGCGAGGGTCAATCGGCCAGTGTGATCGCCAAGGAATTGGGCGGCGTGACCCGCAATGCGGTGATCGGCAAAGTGCACCGTTTGGGCCTGTCCAACCGTGTG
>JGI26246J51724_1000447_pt1 | contig 20285 bp, 22 predicted proteins | sample SaaInlLV_10m_DNA_FD_51724 | JGI IMG/M metagenome (IMG submission 51724) | reverse complement strand
TATTTTGTAGATCGTAGCAATCTAAATTTAACAGTTTTTTCTTCAAATAAAGCATTCGAATTTGATGGTTGCTTGTCTTAAAATTGCTTATTTCGCANNAAGAAAGAAATAATGTAGGTAAGTACTAATACAAGAAACAATCCGATTAAAAACACTATTGATGANCTTAATAATACATCAANATTATTGCCCATTAANAACAAAACCAACGGTGAAACTTTTTGAGTTAATGCAAGTGGAATTAGGGTTAACCCTAAAACAGAAAAAGAACCTACTACAGATGAAATTAGTAAAANTTTTGATTTTTTCGGTACGTNTCCTCCTAAAATACCCCTCCTTAAAGATGTAAATAATCTTCCAAAATCTTTTTGCATGATTACCAAAGATGGAACAATTANGAGAACCAAAAACATTCCAAATCCTAGCCCAAAAGATAAGGTTATAATAGTAGGTTTTAAAAACTGCGCAGCTGCTGACTTTTCAAATAGTAAAGGAGCAAGTCCCAACACAGTAGTTAGTGTTGTTAATAAAACAGGCCTAAATCTATCACAACAAGCATCAACGATAGCAGGAACAAGCCCACGTTTCTCAGAATATTCATCGATTGTAGTCACAAGGACGATTGAGTCATTAATTATGATCCCACTCATTCCAATCATTCCAACTATACTAAACATTGATAATGGAATTTCCATTACCCAATGACCGAATATCATTCCAATTGCTCCAAACGGAATAACAGCCATAACTATTATTGGACGCATCCAACTTGAAAAAATCCATGTTAGTGCAAGGTATATACCCAACAAACAGAGCATATAACCAATAAGGGCATCAGAGAAAAATTCTTTCTCTTGTTCAGCAAGGCCCGATAATCTAAATTCAATACCAAAATCTTTTGCAATATTGGGAAGCACATCACTCTCTAAAAGGTTTACAATTTCTTCTGCTCGTTTTGGATCATCTTCAGGGATATTACCTGTAACCGAAGTAAGTCTTAATCCATTTTCACGCAATATTTCAGAAAAACCCATGGTTCTGTTAACTGTAACTATATCTGCCAATGCAACAAAATTACCTGCTCTTGATAGTAAGCGAGTGCGGTCTAAAAAATCAGCGGAAATTTCTGATTCAGGGAACCTTACAATAACTTCAGATGTTCTTGTTCCAATTGGGAAACTTGCAGCTTCAATTCCATTTAATCTGTTGCGTAATTCACGCCCAATATCATCAATAGTAAATCCAAGTGCATGGCCTTGTGGCGTAAGTTCTAAAATTAATTCCTCTTTTCCATATGGCAAGTCATCCTCTACGGATGTTACTTCTGGAAATCTAAGAGAGATATCAGTTTTTAATTTTTCTGCTGCTGCTTTAAGAATATAACTATCTGTTCCAATAAGCTGTACATCTAGACTATCACCACCAGGCCCAAACCCCCAGCCTCGAAAACTAATTGTTTCTAATAATGGATGCTTCTGTATGGCATCCTGTAGCTCTCCAATAAAAGCAAAGTATGAGTAAGGTCGAGCATCTGCATCAATCAGCTCAATAGCTACTGAGCCTTTAAGATCATTATCTTTGTTTGCAATTCCAGATATTCCACGACCCGTATTTCCACCAACTTCAGTCATTGAAAAAGTAACTGGACTAGTACCATATTTTTCTTCGAATGCTTTTGCGGTGTTGTCTACTGCGCGTTGCAATTCATCAACCATTGCCTTGGTATCAGACCTAGATGCACCATCTAACATTGCTATATTACCTGACAATGATCCACGCTCCGGCGCATTGAAAAAACGGAAATTCACCTGGCCAGATGTAAATAATGCAACATTCAGCATTAATAATAAAACCGCGCCAGCAAATACAGGATATCTGAATATTAACACAAATTTAATTATTTTTCGGAATATATTTTTTTTGAACCAATCAAAACCACGATTAAAATGATAGCTTGGAATATCATACCATTTAACAGTTCCGTTTACTGTTAATGAATGACTCATATGATTAGGCAAAATCAGGAAGCACTCAACTAATGATGCAATCAAAACTGCTATAACTGTAAAAGGTATATCTGATAATAAGCTACCAAACCTTCCACCAATCAAAGTTAACCCCCAAAAAGCCAGGATTGTTGTAATTGTTGCTGAAAAGACGGGAGGAGCCATTCTGCTAGCAGCATTCTCTGCAGCCACAACTGGACTTTCACCCATATTTCTTGCCCGGAAATCTGCATGTTCACCCACAACAATTGCATCATCAACAACAATTCCCAGTGTAATTATTAATCCAAAAAGGGATATTAAATTCAGCGTTAAACCAGCAGCATACATAATTGCAACTGCAGCGAACATTGCTGCTGGAATACCTGCTGCTACCCAAAAAGCCGTCCGAGCGGATAGGAATAAAAATAGCAATCCAATGACCAGACCCAGCCCCATCAAGCCATTTTGAATCAATATGCTTAATCGATCTTGAATTGCCTGAGCACGAGTACGAATGAGATCTATTTTTACATCTTTGGGTAAAGACAATTCCATTTCATCGGCAACACTCTGAACTATGGCTTGTACACCAATTGCATCACCTTTATCAGATCTATCAACTCGAACAGATACTGCAGGATTTCCTTTAACGTAATATGACCTTTTAGCATCTGTAGCAGATACCGAAATATTAGCTACATCACCAACTAATAGTTTTGAACCATCTTCTTTTGATCTTATTATTATATTTTCAATTTCGTCAGCGCTTCTTTTTGCTATACCGGTTCTAACTCGGGCCGATCCCCCAGCAACATCACCTGCAGGATCAGCTTCTGCTTCTTGACTTATTGCATTTGCAATATCTGATAATGATACTTTATTTTGTATCAGGCTAGACTCGCTAACTTCTACTGATATTTCTGGTGCAGACACTCCGCGTATTGTTACACGAGTTACCCCTTTTGAAAATAATCGTGCTGTTAATTCATCCGCAAAACGAGACAATTGATCTGCAGAAACAGGGCCAGATATGATAACGTCTGTAACGATCACGCCAAGTACCCCTTCTAACATTAGGCGCATCAGCACCCGAAGGCAGCCCAATAACTGCATCTACAGCGACTTTAACATCATCTGCTGCTCGAGCCATATCCCAATCAGGCTGAAAGTTTAGGCGTATTACAGCACGGCCTTCACTTGCTGTTGATGCTGTACTTTCAATTCCCTCAACCCCAAGTAATGCGGGCTCAAGTAACGCTACTATTCCATCGTCAACATCCTCTGGTCCTGCTCCATCCCAGCGCATGGACACAGTCACATTATCAATAACTACATCTGGGAAAAATTGTGACCTAATTTGGGTAGAGGCTGCGACTCCTAATACAAGCATTACTACTAAAATTAGATTTGCAGCAGTACCATGTCGGGTAAAATAACTTAGAATTCCACTTGCTGATGGAGGAAGTAAACGCATATTCATAATTAATTACCCCATACCTTCAGTTATTCGATCATACATGCTTTTTGGAATAGTTCCTGAAGTAATTTTATCCATTATTCGTTTTTTCACACCATCAGGCATTCTTCCTTTTTTTATGTGAGCAAGCATCTTCTCTTGTTGTTCTGGTGTAAGCACTACAACTTCTGGAGCAGTTGGTACTTCCACCACACCTTCAAATCTTGGTTCAATTAAAATTCCTGCTCCCAGTTGAGGTGTACGTTGCTTTACGATAATTGTTCCCGATAAATTATCTGATTGAATAATAATATTATCACCTTGTTTTCGTAATATAGTTACCTCGGCTGCTCGAAGTCGTTGATCATCACCAACAACTAAAATTTCACCTTTTGAAGTGGATGCTGTTGCAGGAATTAGGCTCACATTTTGCAATTCTGGTTCTTTCAATTTTACTGTTACAAAATCCCCTACCCTTACAGCAGCCGCATTCTTACCCACAAGTCGAGCAAAAATCTCTCGCCCAGTCATCCCTTCACCAACAGCAGCACTTGAACGCTCTATAACAGCTGGGATTACAGTATCGAGACCAGTAAAGTATATATTGACCGATGCTGCTTTAATCCCACCTTGGGCACTCTCTAGATTAACGAATTGTTCTGAAGAAATCCTGAAAGATACTTCCAGTGAATTGGGATCAATCAACTCACCTAAACGTTCATTAGGATTTACAAGTCCACCTAGTACACCCGCAACATTTGCTAAGACGCCATCAAATCCAGCCTTCACAGCTAAATCTTTTAACTTTCTTTTTGTTTCATTTAAATTGATAGTGCTTCGCTTTAATGAAGTTTTAGCCCTATTAATTCTAGCTTTAGCGTTAGCCACAGCTTGTCTTTTACTCAAGGCTTGTGTTTCTGCACTGGAAGCAGAAAGCTCAGCTGTTTCCACTGCAGCCTCAGTTCCAACCCCTCTTTTAAGTAATGATTTTTGGCGCTTTGCAGCTTGAATACGTAATTCATATTGATGCTTTGCCGCTCTTAATTCATCATTTGACAAGATCAATGCATCTTGGGCTTCAGAAAGCTCAGCTTTTGCTTCCATGAGAGTTGTTTCTGCTAATTGGACATTAGCATTTGCGCTTGAAGGATCTGTTGTAAATAATAATTCCCCTTTAGTTACAGCGCCACCTTTTCTGAAATTTTCAGACATTTGAACTAGCTTACCACCCGCAGATGTTCTTAATTCTAAAGTGCGTCCAGATAATACTTCCCCAAAGACTGTAACTTCAGGTTTTATTGCTTCAATTTTAATTGGCAATACATAAACCGAAAAACTGCGTTCTCTATCAGTTCTAGGCCTTTTTCGATCTTCACGATCATCTTGAGCATTTTTAAAAACATAAACCGCAGCCAATAAAACTCCGATAGTAAGCACAGTTAAAAAAAGACCAAATATACTTCTGTTGAAGAAACGCATAATATTTTTCCCTGTTAGCGAAGCTTAGTAATAAATTGATACTTATATGTAGTTTATCAACAACAAATATCAAATAACTCATATATCATTTTTGTAATATGTGAAAAAAATGAAATTTTAATCCTTTAATTATTTTCTCTTCTTATTTTCTTCAAGGCGTGGCATGATTTCAACAAAATTACACGGTTTGTGCGTATAATCTAATTGATATTTTAAAATTTCTTCCCAACCATCCATACAAGCTCCAGGGCTACCTGGTAATGCAAATAAATATGTCCCATGAGCAACCCCTGCACATGCTCTTGATTGTACGGCAGATGTTCTAATTTTTTTCATTGAGATTATAGTAAACATAGTAGCAAATGCATCTATTTCTTTTTCATATACATCTCGATGAGCCTCAACCGAAACGTCACGACCAGTAAGNCCAGTTCCACCTGTAGTAATAATGGTATCTATATCANTTCTTTTNCACCATTCCATTAANTTTGCAGAAATTAAAGGTCTATCATCTTTTACAATTTCTCNATTTTTNAATATGTGTCCTGCACTTTCTATACAATTAGCAAGAACATCGCCCGATCGATCATTTTCAAAAGTTCGACTATCTGAGATCGTAAGAATAGCAATATTTACAGGAATAAATTTTCTATCAGTCATAATTTCAATCGCTCTTTTAAACTCAAAAGATCATTCCAAGTATCTCGTTTTCTCATAGGATCTTTCAGCAATGATCTAGGATGCAACATTGGAAGAATTTGTTTTCCAAACGCCTCAGTCCATTCGCCTCGGAATTTGTTTATACCAACTTTATTCAAAACTGCCGAGCAAGCAATATTACCCATTAAAACAATGAAATCAGGGTTTACCAATTCAATATGGCGCTTCAGGAAAGGCAACATCATTGCTATCTCATCCGAATTAGGGTCACGACTTTGTGGAGGCCTCCAAGGAATTGCTGTTGTAATATAAATTGCTTCGTTAGGCTCATTAGAGTCTCTAGACAAGCCAATAGCTTGGAACATCTTATCCACTAATTCACCCTCAGTTCCCACAAATGGCTTTCCTTCTATGTCTTCTTCACGTGAAGGCGACTCCCCGATCACCATTACCCTTGATTTGCTCAAGCCATCAGAAAAAACTAATTTTTTTGCACCTTTTTTCAATGAACACATCTCAAACAAGCCCATTGCATCTCTAAGTTCTGAAAGATTATTGCACTTTTCAGCCAGCATCTTTGCAACACTAGAAGCTGTTTCTTTTGAAGAAAGCATATCCGGCATAACAGCAACATGGGCAATATTTGACTTGGCACTTATCTTTAATTTGGGGGGAATATTTTGAATTTCATATCGATTTATTGGAAGATCACTTATTGTTTCATCGACACCAATCTCATACTGCCATTCTAGAGCAGATTTGGCATCGTAAAAATCTTGTAAATCACTCATTTAGAACTCCCTTAATTCATAATATTCATATCACTAAGCTTCGTAAACCTCTTGCTTGGAATTTTTCCCCTGATATAACAACTTAAATTATCAAGGAAGCTAACAAGATGGCATTCTCATCAAAACATTTGTTAGGAATTGAACATTTACCACCCGCAGATATTACTGCTATTCTTGATTTGGCAGAAACATATGTAGATTTGAACAGGAAAGAGCAAAAACAAGGTGGCGCTCTTAGCGGCATGACTCAAATCAATATGTTTTTTGAAAATTCCACTAGAACTTTAGCTTCATTTGAGCTTGCTGGAAAGCGTTTGAATGCTGATGTTTTGAGTTTAGCAGTTGGAGCTTCTTCGATCAAAAAAGGTGAAACACTAATTGATACAGCTATGACATTAAATGCCATGAACCCAGATCTACTTGTAGTTCGCCATCCACAATCTGGTGCGATAAATTTATTAGCTGAAAAAGTTAGATGTGCTGTATTAAATGCAGGTGATGGACGACATGAACACCCTACCCAAGCTTTATTAGACGCATTAACTATTAGGCGTGCTAAAGGTAGATTACATAGATTAAACATAGCCATATGTGGTGATATCGCTCACAGCAGAGTTGCAAGGTCGAATATATTTTTATTAAATAAGATGGAAAACCGTATACGAATAATTGGACCACAAACACTAATACCAAGTGGAATTGAAAAATTTGGTGTAGAAGTTTATCACGACATGAATGAAGGTTTAAAAGATGTTGATGTAGTGATGATGCTTCGCTTGCAAAACGAACGTATGGACGGTGCGTTTATCCCGTCACGACGTGAATATTATTATCGTTGGGGGCTAACAGCCAATAAATTAGCTAACGCTAAAGATGACGCAATCGTCATGCATCCTGGGCCTATGAATCGTGGAGTTGAAATAGATGGTGAAATTGCTGATGATATAAATAGATCAGTTATCCAAGAACAGGTTGAAATGGGTGTTGCTGTTCGAATGGCCGCAATGGACTTACTTGCTAAAAACTTACGTATTGAAAGAATGAAATTAGCTTAATGTAACTAAAATGCATAAAGTTATAAAAAGGGTGTCTAATGAGCAGCTTCAAAGAACAGGCAGATCAATTTATTAAGGATGTAACTATTATTCAGCCATCAAATGAATGGCCTCCTATTTTACTAGAGAATGAAAATATTTCATTTGAAGGTAAGTTTAATAAGTCCGTATGGTTGCGTAAAAATGTAACTTTTAGCGCTCTAGCATTTTTTTCAATAGTGGTAATAAGTAATGCAATTGGTCACCCAATAAAAATTGAAGGTATTGGCTTTGTAGTTCTTTTATCTTTTTTTGGGGCTGCACTTACATTTTTAATGTATAATAAACAAAGTTGGATAATTACTAACAGAGCAGTTTATTTAAAAAAACGCCGTCCAATGTTATCCTCTTCAATTCGTAAAGTAGTTGGGTTTGGTTCAACCGTTCGATTAATTGGTGGATGGGGAACAGGTATTACACTTTTAGGCGTCGAAAATGCTTCGGAGGTTCGGCATTATTTACAAGGAAAGAAATCATGAAAACGCTCTTTTCTAATGCGAGAATAATTAATCCAGAAGCTCAGACTGATTCACTTGGCTCTGTATTAATAGAAAATGATAAAATAACTGGAATATATAACAACAATTCATCTTTGGATCTTAAAATAGATAAAATTATAGATTGTGAACAAAATTGTTTGGCACCAGGCATCGTTGACATTGGCGTTAAAGTTGGTGAGCCGGGTGAGCGCCACAAGGAAAGTTTTAAATCAGCGGGTGTAGCTGCTGCAAATGGTGGCATCACTACTATGGTGATTAGGCCAGATACCAATCCAACAGTTGATAGTCCTGAAATTTTAGAATTCATATATCGTAGAGCTGTAAGTGATAGTATTGTAAAGGTCTTACCTATGGCCGCCTTAACAAAAGGGCGAAACGGTAAGGAAATGGCTGAAATAGGTTTCCTAAAAGATGCTGGTGCAGTAGCGTTCACTGATTGTGATCAAGTAATTACAGATAATAAAGTTCTTTTAAGATGCTTAACTTATGCTAAAGGATTAAATGCACTCATCATCACTCATCCACAAGAACCTATCCTATCAAAAGATGCATGTGCAACTAGTGGAGCTCTGGCAACGAAGTTAGGCTTACCATCAGTCTCAACTTTTGCTGAATTAATACAGCTCCAAAGAGATATATCACTAATTGAAATGACAAATTCAAAGGTACACTTTGACCAAGTCACATGTACTGAAAGCTTTGCTGCTTTAAAGCAAGGTAAGAAAAAAGGATTATCAATTTCTGCAGGTATTTCAATTCATCACCTCACCCTTAATGAACAGGATATCGAAGGATATCCAACCTTTTTCAAAGTAAAGCCACCCTTGCGCAATGAAACAGACCGAATGGCAGCAATAGAAGCTGTTTCATCTGGGTTAATTGATGTTATCAGTTCAATGCACACTCCTCAAGATGAAGAAAGCAAACGCTTACCATTTGAAGCTGCAGCTTCAGGTGCTGTTGGACTCGAAACTTTACTTCCTGCAGCACTTCAATTGGTTCATGGTGGACACATGGATTTGCCAACTCTTTGGCGGGCATTATCATACAATCCTGCCAAACTATTAGGTTTAAATACTGGTCAAATGAAGGTTGGTTATCCAGCAGATTTAGTATTATTTGATCCAGACAAACCATTTATTCTGGATAGATCAAAACTACATTCAAAATCAAAAAATACCCCATACGATGGAAGAACAATGCAAGGTAAAGTAATACAAACAATCGTCGCAGGAAAAGAGGTTTATAGCTAATGTTACCAGTATTTGAACTCAGTATTTTAAATATTCTATTGGTTATATTTTGCTCATATTTAATTGGATCTATTCCCTCTGGAATAATTATAGCTAAAATAATGGGGCTAGGAAATTTACGAAGTATTGGCTCTGGCAACATTGGGCAACAAATGTTCTTCGCACTGGAAATAAATTAGCTGCTATTTTAACTTTATTTTTTGACTTATTAAAAGGTGCAATTGTTGTACTATTTGCTCGCGTTATATTTGATGAGACTGCTGCTCAAATAGCTGGTTTAGGATCTTTCTTGGGGCATTGCTTCCCAATATGGCTTAAATTTAAAGGTGGAAAAGGTGTAGCAACCTTTATTGGAATTTCTCTTGCACTTTCCTGGCCTGCAGGAATTTTTATATGTTTAACTTGGCTGCTTACTGCATTTTTAAGTAGAATTTCATCATTTTCAGCACTTATTAGTAGCATTAGTAGCATATTATGGGTTTGGATCTTTGGTATGCCAGATGCAATATTTGTTATGTTTATTCTAACGGTCTTAATATGGTGGCGTCATACTGAAAACATAAAAAGAATTATAAATAATACAGAACCAAAAATTAATAACTAAATTCAGAATAGATTTTATTTAAATTTCCGTTCCAATCACCATTATACTTATCTAAAAGCTCATCTGCAGGTGTTTTCCCTGTTTCAATACTTTCTTGCAATGCGCTTAAGAAGTGTGTCTCATTATATCCGCCTCCCCCAAGCTTTGAGCGTGAGATCAAGCCTGCATTTGATACTGAAAGTATATTTGATGCTAGATCAATCATCTCAATATTACCAACTCTTGCATTCAATCCATCAACAGATACTTTAAGCCGCATTTCCTCTCTAGTTTCGAGATTCCAATCCTTACAAATATCCCATGCGGCATCTAATGAATTATTATCGTACATTAAACCAACCCAAAAAGCAGGCAAAGCGCAAATTCGGTTCCATGGCCCCCCATCCGCTCCACGCATTTCCATAAACTTTTTTATGCGAGCTTCAGGAAAACAAGTTGTTAAATGATCTGCCCAATCAGACATAGTAGGTAATTCCCCAGGAAGGGCAGGTAAGCATCCATTTATAAAATCACGAAAAGATTGACCTAATGCATCGATGTAGCGTCCATCTCGATACACAAAATACATTGGTACATCTAAAGCGTAATCAACATATCTTTGGAAACCCATTCCATCTTCAAAAAAGAATGGTAGAGTTCCTGTTCTATCTTGATCTAAATCACGCCAAATACGAGATCTCCATGATTTGTGGCCATTTACTTTACCATCAAAAAAAGGGGAATTAGCGAACAATGCAGTAGCAACTGGCTGCAATGCCAACCCAACCCGCATTTTTTTAACCATATCAGCCTCTGACCCAAAATCAAGATTCACCTGAATAGTACAAGTTCGGTACATCATTTGTTTGCCATGCGTGCCGACCTGATCCATATAATCTGTCATTAACCTATACCTACCCTTAGGCATCATATGCATATCTTCATGGGACCAGATTGGAGCTGCGCCTAACCCAAGGAATCCTGCGCCGATTTTGTCAGCAATCTGTTTAACTTCTTTAAGATGTAAATTGGCTTCATCACAAGTCTGATGAATACTTTCGAGTGGTGCTCCAGAAAGTTCTAATTGCCCTCCAGGTTCCAAAGACACATTTGCACCATTTTTTTCCAACCCAATCAAATTGTCTTGCTCATACACTGGCGTCCAACCAAATGTATCACGAAGACCTTCAAGCATAGACTTAATAGAACAACTACCTTCATATGGTAATGGCTTTAAAGTACTTTTATCAAATCCAAATTTTTCATGCTCTGTGCCAATTCGCCAATCTTTTGTGAGTTTACATCCACTTTCTAAATACTCACTCAATTGATTCATATTTTCAATTTGGCCACCACCACTTTGAGGTATCGACATTAAATATTTCCTTATAAACCTTGAATTTCACCTAATCCAAACCACACGTAACATGCAAGTAAACAAACTGTTTTAAAATTTCTTTTGCCAAATTATTTTACGTCCCGGAGAATCGATATTCATCGAATTTGATATCTGATCAAATAAAACTCCCTCTAGAGAAGAAATAGCATCCAATAAGTTTTCGTTTCCTTTTACTGAGGCTGGAATTCGAATAACAGAGCCATAAATATCACTAATAACCCAATAAAAATATATGCTTTCTTTTACAACAACCTCAGCTTCAACCAAAACGAGATCATCAAGTGAAATTGACCAACTTTGGCCTAAACTAAAATACGTTATCTGACGCTCATCAACTTCCACAAACCCTGATTTAATATCTACTTCTGATGAAAGTCGTACTCGTCTGATGGCTACTAACATCAAAAAAAACAACGCAATGGTAATTGCGCCATATACAAGAGGTAATATTCGGCCAATCGACACCAATGCCAAATATCCAAATAATAAAGTCCCAAAGAAAACAATTATTACTTCAATCCAATGAGTTAATAACTTTCTAACTGAAGGCCTCATAAAGTTCATTTCCAATCACCCATTTGCATTTGCCATATGGCTAAAGCCGCGACTGCTGCTGTATCTGCTCTTAAGATTCTAGGGCCAAGGCTTATTGAGGTAACAAATTCCAAAGATTTTAGTAGCATAACTTCAGAATCACTAAACCCTCCTTCCGGACCTATTAATATTGCCCATTTATCACTTTTTGTGGCCTTCATTGATTTTACATTCTCTCCAACTTTGTGTTCATCACAAAATAATAAATGCCTTTCTTTTGGCCAACTTTTTAATACCGAAGTTAATGTTGATAGCTCATCAACAGGGGGGACATAAGTTCCTCCACATTGCTCTGCTGCTTCAATTGAATGTGCTTGTAGTCGGCTTTGTTTGATACGATCTGAATTTGTGTAATCAGTAAAAACAGGGCATATTCGAGATACTCCCATTTCAGTGGCTTTTTCAACGATAAAATCTGTTCTAGTTTTTTTTATAGGAGCAAATAATAACCATACATCGGGCGGTAATAATTGTGGCATGGATTGATTTTTTACAATAATAATTCCTTTGCGCTTATTAGCTTGAAGGACTTCTGCTTGCCACTCACCGTCTTTCCCATTGAATACAGAGATGAAATCACCAATATTCAACCTCATAACATTGAACAAATAATTAGCCTGATCTCTGGCGAGTAAAATTGATTGCCCTTCTCCCAAAGGAGAGTCTACAAAGAGTCTAATTTTTGAACGTATATCCATAAGGCAAACATATGTCTGAACAAAGGCAAATACCAGATCAAACAGGTCAAGTTGCAGATGCAATTAACAAAAATTGGGTAGATCTTTATGCNCCAGCATTTTCACGCCCATATTTACGCTTATCAAGAGCAGATCGACCAGCTGGAACTTGGTTGTTATTGATCCCTTGCATATGGTCATTATGCTTAGCCATCTTATCCAATGATACTCTGCAGTCTACAGGCATTAAATATATAATATTAATGGCAATTGGTGCTTTTTTGATGCGGGGGGCTGGATGTACTTGGAACGATATTACAGATCAAAAAATAGATGCTAGAGTTGCAAGAACGAAATCACGGCCTATCCCATCTGGTCAAATAACACCAAAACAAGCACTAAAATGGATGCTTATTCAAACTTTAGCAGGTGCATTAGTGTTATTTACATTTAATAAATTCACAATAGTTCTTGGCATATTTGCATTAGTACCAGTCGCAATTTATCCATTTGCCAAACGCTTTACATGGTGGCCTCAACTATTCTTAGGAGTAGCATTTAATTGGGGAGCATTAATAGGATGGTCCGCACAAATAGGATCATTATCGTTGTCACCAATTCTATTATATTTAGCGGGAATTTCATGGACCTTATTCTATGACACAATTTACGCACATCAGGATAAAGAGGATGATGCATTAATTGGCGTAAGATCTACTGCCCGCTTATTTCACTCAAATACTAAGAAATGGCTTTGGTGCTTTTTAATATTATCAATATCATTAATGATTGGTGCATTTGTTGTAGCTCTGCAAAATAATGTAAATGTATTCTATTTTATGATTGGCATCTCAGGCATTTTAGCTTTCGGAATTCACTTAATTTGGCAATTAAAAAATCTCGATATAAACAGCGCGGATAATTGCCTAATGATATTTCGGTCAAATCGAAATGCTGGACTTCTGCCTATCCTTGGGTTTACTTGCGCCATCATTTTACAATCAATAATTTTGACTAGCTAAAGTTTAGAATTTAATTAAAATATAACCTTAAAATATAATATAATTAGGCAAATAAATGCACCGTATAGCTCTTCTCTTTGGATTAATTTGTTTCATCCTTGCAGCTGCAGGATCCTATTTTGGAGCAATACAGGCTGTTGATAGGTTTGAAAAAGCTACTGAAAAAAAATTAGAACAAAAAATGTTTCTCTCTGGAAACGACTGGGGAAACATTAGAGCTAACGGCCTACGGTTACATCTTACTGGCCTTGCCCCAAATGAATCAGCAAGATTTGATCTACTTAAATCACTTGGAAAACTTGTTGAAGCATCAAGGATAAGAGATGAAATTACTCTTCTAGAAGAAGAAAACCTGATACCACCAAAGTTTTCACTTGAAGCTTTAAGAAATGATGACCGAATATCATTAATTGGGTTAATTCCAAAAAACTCTGGAAGAACAAATATTCTTTCAACAGTTAATAATATCTCAAGTGAAATAAAAATTACGGACATGCTAGAGGAAGTGGATTACCCAATCCCAGCAAATTGGAAAAAATCACTTAATTTTGGGTTAGAGAGTTTATCGAGCTTGAAACGCTCAAAAGTGAGTATAACTGGCGAAACAGTAGTTATTTCTGCCATTACTGACTCTCAGAACGAGCGCTCAAAATTTGAACGTATGTTATTGAAAAAACAGCCAACCGGAATAAAGCTTACGTTAAATATATCAGCCCCAAGACCAGTTATATCACCATTTACAATACGTTTTAGTAAAGAAAACAACAAAATTAGATTAGACAATTGCTCCGCAGATACAAAGAATACTGAGTCAAAAATTCTAAAAGCTGCAAAATTAGCAGGAATGTTGAAGCCGGGGAGCTGCGATATTGGTTTAGGAGTGCCAACTCCGGATTGGGCAGAAGCAGTCAGTATGTCAATTGAAGCAGTGGTGGAATTAGGCAATGGATCATTAACATTTACTGACTCAGACATATCATTAATTGCATCGCCAAATACCTCACAGAAAACATTTGATAATGTAATCGGAAAGCTTGAAAACAACTTGCCTGGCTTATTTTCTCTTTCTGCAATCTTACCAGAAAAAGATACAATAAATGGCGAAACAGGTGAAACTTTTATTCCAGATTTCACAGCAACAATTAGCCCAGAGGGTTCTGTTCAATTACGTGGAAGGTTACCTTCAAATATTTCAAAAGATGCAGTAGAGGCTTACGCTAAATCACTGTTTGTTGGGAAAACTGTTTATGTTCAAACACGATTAGACCCAAACTTACCAGATGGTTGGCCAATGCGCGTCCTGGGGGGATTAGAGGCTTTAGGAGAGCTTAATTATGGTGTTCTTATAGTTGAACCTAAAGAAATTAAAATTAGTGGTGTATCTGGAAACAAAGAAGCTACAGGTAAAATTTCTCGAATTTTATCAGTACGTGTTGGCTCAAAAGGAATTTATAAAATTTCAACTAAATATAATGAAAAATTTGCACCCAAACCAAAAGTTAAATCAGCAAGACTTTGTGAAAGCGAAATCAATACAATAATTTCAAATACTAAAATTCGGTTTGAGCCAGGAAAAGTAATTATTAATGATGACAACTTAACTGTCATTAAATCAATTGCTGATGTGTTACGAACGTGCCCCGAAGCAAAGTTTGAAATACAAGGTCATACTGACAGTTCTGGCTCTGAAGAACTTAATCAAAATCTAAGTCAATCACGTGCTGAAGCTGTTTTGTTTGAGTTATTAAACCGCCGTGTGCTTACATCTGGTATAAGTGCAAAAGGCTATGGCTCAATTAGCCCCATAGCCGACAATAAGACAGAAGAAGGCAGGGAAATTAATAGGCGGATTGAAATTAAGCTACTTGTAGAAACTACAAAAGATGCAAATAAAGTTAACAAAAAAGATTAAAAGAGGAATACTTTAAAATGAATAGTGATGAACTAATTGGTGTGCTTGCTTTGGCTTTTTTCTTAAGTTTCATCTTGGGTTGGGTGCTTAGGTGGGGCTATAGTGGGTTTAATAAAATAAATTCCTCTGATATGGGAGAAATTGATGACCTCACAAATCGCTTATATGAGATGGAACACTCCAAAGACNTTATAGANACGNAACTTAAAGAACGCGAATGGGAACTTACTAATAAAATCNCTCAACTAGAGGCTGAGTTAGCAGCTGCTATGGAAGGCTTAGGGGCAGCCAGGCGTGAGGCAGAAAAATCTTAAATATTACCAACGAGTCAATGATTTCTCATCTTCAGGATTAACATTCACCCAATTACTTCCATCTACACTATGCTCTTTTTTCCAAAATGGTGCACGTGATTTTAAAAAATCCATTATGTAATCTGCGGCTTCAAATGCTTCACGCCTATGAGCAGAAGCAACTGCAACCATCATTATTTGCTCACCAAGAGATAAATAACCAAACCTGTGAATAATTCGCACATCAAGCAATTCCCATTTTTTAAGTGCTTGATGTTTAATTTCTTCTAAAGCTGTGATTGTCATTTTAGGGTAGTGTTCTAATTCCAATGCTTTAAGAGAACTATCCCCTCGCACGACACCAATAAAACTAATGATAGCTCCTGCNTNACCATCACNTGTTTTTAATAACTTTAACTCATNTGATAAATTAAAATCTTCTTTTTGAACCAATATAGACATTTTATCCACCAGTCATTGGAGGNAAAAANGCCACTTCAGAAGAATTAGCCAAACTTGCGTCAAAAGAAGATAAAGTTTGATCTAAAGCTACTCGAACAGAAGATAAATCTGAGAATGCAAAAATATATCGTTCTTCTTTTAGTCGCAACTCTTCAACAAGCTCTTCTATAGTCGAGGCTTCAGTTTCTATTTCCTCAAAAGATTTACCTATTCTTTCGCGTAACCAAGCAAAGTATAGGACTTTAATTTTCATTTTGCTTTACCTTTTAGATATGGGCTTGCTTTACTTAAATAATCTATACCTGTGTAGATTGTTAAAATCATTGCAATCCATAATAATATTATACCAACATAATATGAGTAATACGCACTAGAGTAATATAGCATCAAATTAGTTTCATCTGACAGTTGGTTAGATATAATTCTTGAAACAATATTTTTATCCATTCCAAGAGTTAAAACTCTAAGATTATGTTCAAAAATTCCATGAGAGAATAATACCGAAATAGCAATCATTTGAACTGTGGTCTTCCACTTTGCTACTTTAGTAACAGCGAGCTTACCAGCATTATTACCCAAAAACTCACGAAGACCAGAAACAAAAACTTCCCTCAACAAAATTAATATCATCGGTATTACAATTAATGGTTTGAGACCATACAAGCCAATAATTGCTACTATTGCCAGAATGACCATAGCTTTATCAGCAATTGGATCTAGCATTGTACCAAATGCACTTTGCTGACTCCATTTGCGCGCTAAATATCCATCAATATAATCAGTTATTGATGCACCTATAAATAGAAATAGAGCAACCCAATCTGCATAAGGCCTATCTAAACACAGAAAAACTACGACTATTGCTGGCGCGGCAAGCATACGAAATGTTGTAAGTATATTTGGTATATTCCAATTCACCTTAGTCTCCAAAAAAATATTCTTTTAAAATTTAGATTTAAATCAATCCTTAACCTTTGTCATGGTAGAAGTCATAGATAATTTGCGCCATTTTACTAGATAAACCTTCAACAGCTTTTAAGTCTTTCAATGATGCGCGTGATGCAGATTTTGCTGAGCCAAAATGAGCCAAAATTGCTCGCTTGCGTGCAGCCCCTACACCAGGCACTTCATCTAAGGTCGTAATTCCAATTGCTTTTGACCTTTTTGCACGATGTGTAGTGATTGCAAAGCGATGCGCCTCATCACGTAAACGTTGTATAAAATACAAGACTGGATCATTGCGTTGCAAAGCAAAAACTGGCTTTCCTTTACAATAAAACTCCTCTTTACCTTGATCTCGATCAATTCCTTTTGCAACACCAACAAATGGAACGTCATTAATTCCAAGTTCAGTTAATATTTCAGCTACAGCACTTACTTGCCCCGCACCACCATCGATTAACAATAAGTCAGGCCAATTTTCAGTTTTCTTATCTGGGTCTTCTTTAATTAGGGACTTAAAACGTCGTTCTAAAACTTCTTTCATCATTCCAAAATCATCACCAGCAACAGTATCTTCATATCTAATATTGTATTTTCGATATGAAGATTTCATATANCCGTCAGGACCTGAANCTATCATCGCTCCNACAGCNAATGCACCTTGGATATGGCTATTGTCATAGACTTCAATCCTTTTTGGTANATTTTCTAGTNAGAATGCATCTGATACGCCTTTTAATAACTTTGCCTGTGTAGCACTTTCNCTCATTTTACGTGCTAAGCTTTCACGAGCATTTCTTTCTGCATTAAAGACTAGTTCAGCGCGCTCACCGCGCTTTGGCTGAATAATTTCAACTTTATTTCCTCGTTTACTGCTTAATGCATCTACAAGAAGATCCAGATTTGAAACAGTGCATGAAACCAATATTAACTTTGGCGGCGTCTTGTTATCATAAAACTGAGCCAGAAAGCTTTCCATCACTTCATCGGCATCTGCTCCTGAAGTATTACGTGGATAAAAAGCTCTGTTACCCCAGTTTTGATTTGCTCGAATAAAGAATACTTGTATGCAAGCTTGATCACCTTCCATATATAACGAAACTATATCTGCTTCGTTTACAGTTTGCGGATTTATTCCCTGACTTGATTGAACATTAGTCAATGCTCTTATTCTATCACGTAAGCTGGCTGCTTTTTCGAATTGTAAATCTTTGCTAGCCTCAGCCATTTCTTTGGCCATGCTTTCTTGAATTTTTGTACTTTTACCTTGTAAAAATTTTCTGGCATCATCAACAAGCTGATTGTAGTTATTAGAACTAATTTTGCCAACACAAGGCCCTGAACATCTAGCTATTTGATATTGTAGGCAAGCACGTGTCCTGGAAGAAAAATCACTGTCAGTACAGGTTCGAAGTAAAAAAATTCTTTGTAAATGATGAAGAGTTCGATTCACTGATGTAACTGACGCAAATGGGCCAAAATATTCAGAACCTTTTGACCTACGCCCTCTATGCTTAGCAATTTTAGGAAACTCGTGTGAGCTTGAAATCATTATATTTGGAAAACTTTTATCATCTCGTAACAAAACATTATATCTAGGCTTTAATTGTTTAATGAGGTTTTGCTCTAACAATAAAGCTTCTGTTTCTGTTTGTGTCGTTAGAAACATCATACTTGATGTATTTGAAATCATTCTACCTATTCTTGCAGAATGCCCAGTTGGTTTAGCATAACTTGAAACACGTCGNTTTAAATTTCTAGCTTTTCCAACATATANAACCTCACCATCTTGATTCAACATACGATAAACACCAGGACTGCCATCCAAGGTCTTTAAGTAGGATTGAATAACTTCATGGCCTTTGATGATATTGGGTTTAGATTGTTGATTAGTTTCAGACATTTTATATCATTGCCAGATAATTAAAGCTTCTGCACTTACTTCTTTTATAAACATTAAATTTCTATCCACAATTTTTGTGGATAACTCTGAGGATAACTAAGTTATAAGCTAATTTTTTTGTTTAATATTGGTAACTTCTATACTTTGCTTAAAATTTAGCCATACTCTAACCTATTGAAATTAATACAAAAAATATATTGACTACACAAGTCATTGAAATCATTCAATTTTAAAACTTATAAAAAAGACAAACTTTATCAAGTGGACAAAATTTTATTGATTACTCACTTAATATTTGCCAATAACTTTAATCAACTTTTAGTTTTGCAGCTACAATCAATATCTTTAAACATATAACTACCACATTCCTTACATTTTTTAGCCTGGGACATAGCACTATTACGTTTTATTTTAGGAAACGAAGGCAATCTTAATTTACCAAATATACCCAACAAAATAATAAAAATTAAAAAAATTAAAACAGCTTTTGACATAATATATTCATAAGGTTTTTATTTAATGTATTCAACCATCATAGAGATAATAGGTCAGTGAATTGACCTGTTAAAAATTATTTATCAACTTTTTCCCGCCAATGCTTCCGACAAAGCGATACGTAAGCTTCATTACCACCAATTTGAACTTGTGCCCCATCTGTCAAAGCAACGCCATTTTCATCCTGTCGCACAACCATTGTAGCTTTCTTTCCACAATGGCAAATTGTTTTTATTTCTCGCATTTCATCTGATAATGCCAAAAGAGTAGCCGATCCTGGAAATAATTTTCCTTGGAAATCGACTCGCAACCCATAGCACATTATTGGTATCTTCAAATCATCAACAGCTCGGGCCAATTGCCAGACTTGTTCATGAGATAAAAACTGTGCTTCATCAATAAAGACACATGCGCATGGGCCATCATTAATACGTTTTTTAATTTTATAAAATAAATCATCTGATAGCGAAAAGGTATCAGCTTCTCGCCCGATACCAATACGAGACCCTATTCTTGCATCTCCAGCACGATTATCAAATTGTGCAGTCAGTAAATAAGACTCCATACCTCGCTCTTGATAATTATGGGCTGCTTGCAGAAGTAATGTAGACTTACCTGCATTCATTGTAGAGTAATGAAAATATAATTTTGCCATAGACCAATTAATGATATGTTGAAGAACATATTTCAAGGATATAAATATATTTGATAGACTAATGATTGGTTGCGGGAGTAGGATTTGAACCTACGACCTTCAGGTTATGAGCCTGACGAGCTACCGG
>JGI26246J51724_1000443_pt1 | contig 20359 bp, 20 predicted proteins | sample SaaInlLV_10m_DNA_FD_51724 | JGI IMG/M metagenome (IMG submission 51724) | reverse complement strand
ATATGATTTGGCCCCTGAGCATAAATTTCCCGTGCAAGCAGATCAAGCAGCTGAAATCGCGGAAAAATTTTCGACCGGGCGTGATCAGATCGTGCTGGCCGGTGACAGCGCCGGCGGAGCTATGGTGCTTTGGGCCGCAGGCGGAATGGCGTCGCGTGAAAAAATACAAGGGCTTGTCAGCCTTTACGGGGCATTTGGCGGGCTTGAAGGCCCATCTCATGACGCATTTGGCGCGAATTCTGAAGGGCTGAATGATGCAGCGCTCCGGGTGATGTATGGGCATTTGGGCTGTGAAGATATGTTGGAATTTCGGGCCCGCTTGTCAAAGGCAGGCGCGCCCTTGCTCTTGGTGAAAGCTGAATGCGACCCGATTGCCGATGACAATGATTGGTTGGCTGCACATACCCAACACCCGATCACGCATTTATTGGCCAAAGATCAACCACATGCCTTTTTACAAGCCTGCGGCAATGACACATCTGCCGAGGCCGTTATGGGGCAAATCGCGGATTGGATCCGAGGCTTGGTGAAGGTCTAAGCGTGTCAGATCACAGACGCGCTTCAATCGCGTCCCAAATCAACCCGGCCACATTTGTCCCATCGAAGCGTTGCAATTCTTGCAGGCCCGTGGGGGAGGTGACGTTGATTTCAGTCAGATAATTGCCAATCACATCGATGCCGACGAAAATCTGGCCGTGCTCGCGCAGTAAGGGCCCAATGGCGGCACAAATTTCGAGGTCCCGCTCGGTTAGGCCGATTTTTTCGGGCCGGCCGCCAACATGCATGTTTGAGCGGGTCTCGCCGGCCGCGGGGACGCGGTTGATCGCACCCACCGCCTCACCATCCACCAAAATGACCCTCTTGTCGCCATTGCTGACGGCGGGCAGGAATTTTTGGATGATCAGAGGCTCGGAATTTATCCCGGTGAAGAGCTCATGCAATGAGGCGATGTTGCGATCGTCTGGAGTGAGGCGAAACACGCCGGCGCCGCCGTTGCCATAGAGCGGTTTGACAATCACATCACCATGTTGCGCACGGAAGGCTTTGAGCGTGTCCAAGTCGCGTGCAATTGTGGTCGGAGGGATCAGCTCTGGAAATTGTAACATCAGGAGCTTTTCAGGGTAATTGCGCACCCAAAACGGATCATTCACGACCAAAGTATCGGACTTCAAAAGGTCCAACACATGCGTGGTTGTGATGTATCCCATGTCGAAAGGCGGATCCTGGCGCAACCAAACCACGTCAAACGCGTGAAGATCCAAATGCTCTAGCGGGCCAAGATCCACATGGTTGCCGTGCTCGCGCCGAAGTCGCATTTTTTGCCCCTTGGCCGTGACTTTGCCATTTTCAAAGGCCAGCCGGTCGGGCGTATGGTAATAAATTTCGTGGCCGCGCGCCTGGGCTTCCATCGCCAAATGAAAACTGCTGTCTGCATCAATGTTGACCGATTCCATCGGGTCCATTTGAAAAGCGATTTTTTTTGACATGTGAGTCCCTCAGACAAGTTCCCAGATCGGGTTAGAACTCATTAATGACCCACTCGTGGTTTGGCAATTTGTTTCTGTCGCGGCCCTTAGGCAAAACCCTATTGGATCATGGCATTTTCCATCACTTGAATATGGCCTTGCCCATCAACCAAGGCCACATCAAAGCGCATATCTGTGGCCAAAGAGCGGCCGGTATTTGCAAGATATTCTGTGGCGGCTTGGTAGAGGCGTTTTTGCTGCCTGTGGCTTAGGTTGCGCAGCGCCGCATCATGGCTCCGGCTCTTTTTCACTTCGGTGAAGATCAACCCATCGCCATCGGCAAAAATAAGATCGATTTCGCCCGCGTCGCCGCGCCAGCGATGGGCCAGCATATGGTGCGCGCGCCCAGCATATTCGGCGATCACGGAGTGTTCAGCGGCCAGTCCGGCCAGATGGTTGGTTGTACCTTGCGCAGCTTTGTAAAACATCGCGTTACTCTTCGGTTTGCACAGCCTGTAATTTGAGGGCCAATTGGTAGATATCGCGCCGCGGCAGGCCGTAAGCGCCAGCCACAGCGTCTGCTGCATCTTTCACGCGAAGATTTAACATTGCATGAACAAGCGCCGCTTCAAGATCGCTTTTGTCAACTTTGGCCTCTTCTCCCGCGCCAATCAGCACTACAATTTCGCCGCGGGCGGGGGTTTCAGCGTAGAATGCGCGGAGGCTCTCAACTGGCCCGCTTTGGACGTCTTCAAACTTCTTGGTCAATTCGCGGCAGACCGCCACAGGCCGCGCCGCTCCGCCGGTCGTTTCGATATCGGCCAGAAGCGCGGCCAGCCGTTTGGGGGATTCATACAGAACAATGGTTGCGCGCAGAGCCATAAGTTCCGCCAGCTGCTTTTGGCGGGCCACCTGTTGCGGTGCCAAGAAACCGGCGAAGTGAAATTGATCCGTCGGCAGGCCGGCCACAGTCAGAGCGGCGATACAGGCCGCAGGTCCCGGCGCCGATAGGATGGTTAACCCCTCGCGCCGGGCATCGGCGACCAGTTGATAGCCGGGATCGGCGATCAACGGCGTGCCTGCTTCTGAAACATAGGCAACGGACTTACCCTCCACGACATGCTGGAGCAGTTTCTGGCGGTCCTTGGCCTGGCTGTGATCGTGATAGGCAATGATTCGCCGCCCGGCCAAGGGCACGCCATGAATGTCCAGCAATTTTCGGGCTGTCCGGGTATCTTCGGCGGCCAATACATCCGCAGAGGCTAAAATATCAAGCGCGCGCAGCGTAATATCGCGCGCTGAGCCTAAAGGTGTTGCCACAAGGTATAAGCCGGGCTCCAACTTAATCAAATTATGATTCACCTCTGGACCCCTTTGCGGATTGCAATAAACTGCACTTAACACAGGTCTACCAATCTCTGAAGGGCGCTTTGACTATGAATTTTCTAATCCCATCAATGTCGCATCTTCGCGGCGCGGCTGTATTGGCGCTCTGTGCTTCGATGCTTCTGTCGGCTTGTGTTGCGCCCTCTGGCGGGCCAATGTCAGGCGGTGGCCTCCGGCTTGATGGCAGCAAGACGGTGCAGGTTGCGGTTCTCTTGCCGCTCACAGCGACGGATGAGCGGGTGCAGGAATTGGCGCTTTTTGCAGAGCAAGCGGCGCGCATGGCCATGGCGGATCTTAAAGGCCGGGTTGAAATGCAGATGCAAGTCTATGACACGGCCGGGCTTGAGACGCAGGCGGCCGAAATGGCTCAGCTTGCGGTACAAGAGGGCGCGCAGGTGATTGTCGGTCCGCTTTTTGCGGGCGCAGCCAATGCGGCGGGTCTGGCGGTTGCCGGCAGCGGCGTGAGTGTTTTGTCCCTATCGAATAATGTCGAGATTGCCGGTGGCAATGTCTATGTCTTGGGCCATACGTTTCAGAACACGGCCGAGCATTTGGCTGCTTATGCATATGAGCAAGGAAAAACACGGGCGCTTTTGGTACATGCCAACACGGTGCCGGGGCAGGCTGGGCGCGATGCCCTCGAGCGGGCCTTGGAAGAGCAAGGCAGTTTCGTGGCCGGTGTAGAGGGGTATGAATTTACGCAACAGGACTTGGTGGATGCGATGAGCCGAGTGGCTGAACGCAATGAAGTCATAGACGCCGATATCGTTTTTCTAACCGCCGATTACGACGGCGGGTTGCCTTTGATCGCGCAATTACTGCCAGAGGCGGGAGTGGATCCGCAGCTGGTGCAATATGCCGGTTTGGCGCAGTGGGACGCTTTGCCCTCCGCCTTTCATTTACCGGCTATTCAGGGGGGATGGTTCGCCATGCCAAGCCCTGTGCGGAGCGAACAATTCAATGCGCGCTTTCAAACCGTCTATGGCCGCGCGCCGCATCCATTGGCGGCCATTGCCTATGATGGCGTGGCGGCAGTGGGCGCCTCAGTGGCCACGGGCAACCGAGATGCTTTGAACCGGCGGGGATTGACCTTAAGCAGCGGTTTTCAGGGCGCGGCAGGCATTTTCCGCTTGCGCGATGATGGCACGGTTGAACGCGGCTTGGCGGTGGCCACCATTGAAGGCAATAAAGTCGTTGTGTTGTCGCCAGCTCCGGGCAGCTTTTCCAATATCGGATTTTAGGCTTGGAACTGTCCAAGCTTCGCGCGCCCTCGGATCTCATTGTCGAGGCGTCTGACATCTTTGATCGCGAGGATGTTGCCGCCCAGATTGACCGCGCGGTGGCAGATCTCAGTGATGCGGCGGCGATCCGCGGGGCTGTGGTGGGCATTCTGCGCCAGAGCCGTGCTGCAGGGCTGGAGCGGATTTCGGCGGCCTTCAAGGCGGCGCCTTTCGCGTCGCAGGCCGCGACGATGAGCTATTGCTATTTGACCGATTGTGCGGTGGCGGCAGCCTATGATGCGGCACTGCGCTATATGCATCCCCGGCAAGTTGCGACCACCTCTGAGCAATTGGCGATTGTGGCTGTGGGGGGCTATGGTCGGGGCGGCATGGCGCCATTCTCAGATGTCGATTTGCTCTTCGTCATCCCCTATAAGATGACCGCTTGGGCCGAAAGTGTGATTGAAAGTTTGCTCTATGTGCTTTGGGATCTGCGCCTTAAAGTGGGTCATGCCAGCCGCACGATCCGGGATTGTCTGCGCCTGGCCCGGGAAGACTACACTATTCGCACATCTTTGGTTGAGATGCGGTTCTTACTTGGTGACCAAGAGGTGTTCCAGCAGCTTCAAACCCAGCTTCGAGAAAAGCTCTTTAAAGATACCGCAGGCGAATTTACCGAAGCCAAGCTTGCGGAACGGGATGCGCGCCATCTCAAGCAGGGCGGCCAGCGCTATATGGTGGAGCCGAATGTCAAAGAGGGCAAGGGCGGGCTGCGCGATCTGCAATCACTTTATTGGATTGAAAAATACATCAACGGTGTATTTCATGCCGAGCAATTGGTTGAAGCCGGCGTGTTCAGCGCCGAGGAATTCGCCACATTTGAGGCCGCGCAGAATTTTCTTTGGGCGGTGCGTTGTCATCTTCATTTGATTGCCAATCGCGCGATGGACCAGTTGACCTTTGAGTTGCAGGTCGAGGTTGCCGAGGCGATGGGCTATCGCGACCGCGGCGGGCGGCGGGCGGTGGAGCATTTCATGCAGGCCTATTTTCGCCATGCGACAAAAGTGGGGGAATTGACCCGCATTTTCCTGACCGCTCTTGAGGCTGCGCAGGTGAAGAAGGAGCCTGTTTTGCTGCGTGTGTTGCGCCGAAAGCCAAAGTTGAAGCCGGGTTTTTCTGTGTTGCAAAACCGGCTGGCCATTGCCGATCCGGATGCGTTCTTACAAGATAAAATGAACCTGCTTCGGGTTTTTGAAGAGGCTATGCGCACGGGCCTTTTGATCCATCCGAATGCCATGCGGCTTTTGTCGGCGAACCTGCATTTGATAGATGGGTCGATGCGCAAATCGGATGAGGCTATTCGTATCTTTATCGACATTCTGCTGAAACACGGCAATCCTGAGCGGGGATTGCGGCGCATGAATGAGCTGGGCGTTTTGGCGGCATTTATTCCGGAGTTTGAACCGATTGTCGCTATGATGCAGTTCAACATGTATCACTCCTACACGGTTGATGAGCACACCATTCAAACGATCAGCCATCTGGCTGCGATTGAGCGTGGGGAATTGATAGAGGAGTTGCCGGTCGCCAGCGGAATATTGGCCGAGGGTCTGAACCGAAAAGTGCTNTATGTGGCCCTTCTGCTGCATGATATTGGCAAGGGGCGGCCCGAAGATCATTCGGTGCTCGGTGCGAAAATCGCCCGTGAAGTTGCGCCGCGTTTGGGGCTCAAGCCGCGTGAGGTGGAGACGGTCGAGTGGCTCGTCCGGCATCATCTTTTGATGTCCGATATGGCGCAAAAACGTGATATTGCAGATCCGCGCACGGTGCGTGATTTCGCCAAGGCGGTGCAATCGGTTAAGCGCCTGGATCTTCTGACGGTCTTAACCGTCTGTGACATTTCAGGTGTGGGCCCCGGGGTGTGGAACAACTGGAAAGCCGTGCTGATCCGGGCGTTGTACCGGCAAACGAAAAAGGCTCTGGAGACCGGGCTGGAAGATCTCAACCGAGAAAACCGCGGCACCGAGGCGAAGAAAAACCTGCGTAAGGCGCTGCCCGATTGGTCCAAAGCGGCGCTGCGGCATGAGACGAACCGCCATTATCCGCCTTATTGGCAAGGTCTGCATGTCACGGCGCATCAAATTTTTGCCCGGCTGCTTCTGGATATTCCAGAAGACGAAATTCGTATGGATTTGCAGCCCGATGAAGATCGCGACGCGACGCGGATTTGCTTTGCGATGGGGGATCACCCGGGGGTGTTCAGCCGGATTTGTGGCGCTTTGGCCTTGAGCGGGGCGAATGTGGTCGACGCGCGCACCTTCACAAGCAAAGACGGCTACGCCACCGCGGTTTTTTGGGTGCAGGATGCGGAAGGTCACCCCTATGAGGACCTGCGACTTGGACGGTTGGAAAAGATGATTAACGAGACCTTGCAAGGCACGCTTGTGGCCCGTGAGGCCATCCAATCGCGTGATAAAATCAAGAAACGTGAGCGGGCGTTTCAAGTGCCCACCTCGATCAGTTTCGACAATGAAGGCTCTGAAATATACACAATCATTGAGGTTGATACACGCGACCGCCTCGGACTGCTTTATGACCTGACCCGCACGCTGGCCGCGGCCAATGTGAATATTTCCAGCGCGGTGATTGCCACCTATGGTGAACAGGTGGTCGATACATTCTACGTCAAAGACATGTTCGGGCTGAAGCTGCATTCCAAGGCCAAGCGGGACAGTTTGGAGCAAAAACTGCGGGATGCTTTGAAGCAAGGCGCGACGAGGGCGCTATCATGACGATGATGCGGGGGGTCTTTACGGTCGGGTTTTGGACCTTGGTGTCGCGTGTCATGGGATTTTTGCGCGATGTTTTGATTGCGGGCGCTCTGGGGGCCTCTCCTGTGGCAGAGGCGTTTTTCCTGGCCTTTTCTCTGCCCAATCTGTTTCGTAGGTTTTTCGCCGAAGGGGCGTTTAATATCGCCTTCGTACCGATGTTTTCAAAGAAGCTGGCCTCGGGTGATGGGCCGCTGGAGTTTGCGCGGGACGCGTTGTCGATGTTGGCACTTGTGCTTATCGTGCTGAACGCGCTTGCGATGCTGGCAATGCCCTATTTGGTTTGGGCCATGGCAAGCGGTTTTGTCGGCGATGCACGCTTTGATCTAACTGTGCTGTTTGGCCGAATTGCCTTTCCCTACATTCTTTTCATCTCGCTCGCCGCCTTGATTTCGGGTGTGCTCAATTCAGCTGGGCGGTTTGTGGCAGCTGCGGCTGCGCCTGTTTTGCTGAATATTTGCTTTATTTTGGCGCTGTTTGCGGCGCAGTGGTTGGGCTGGGATATTGGTTTAACCCTGGCGTGGAGCGTGCCTTTGGCGGGGATTGCGCAGCTGGCCGTGCTCTGGGTCGCGGCGCTCCGGGCGGGGTTTCGGCTGTTGCCGCGCTGGCCGAAAATGACGCCCGAGCTCAAGCGTTTGGCGATGATCGCAGCCCCTGCCGCGCTGGCCGGCGGGGTTGTGCAGGTCAATTTGCTGGTGGGTCGGCAGATTGCCAGTTATTTTGAAGGAGCCAATGCCTGGCTCTATTATGCTGATCGGTTGTATCAGCTGCCACTGGGTGTGGTGGGGGTTGCCATTGGCATTGTGCTCCTGCCGGATCTGTCACGGAGGTTGCGTATTGGCGATGAGGCGGGCGGGCAAGAGGCCTTCAACCGCGCAGCCGAGCTGTCTTTGCTTTTGACCATTCCTTGCACGGTGGCCTTGGTTGTGATCCCTTCGGCATTGGTCTCGGTATTGTTCGAACGCGGGGCATTTGTGGCCAGTGATACCCAAGCCACAGCCCTGGCCACTGCGATTTACGGATTGGGCTTGCCGGCCTTTGTGTTGCAAAAGCTCTATCAGCCGGTGTTTTTCGCCCGGGAAGACACAAGGTCGCCATTTAACTTTGCCCTTGTTGCATTGGTGGTTAACGCCGTAGTGGCAATCGGCTTGAGCCGATATATCGGGTTTACGGCCGCAGCCTATGGGGCAACTTGTGCCGGCTGGGCCATGCTGGTCTGCCTGTGGTGGGGTGCGCGGCGTTTTGGTGCGGCGGCAAGCTGGGATGCGCAGTTGCGCAAAAGGTCGTTCCGCATTCTTTTGGCCAGCCTGGTGATGGGCGCAGTGGTTTGGATCACGGCCCGCGCTCTGGAACCCGTCTTGCAGATGGCCGGTCTGCGCCTGCTTGGTCTGGCAGTGATTTTAGGGGTGGCGGGGCTCAGCTACGCGCTGGCCGGTCGCCTACTTGGGGCCTTTAGCCTTGCGCAATTGCGGCAAATGATCCGCCGGGCCGACTGATTGGCAATGGATCAATGACGCCGAAACTTCGCCACCAGGCTGGCAAGCCCGCCCGGCTGGATCAACGCGGCGGAGATAAAGCCCGCCACAGCGGCACATAGCTCCGCCACCCAAAGCGGCGGCCCGCTGCTGAACAANGAAAAGCTGATGTTGATCGCCATCAAAAGCCCGAGCATACNAAAGGCGCGCAATTGGTGGCTCAACAGACCTNCTGCGCGGCTAAAGAGNACAAAACTAAACCCACCGATCAACCCATAGGCCGGCGGGTAGCCNCCGAAGAGCGGATATGTGCTGGATGTGAACTGTGCGTATCCAAGAGCTGCAAACACGGAAGAGATGCCGAAAATGGCGAAAACCGCCGTGTTGCCTAAGATTTCGCCGACGAATTTCCCCAAGGCCAAAATTAAAACCGAGGCCAAAATGGACTGCATCACCGCGGCATGAACGAAAGGGTAGGTGAGCATGCGCCAAAATAATTCCGCCTGCCAAATACCAGCCGATACGGCCCGTTCAAACCCCTCAGGGAGGAAGGCAAATTGCCTTATGAGGCCGATACGGGCATCAAATTGACCCCAAAGCTGCGCCTCGGCGCCGGCGATATAGGCCTCGCCGATGACCACCACCAAAAACAGGACAATCACCGCGGGCGGTAGGGGATTGACGGCGGGGGGAGGGGAGTCGGACATGCTGTGCTTCCTTGACGGCTTCGACCTTGCTCATTATGCGATGTGAAGACTGAATTCTAGAGCCGAGGCCCCCATGACCGAAAAGTTTATTCCGCGCGTATTTTCAGGAATCCAACCCTCAGGTGGGCTGACTTTGGGCAATTACTTGGGCGCGATGAAGCGATTTGTGGATATGCAAGAGAATGGCGGATTTGAAACTGTCTATTGCATGGTTGATCTGCATGCGATCACAGTCTGGCAAGATCCAGCGGACCTGCGCCGCAACACGCGCGAGCTCTGCGCCGGCTTCATAGCCGCTGGCATTGATCCTGAAAAATCAATCTTGTTCAATCAAAGCCAAGTACCAGAACATGCGCAGCTGGGCTGGATTTTCAACTGCGTGGCGCGCATGGGCTGGATGAAGCGCATGACACAGTGGAAAGATAAGGCGGGTAAGAATAGTGAGAATGCCTCGCTTGGTCTTTTTGGCTACCCGGCTTTGATGGCGGCGGATATATTGATCTACCACGCCACCCATGTTCCCGTGGGCGAAGATCAAAAGCAGCATCTCGAGCTGACACGCGATATTGCGACGAAGTTTAACAATGATTTTGGTGTGGATTTCTTCCCAATTCCCGAACCGGTGATTGAGGGGGCGGCGACGCGGGTTATGAGCCTGCGCGATGGGACAAAGAAAATGTCCAAGTCTGATCCCAGCGACATGAGCCGTTTGAATATGACCGATGATGCAGATGCTTTGGCCAAGAAAATCAAAAAGGCGAAAACCGATGCCGAAGCATTGCCGGAAACGCTTGAGGGGTTGGACGGCCGGCCAGAGGCGCGCAACTTGGTTAATATCTACGCTGCGCTGAATGAGATGACACCGCAGGCGGTGATCGATGAATTTGCCGGGCAGCAATTTGGCGCATTCAAACCAAAGCTTGCAGATTTGGCCGTCTCAAAGCTGGCGCCGATCTCCGGCGAAATGTCGCGCTTGATGCAAGAACCCGATGAGATTGACCGTATTTTGGCCCGCGGCGCTGAACGTGGCCGGGCTTTGGCCGCTCCGATCTTGCAACAAACCTACGATATCGTCGGGATGTTGCGCTAGGGCTCTGAATTTGCGCCCTGGTGTGTGCCCATGGGGTTCGGGGCTTTGGGATGCAAACCGCCTGGGGCAATAGGTTAAATATTTTATAGCTGTCGCAATTTGGCGTTGCGGGCGGGCGCGGCTCCGGGCATGATGCGGATCGAATGGAGGCCTGTGATGCGTAAATTTATGGTTGTACTGGACAATTCCACGGAATGTTTGAACGCGATGCGCTTTGCGGCCATGCGGGCGCAAAACACCGGTGCGCGGGTTGAAATTCTTGCGGTGATTCCACCTGAGGAATTCAATCATTGGATCGGTGTCGGAGAAATTATGCGCGAAGAAGCCCGTGAGCGGATTGAGGCGCATTACGAGGTCTTTGCCAAGTGGATGCGCGAGAAACACGGGGTTGATCCTGAGCTGGTGATTCGCGAGGGTGAGATCGTGCCGGAAATTTTGTCGCAAATTCGCGATGATGACGAGGTGGATATCCTGGTGTTGGGCGCGGCGACAGATCGGAAAGGGCCAGGGCCCTTGGTAACCCAATTGTCAAAATCTTCCGGCAGTTTGGACGTGCCGATTGTGATTGTGCCGGGGTCTTTAAGCAAAGAACAATTAGAAGCTTTGAGCTAGTGTGGCCCATAGTTAGAATAATTCTAAAAACTTGACATTGAACGGTCCGCAGCACATATTTGCGGAACGACAACCGGAAGGCAGCTTCATGTTCATTCAAACCGAGAGTACCCCAAACCCTGCAACGCTGAAATTTTTGCCTGGGCAATCTGTCATGGACATGGGCACGGCGGATTTCCCATCGGCTGAGAGCGCCTCTGCCAGCCCCTTGGCGCAGCGATTGTTTGCAGTTGCCGGCACGACGGGTGTGTTTTTGGGCTCTGATTTTGTCACGGTGACCAAAACGGACGACATGGAGTGGGATCATATCAAGCCGGCTTTGTTGGGCGCGATTATGGAGCATTTCCAATCTGGCGCGCCTGTGCTGTCAGACGGTCAATCTGGCGCAGTCGCGCAGGGCGATTATGATGCCGCCGATGAATCCATTGTGGTGCAGATCAAAGAGCTTTTGGACACACGCGTGCGCCCGGCGGTGGCGCAAGATGGCGGCGATATCACCTTTCACGGTTTTGATCGGGGCATCGTTTACCTGCATATGAAAGGCGCTTGTGCCGGTTGCCCCTCGTCCACTCTGACGCTGAAAATGGGCATAGAGAATTTGCTGCGCCATTATATCCCGGAAGTGGTCGAAGTGCGCCCTGTTGCCGCCTNACACGCCTGTTTTGGCCGCNGATCTCGCGCGGATTCACCGCTCTGCCTTTGTCAATGCGCGCCCGTGGTCCGCAGATGAGTTTCAACATCTTATGATGCAGCCGGGCGTTCATGTGAGCGCGGTTCCGGGCTGTTTTGCGATGGGACGTTTGGTCCTTGATGAGCTTGAAATCCTNACTGTTGCCTGCGNCGTAGAGGCGCAAAGGCGGGGTTTGGCGCGGCAAGTGATGCTGTCGCTTTGTGAGGCGTCGGCAGTTTTGGGCGCGCGCTCCGTGTTTTTGGAAGTGGCCGCGGACAATGTGCCGGCCCTTGGGCTCTATAAAAGCTTAGAATTTGAGCAGGTCGGCCGCCGATCAGGCTATTATCAGCGGNGCGACGGCACGCAATGCGACGCGCTGATCCTTCGTAAATCACTGACTTAAATTGTTTATATTTGAACCCCTCGGGGAGCTTTCAGGTTTCAACGGTGATTTTCTTAATAAAAGGATAAATTTATATTGACGCTCCCTTGGCAGAACGGGCTTATTTGGTCATGATCGAAGGATCTGCTTGCTTTTGACCCGTAGGATTCTGTCTGCTGGGTTGCCGCTATTTATGGGAGACTCTTATGAGCTTTATGAAAACTATTCTTGGCAGCGCTGCTGCTGTGGCTTTGAGCGCCACTGCTGCATTGGCTGACCCTGCTATCATCTTTGATCTTGGCGGTAAATTTGACAAATCTTTCAACGAGGCCGCCTTCCAGGGCGCGCAGCGCTGGGCGGATGAAACCGGCGGATCGTTCCGCGAGATTGAGCTGCAAAATGAAGCCCAGCGCGAGCAAGCCTTGCGGCGCTTTGCGGAAGCTGGCTCTAATCCGATCGTCATGGCTGGCTTTGCCTTCGCCGATGCGCTGGGTAAAGTCGCGCCAGATTATCCGGACACAAAGTTTGCGGTGATTGATGTGAACTGGTTGAGCATGCCCAACGTGCGCGGCATTGGTTTTAACGAGCATGAAGGCTCCTACCTTGTCGGTATGCTGGCCGCACAGGCTTCTAAAACGGGCACTGTCGGCTTTGTTGGTGGCATGGATATCCCACTGATCCGTCGCTTTGGCTGCGGCTTTGCGCAGGGCGTGAAGGCGGTTAATGCCGATGCAACAATCATTGCCAATATGACCGGCACAACCCCGGCCGCTTGGAATGATCCGGTAAAAGGCTCTGAGCTGACCAAAGCGCAGATCAGCCAAGGTGCGGATGTGGTCTTTGCTGCGGCTGGTGGTACCGGCGTTGGCGTTTTGCAAACCGCGGCGGATGAGGGCATTTTGTCCATCGGTGTAGACAGCAACCAAAACTACATGCACCCCGGCAAGGTTCTGACCTCGATGCTGAAGCGCGTGGACAATGCGGTTTACGAAGCCTTCAGCCAAGGCGATGCGCTGGAAACAGGCAATTTCCAAATGGGCGTGGCCAATGGTGGCGTCGGCTACGCTCTGGATGAGTTCAACGCATCTTTGGTGTCTGCAGATATGGAAAGCGCTGTAGAGGCGGCGGCGGCTGCCATCACTGCGGGCTCATTGTCCGTGCATGATTATACCTCCGACGAAACCTGCCCCGCCTTGTCCTTCTAAAGGACCTGCGAACAGGCCAAGATTGAGAGGCCGCGCCATTGAGTTGGCGCGGCCTTTGTTGACAAAGGGATTTTAATGAGCCAGCCAGCGATTGAATTACAGGGTATTTCCAAGGCCTTTGGGCCCGTGCAGGCCAATAAAGACATCTCAATCCGTGTCATGCCTGGAACCATTCATGGTATCATCGGCGAGAATGGTGCTGGCAAATCAACCCTTATGTCGATCCTTTACGGGTTTTACAAAGCAGACGCGGGAGAGATTTTTATCTCAGGCAAGAAAACGGCGATCCCGGACAGCCAAGCTGCGATTTCTGCCGGGATCGGCATGGTGTTCCAACATTTTAAACTGGTTGAGAATTTCACCGTTCTTGAAAATATCGTCCTTGGCGCGGAAAGCGGAGCCTTCCTAGCGCCCTCCCTGCGCAAGGCGCGGGCGGAATTGGCGGAATTGGCTGCGGAATATGAGCTGAACGTAGACCCAGATGCGGTGATCGAGGAGATTGGCGTGGGTATGCAGCAGCGGGTTGAGATCCTCAAAGCGCTGTACCGCCGGGCCAATATATTGATCCTCGATGAACCCACCGGCGTATTGACCCCAACGGAAGCCGATCAGCTGTTTCGTATTTTAGGGCGGCTGCGCGAAGAGGGCAAAACCATCATTCTCATCACCCATAAGCTGCGGGAGATTATGGATATCACCGATACGGTGAGCGTGATGCGGCGCGGTGAGATGACGGCGACGGTGAAGACCTCACAAACAAGCCCTGAAAATTTGGCGGAACTGATGGTTGGGCGGAAGGTTTTGCTGCGGGTGGATAAAACGCCAGCGCAGCCCAAACATCAAGTGCTGGAGATCACCGGCCTGAATGTAGTGGATGATGCCGGGGTCGCGCGGCTGAAGGATGTGAGCCTCTCGCTGCGTGCCGGAGAAATTCTGGGCATCGCCGGGGTGGCGGGCAATGGGCAGTCTGAATTGCTGGAAGTTTTGGGTGGCTATCAAACCGCCACAGGTTCGGTGAAAGTCAATGGTGCCGCCTTAGATTTGACGGGCGCAGACAGTGACGGGCAATCCCGGCGGGCCAATGGCATTGCTCATGTGCCAGAGGATCGCCAGCGCGAAGGTGATCATGGACTTTATGGCCTGGGAAAATGCTGTTTTTGGCTACCATCGTGACCCGGCGCATCAGGCCAATCGGTTTTTTATGGACAATGCGGCGATTAAGGCGGAAACCGCCGCGAAAATGCAGCGCTTCGATGTGCGCCCGCAAAATCCCAATTTGACAGCCCAGAATTTCTCTGGCGGCAATCAACAAAAAATTGTTCTTGCGCGTGAGATTGAGCGCAACCCGGATTTGCTTTTGATCGGACAACCCACACGCGGCGTCGACATCGGCGCGATTGAGTTTATCCATCAACAAATTGTTGCGCTGCGCGATCAGGGCAAGGCGATCTTGCTGGTGTCTGTGGAGCTGGATGAAATTCTCTCGCTCTCTGACCGCATCGCGGTGATGTTTGATGGCCAGATCATGGGTGAACGTGATCCGGCAGATACCAATGAAAAAGAGCTTGGCCTTTTAATGGCCGGTGTGACAGGGGAGGCCTCGGCGTGAGTTTGAACCGACAGGCCGTGCAAAACTGTGGAGCGCAATTATGGGTGTAATGCCAAAATGGGCGGATGTGGTTCTTGTCCCTCTGATTTCGCTGATCATCGCGGCGCTTCTGTCGGCGTTACTGATCCTGGCGATTGGCGAAAGCCCAGTTGCCGCGCTTAAGCTCATGATCGAGGGCACGTTGCTGCGATCTTCGGGCTGGGGCTATATGCTTTATTATACCACCAATTTCATCTTCACGGGGCTTGCGGTCTCCGTGGCTTTTCATGCCGCCCTGTTCAATATCGGCGGTGAGGGGCAGGCGATGATGGGCGGGCTTGGTGTGGCGCTGGTTTGTCTGTTCATCCCATGGCCCCATTGGAGCTTTGCCATCATTGGGGCCTCGCTTGGTGCGGCCTTCTTCGGTATGATTTGGGCGGGACTTCCGGCCTATCTACAGGCCAAACGCGGCAGCCACATTGTTATCACAACCATCATGTTCAATTTCATTGCAGCCGGGGTTTTGAACTTTTTCTTGGTCGGCGCGTTAAAGCCGAAGGGCAGCATGGACCCGGCCACCGCAAACTTCCCAGCCGCCACCCATTTGCCAACCTTTGAGGATATGGCGGGGCTTTTGGGCTTTGAAAAAATGTTTCGTGCCGCCCCTGCGAATGTCAGTTTTTTCCTTGCGCTGGTGGCCTGTGTTTTGGTTTGGTTTTTGATTTGGCGCACGCCTTTGGGCTATGAAATTCGCGCGATGGGTAAATCAGAACCGGCGGCGCGCTATGCGGGTATTGGATCGGTGAAAATCATTATGGTGGCCATGATGATCTCGGGCGCTTTGTCCGGCATGATGGCCATCAACACAACACAGGGCGAAAGTGAGCGGTTGATTTTGAACTTCACCGAAGGGGCCGGCTTCATCGGAATCGCCGTGGCCTTGATGGGGCGCAGTCACCCGCTTGGGGTGTTTCTCGCAGCATTGCTATTTGGCTTTTTGTACCAAGGCGGCGCGGAATTGGCGCTGTGGACAAAAATTCCGCGCGAGTTGATCGTGGTGATCCAGGCCTTGGTGATCTTGTTCACCGGCGCCTTGACCTTAATGGTGCGCCGCCCACTTGAGCGCTTGTTTTTAAGCCTGCGGCGGGGGGGATAGAACAATGGATTTTCTCACGCTCTTGCAAGTGTTAGACAGCTCCCTGCGTTTGGCCACGCCATTGCTTTTGGCCTGTCTGGCCGGATTGTTTTCGGAGCGCGCTGGGATTTTTGACATTGGTCTTGAAGGGAAAATGCTGGCGGCGGCCTTTCTGTCGGCGGCGATTGCCGCGACAACCGGATCTGTCTGGTTGGGGCTCTTGGCTGGGGTTGGTGCCTCGCTCTTGCTCTCGGCCATTCATGGCCTGGCCTCTATCACCCTACGCGGCGATCAGATCATTTCTGGTGTCGCGATTAACTTTTTGGCTGCAGGATTAACGGTGGTGATTTCGCAAGATTGGTTTGGCCAAGGCGGGCGCACGCCGCCGCTCCTCTCTGGAGGACGTTTTGAACCTCTCAACCTGCCGGGCGCTGTGCCGGCGAAAGAAATTTCAGAGGCCGGACCTTTCATGCAGCTTTATTCGGAGCTTCTCTCGGGGCATTCCTTGCTGGTCTATGTGGCGCTATTGATGGTGCCTTTGACGTGGTTTGTGTTGTACAAAACCCGCTTTGGCTTGCGCTTGCGGGCCGTCGGGGAAAACCCGGCTGCTGTGGACACGGCGGGGATTTCTGTTGTGGGCCTGCGTTACGCCGCTGTCGGTATTTGCGGCGTCTTATGTGGCATTGCTGGAGCCTATATGGCCACGGCGCTGCAAGCTGGTTTTGTGAAAGATATGTCCGCCGGCCGCGGGTTCATTGCCTTGGCTGCTTTGATATTCGCCAAATGGCGGCCTTGGTATGCGCTTGGCGCGTGTTTGTTGTTTGGATTTTTCTTTGCCGTGGACAACCGTTTCCAAAACATTCTCCTGCCCGCTTGGGCGATGAGCGGTGTGCTTTTTGCGCTTGGGCTGGGCCTTTTCGCCTATGTGCGCCACAAAACCTTGCTCGATCGCATCGTTTTGGGTGGTTTGGGCTTGGGGCTTGCGCTTGTGGCGGCCTTGATCACCCTGAGCAGTTGGAGCGCAGGACTGGGCAGTATGATCAAGATCCCCGTGGTTTTCATCCAATCTCTGCCCTATGTGCTGACCGTCGTGGTTCTTGCAGGCTTCGTCGGCAAAGCGATTCCGCCCCGGTCGGGTGGGGTGGCTTACGTCAAAGAGAAATAAGGCCAAATTTCAGATGATGATAAGGCCACACGGGCGTTTTTAGCGCAGATTTCACGCCGAGCCCCTCCACCCCCTTGCCCGAGACCAGCGTTAGGGCTATGCGGCGCCATGTATATCTATCTGCCCATTGCTGAAGTCTCTGTGAATGCCTTTGTCCTGCTGGGGCTCGGCGGGTTGGTGGGGATTCTTTCGGGCATGTTCGGCGTTGGCGGTGGCTTTTTGATGACACCGCTTTTGTTTTTCATCGGCATCCCCCCTGCGGTGGCCGTTGCCACAGAAGCCAATCAAATTGTGGCCTCCTCCTTCTCTGGCGTTTTGGCGCATGTGAAACGCAAAACGGTGGATTTCAAAATGGGCGGGGTGCTGCTCATTGGCGGGCTGGTCGGTGCGGCGCTTGGTGTGGTTGTGTTCAATTACCTAAAAAGTTTGGGCCAAGTCGATCTCTTGGTCAAATTGTGCTACGTGCTGTTTTTGGGTGTCGTTGGCAGCTTGATGTTTGCTGAAAGCCTGCGGGCGCTGCGCAAATCGAAACAGGTGGCCGTGTCCAAGCCGCGCAAAAAACGCGGTTTGGTGCATAGTCTACCGTTTAAAATGCGGTTCCGTGTGTCGGGCCTGTATATTTCTATAATCCCACCCATCGTTGTTGGCGTCGCCGTAGGTGTCTTGGCCGCGATCATGGGCGTGGGCGGCGGTTTCGTCATGGTTCCGGCGATGATTTACCTGCTGGGAATGCCGACAAAAGTCGTGGTGGGCACATCGCTGTTTCAGATCATCTTTGTCACAGCATTTACCACTATGCTGCATGCCACCACCAATTACACAGTGGATATGGTTCTGGCGGTATTACTCTTGATTGGCGGGGTCATCGGCGCGCAATTCGGTACTATAATCGGCGCCAAGCTCAAAGCTGAACAGCTGCGAATCCTTCTCGCGCTGATGGTGCTTTTGGTCTGCGGCAAGCTGGCTTTGGACCTGATCGTAGAGCCGGCAGAGCTGTTTAGCCTCGGCGTTGCGGGAGGCCATTGATGCAAGGGTTTTTCGCAAGGTTGCTTTTTGCTCTGCTGGCCCTCTCTGGCCCGGTCTCGGCGCAGGATATTGTTCTGGGCATGTCGAAAAACGAAATCGGCATCACTGCGTTTTTCAATGGGTCGGAAATCTTGATCTTCGGCGCCTTGAAACATGAAACCGCAGCCAGTTCGGCCGGTGATCTCGATGTTGTTGTCACCATCGCCAGCCCACGCAATCCGGTCACCGTGCGCCGTAAGGACAAACGTTTGGGCATTTGGGTCAATGTAGAGGCTTTTGATGTCGATCTGGCGCCCAGTTTTTATGCGGTGGCCACCACCGGACCTTTTGACCGCGTGGTCAGCGAGGCATCAGATCTGTGGCACCAAATCTCTGTACGCCAGTTGATCCGAGCGGTGGCCGTCCCTCCCAGCACGAACAACAAAGATCAATTTACCGAAGCTCTGGTGCGCGTACGCGAAGAGAAGGGGCTGTATCAAATGCTGCCGGGCTCGGTGCAGCTGCAAGAGCAAACCTTGTTCTCAACCTCTGTTTCCCTGCCGTCAAATTTGGTGGAAGGTGCCTATTCGGCGCGTATTTTCGTGATGCGCGACGGCGAGGTTGTGTCGCAGTATCAGACCGCAATCGATGTGCATAAGGTTGGCATCGAGCGTTGGCTGTATAATTTGGCCCATGAGCGTCCGGTGGTTTATGGCCTGCTGTCATTGGCCATTGCCATTTTCTCTGGCTGGGCGGCAGCGGCGGCTTTTCGACTGTTGCGCGGCTGAGATCGGATTTGTCCTGTAGGCAGGCGAAAGCTGGCGGCCTCAGCAATATGGGCCCGTTCAACCCCCGCGCTGTCAGCCAGATCCGCAATGGTGCGCGCGACCCGCATCACACGATGATAGCCCCGCGCTGTTAGGCCAAAGCGTTCCGCAATTTCGAGCAAGAGCGCCTGTCCCTCTGCGTTGGGCGTTGCGTATTTTTGCAACACGGTCCCTTCCGCATCCGCATTGACCATATATTGCGGAACTTCTGCATAGCGCTCGGCTTGTCGTCTGCGGGCCGCCGCTATGCGCAGCGCCACTTCGGCGCTTGGCTCGCTGTCACAAGGCAGCTCAAGATCGCTGTAGGCGACAGGCGGCACATCAACCCGCAGGTCAAACCGATCCAGCAGCGGGCCAGATATGCGGCCCAGATAGTCAGCGCCGCATTCCGGGGCGCGGGCGCAGGCCCTCGCGGGGTCTGACATATAGCCGCAACGGCAGGGATTGGCGGCGGCAATGAGCATGAAGCGACTTGGGTATTTCACATGGGCATTGGCACGCGCGACCATCACTTCGCCTGTTTCAATAGGTTGGCGCAGGGTTTCTAAGACGTGGCGCGGAAATTCCGGAAATTCATCCATAAACAGGACCCCATTGTGCGCCAAGGAGACCTCCCCCGGTTTTGGACTGCGACCTCCGCCGATGATCGCGGCCATGGAGGCGGTGCTATGGGGTTCGCGAAACGGGCGCTCGCGAGAGATTCCCCCCTCATCAAGTAATCCGGCTAGGGAGTGAATCATGGAGGTTTCGAGTGCTTCGGCAGGGCTGAGCGGCGGGAGGAGGCCGGGCAGGCGCGCCGCCAGCATGGATTTTCCAGATCCCGGTGGGCCCACCATCAGCATGTGATGCCGCCCGGCCGCTGCAATTTCCAAGGCGCGTTTGGCCCGTTCTTGGCCCTTGACGTCTGATAGATCTTTGGCGGATTGCCCGGTCGTCACCTCGCCTGGTTGCGCTGGCTCAAGAAGGTTTTGCCCGGTGAGGTGGTGCAGGACAGCGGCAAGGTTGGGCGCGGCGAAGACCGCGGCGGCCTCAACCCAAGCGGCTTCGGCGCCGAGGCTTTGGGGCAAATCAAGCTGCGCTCGTCACTGGCAGCGGTGAGCGCCGCGGGCAGGCAGCCGGCGACCTGTACCAGATCGCCCCCCAAAGCCAGCTCACCCATGAGAACGCAGGCGCCAATCTCCTCCTGCGGGATCATGCCCAGGGCTGAGAGGAGGGCCACCGCAATGGGAAGGTCGAAATGTGAACCCTCCTTGGGCATATCGGCCGGAGACAGGTTCACCGTGATCCGCTTGGAGGGGAGGGCAATCGAGAGGGCGTCAAGCGCGGCCCTGACCCGCTCGCGTGCCTCACTGACAGCTTTATTGGCCAGCCCGACGATTTGAAAACTGGGCAGACCAGGCGCCACGGCGCATTGCACCTCAACCGGCCGGGCCTCCACCCCATGAAATGCAACTGTATAGGTAACGGCCACCATCGGCTTGGCCCTGTGTGGTTACCGGTCAAGCGAGCATAGGTCATCATGGTTTACGAAAGGTGAATCTGTGGATCCGGGGGAAAGACCCCTATGGCAAGTGGTTGATGCAAATCACCTGCCACTC
>JGI26246J51724_1000442_pt1 | contig 20383 bp, 20 predicted proteins | sample SaaInlLV_10m_DNA_FD_51724 | JGI IMG/M metagenome (IMG submission 51724) | reverse complement strand
CAGAGGAACAAGGCTCAGTTGCCGGTATCGCATCGAGTTGCGGCCCGCTTGGTTTCACGGTGGGTCCGATCTTTGGCGGTTTACTCTATCAAATCAATCCGGTTTTACCCTATGCCTTTGCTGCGACTGTCTATATTATTCTAATGCTCAGCATGGGCCACTTGCGGAAGAGCATTACGAGTTAGCGCCACCGTTAACTTAACGTTAAGCCAATACAGGGCGCTTAAAGGATCCATAGACCAAGGTCCATTTCATGACTCAAGACACAGGCTTCATTGGTGACATCAGCGATCAAGATGACGCGGCGTCAGCGAGCCTGATCGTTAACCGCCATCATCAAGTTGTCGACTTACATCCTTCAATCGACGCCATCATGGCGTGGCCAAAAGCGGACCTGATTGGCCACCTACTCGAAGAACTCGTCCACCCAGGGGATCTAACAGCGCTCGCGGGCTTGCTCTCTTACTCAGCAGCCGAGACAACCCCCCAAGTGATTTTGATTCGCCTCCAACATGCCATTGAAGGATGGGTTTGGGCGAGCCTGACTGAGACCGCCTCAGACACCTCGGAACAGCGCCAATTTACCGTGACGCGGCAACCTGAGCCGGAGACACACCCGCAGGCCAAGGAAGCCAACCCTGAGTTGGGCGAGGACCTTACGGCGCTTGTCAGCGCGCAAAGTCAGGTCCTTGTCTTTGATCAAGCCCTCAATTACCTGTGGTCGAGTGCCGGGTTTACGACCGCCTTCANAACTGAGCACCAAGACCTTCAAGACGCGTCGCTCTCAGAGATTTGTAATCGATTTTTGCTGGTTGAAAACGCACCCGATAACACCGCGATCAACCCAACCCGCCTGTCATCTGATGCGGGCTGGCAGGGCAATGTCACCACAACGATCCAAGGGACTCTGAAGCCATTTCATTTAATGAGCCGCTACAAAAAGCTGGCCAAAACGCAGCAGCGTGTCTTGGTCCTCACCTTTTCTACCATGACAACCCTGCAGGTCGAGGCCAATCCTGCGCCGAGGGATGTTTTCACCTCGGTTCGGGACATTGCCCACGAATTTCGAAACGTTTTTGGCGTTATCTCAGGTCACACTGAGTTAATGCACTCGAATCCAAGTGCAAACCAAAGCGCTTCAATCAATCAATTGTCGCGGTATTCTCGCAAAGCGATCGATCTCCTCGAATCCCTCACCCTATTGGGCTACCTCGATGATGACCGCGCAACGCACTACAATCCTATGAAACACGTCAACACGCTCGACCCGCTGTTGCGATTGATCGCCGGCGATCGATTAACCCTTCATCGGCAAGCAGATCTTGCCGACTTTGAATGTTTTGGACGCCCCGCAAACTTTGATCATGCGCTTTTGGCGACGATCCGAACGGCGACTCAGCTCTCAGCGGCGTCTGGGCCAATTCAAATCGAGTTCAGCAGTGCGTACAACTTCTTGACGATAATCTTCAAACTTGACGAAGTTGATGCCCAGCCGCTGCAAACCCCTCAAAACGACGCAGGCGTCATCGACGATCTTGAGACCCAATTTTTGGCGCAATTCGACGCGCTCACCGCCCTGGGCGCTGAATACCGGGCAATCCCATCCGTGGAAATCGAGGGTAGCAAGCGCGCTCTGATCATTTCTCTGCCGGGCGAGATGCAACCGATCCATACCCATGCTGCTGATGTCGTGATCGAGCGGGCAATCAAACAAGCACTCTTGATCGAAGACGACCCAGGCGTTCGAGATTTGGTTGAATTGTTCCTCGGCAGCTTAGGCATGGATGTGACCAGCTGCAGCGCCGAGCAAGAAGTCTTGAAGCTCCCAAACTATGACTTCGACATCATTGTCTCGGATGTGATGCTCGCCAGTGGCAAAACCGGGCCTGACTTGGTTCGGGGCATTCGATCGAAACGGCCGGAGATTGCTTGCTTGTTTATCTCCGGTTACAAACACGGGGCCCTATCAAATGAGGACCTTACGCACCCGAAAACCGATTTCTTGGCCAAGCCTTTTTCAAAAAGCGAGTTTGGAAAACGCGTGCAGACACTCCTCAATCTGTAAAGGAACGCCTCAAGCTGGCTTTGACCCACCTCCGACAACGTAAAGCTAGCCGACAGATCCGTTGGTCAACGTTGGCATGCAGGCGTGTTGAGTTGGGTATTCGATCACGCTAAAGTTCCGAGGCTTCGATCCAACGAGTTCACTATGTCAAAACCCAAACGCGCCATCGTTTTATTGCTCGACAGTCTGAACCGGCACATGCTGGGCTGCTATGGCGGTACTGAATTCAGCACCCCCAATATTGATCGTCTTGCTGCGCGGTCCCAACGTTTTACCAACCACTACACGGGGTCCCTGCCCTGTATGCCAGCGCGGCACGATATTCTGTGCGGCGCGCTGGATTTTCTATGGAAGCCCTGGGGCTCGGTCGAGCTATGGGAGCGCCCCGTTACCTATGAGTTGAAACGACAAGGGGTGATCACCAAACTCATTACCGATCATCCCCACCTGTTTGAAACGGGCGGCGAGAACTACCACACCGATTTTTTCGCCTGGGATTATCTNCGAGGTCACGAGAGCGATCCTTGGAAAACCCGACCGGATCCNTCCTGGCAAGGCGCACCGGCGATGCCTGCCGGTACCAAATATCCAGGCAAAGCGTCCGCCTATGATTTTTCGAGGACGTTCTTTAAGGCGGAAGCGGATTATCCAGGTCCAAGAACCATGCAAGCGACCGCCGACTGGTTGAAAGATCACGGCCAAGAACATGAATCCTTTTTTTTGTTCGTCGACGAATTTGATCCCCATGAACCTTTCGACACACCTGAGCCTTGGGCAAGCCTGTACGATCGTGATTGGACGGGCGAGCGCATTATCTGGCCGCCCTACTCAACCGATACTCTGAAAAACGGCGTCATCACCGAGCGACAAGCCCATCATATCCGCCAGAACTATGGCGCCAAGCTGTCAATGATCGATCACTGGCTGGGAAAGGTATTAGACGCGCTGGATAACGGTGGGTTCTGGGACGACACCATGGTGATCTTATGCACAGATCATGGGCACTACCTCGGTGAAAAAGATATTTTTGGCAAGCCCCGAGTTATGCAATATGAACCCATTGGGCACACACCGTTGCTGATTTATCATCCAGATGCAGCGCCCAACGTTATTTCAAGCTTGAGCACCAATGTCGATCTGCATGCGACGCTGACCGACCTCTTCGACCTTAACGTTGATCACGTGACCCATGGTCGATCGCTNCTGCCCGATATTCTTGGATTAAAAACACCAGCGCGGGATTGGGCTGTTGGCGGGATATTTGGCAACTGGGTTCAAATTCAGGATGGCCGTTATAAATATGCCCGAGGACCAACAAACGACAACTACCCCCTGTCCATGTGGTCCAACCGGTGGTCAACCATGCCGGTCCCCTATTACCCCGGATTACGATTACCCAATCCCGATGCGCGCGCCTATATTGATTTCATGCCGGGGTCTTCGGTTCCAGTCTTAAGGCAACCCTTCGAGCCAGGCGATATGCTGCCCTTTTGGTCGATGGACGCAAGTCTTGATGATCACTATTTGTTTGATCTCCAGGAGGATCCCCATGAGGAACACAATCTCATCGGGTCCAAGCTTGAGCATCAAATGATTGCACTGCTTGAAGACGCATTACGCGATCTCAATGCGCCGGCCGAGCAAGCTGCGCGGTTAGGCTTACCGAGCGCGTCGTACTAGCAAGCGATATGCCGCGGGCACGCCAGCTATGACCAANCCCCTACCAANGCCTAGCGCGTCAACAACCCGCGTTAGCATCAAGCCAAAGGCGAAGGACGCCCAGGCGTCACGGTCAAGGTACCCGCTAAGTGCACATCTCTCTGAGGGTAGGCAATACTAATCCCTGCTTCACGAAATGCCGCATCCATTGCCATCCGCAGATCACTCCGCACGGTTCTTGCACTCACCGTGTCCGATAACTGAACCCAAAAATAAGCCTCAAAGATCAGCGCACTGTCCCCGAAATCCTCGAAAACGACCTCGGGCGCAGGCTCGACGAGAATATCGGACTGCGCCCGCATGAGCCTCTCCAGTAATGACTTCACCTCAGCGACATCTGAGCCATAAGCCACACCAATGCGAACGATACATCGCAGTAAACGATCCACAAGGGTCCAATTCACCACAATTTCTTCTAAGAGTTTGGCATTGGGAATCAGCAAATGGACGCCGTCCGGACGTTTAAGGCGGGTCGAGCGCGTATTGATCTCCTGAACCGACCCTTGCACGCCCGACACCTCAATAAAATCATTAATTCGGATGGGCCGCTCCCAAATCACAATCCAACCACTGATAAAGTTATTAATAATATTTTGCGCACCAAACCCAACGCCAATCGCCACCGCACCCGAGATAAAAGCAAAAGCGGTTAACGGCACTTTTAAAATTTGTAACGCAATCAGGGTAATCACCAAAAGCACAGCGATGTTCAGCAGACGCCGGGTGACCTGAACCAAATCAGGGTTTGTGCCGCGTTTGGTCATACTTCTTAAAACCAAAAGCGCCAAAAAATTCAGCAGAAAGTAGCCCAATAATAACGCGATGGGTAACACCAGCAGTTGATTCAGGGTGACGTCCTGACCCGAAAATTGAAACAATACTTGATCCAGACTGGGCATTTTTTAGCCTCCTCGCTACCACCAACGTCGCATTTGAAACCAAAGTAANATGGACAGACTGAGTCCGAACATTGAGCCGACAACCCAAAAAAANCCTGCAGGGCTGTCTACACCGGGCAAACCGCCCACATTCATGCCGAATATGCCCGTGATAAGGGTCGCGGGTAGAAACAATCCGGCCACCAAGGAAAGCAGGTAACCGCGCTTATTTTGCGCGTCTTGTAACCGATGATTCAAAGCCTCTTGAACAAAGCTTGCGCGCTCCCGAATCAGCTCTAAATCTTCGACATACCGCGTAAAGCGATCTGCCTGATCTCGCACCAGGTCGGTTTCTGTCCCGCTCAGCAGTTGCGTCTTACCGCTCGACAACTCAAACAGCGCATCGCGCTGGGGTGCAATAAACCGCCTTAGCGAGGCAATTTGCCGCCGTAAATCAGATATCTCAAGCGCGAACAGGTCAACCGATGTTTCCAGCGCATCCTCGAGCGCATCAACCCGTTCGGTCAGCCCATCAATATAACGCGAGACGCGATCAGCCAGTGCCGCAAGGATATGAATTAAAATCCCCTGGACCGTTTTAGGACCATCCCCTGCTTCAACTTGCCGACGAACTTCCTGGATGGATGCCAAGGGCTGTCGTCTGACCGTAATAATCAATTGGCCCTGAACCCAAATCCTGAGCGAGATCATATCCACTGGATCTTGATCCAAGTTCAAATTAATCCCTCGCAAGATAAGCAGTAGGCCATCGTCCATTTGACTCAACCGGGGGCGGGTCTCGCTGGCCAATAATCGCTCGACCACAGGCGCCGTAACCCCNAGGCCAAGCAGGTCCGCCTCAACACCGATTTGGAGCGCGTCAAAGTGAATCCACGCAGGCTCTCCGACCGGCAAATCTTTAAAATGAGTGTGCTTTGAACCCTCTGACAAAGTTCGGGCAAACACGACACTTTCGCTCATACACGACCTCCTAAAACCGATCTTAAAATAATTCGATAAGCCATAGCATTCCCCTTTATTTAGCCCTAACATTCGCGCGATTTTTTAGCCCTTATCAACGCCGTTTGGACTCCTATGACCCGCATCCTATCGTCCATTTTTGCGCTGTTGCTCAGCACGTCTATTTTGCTAACCGGTCACGGGCTACAAATGATCCTGGGTCCATTACTCGGATTGGAACTGGCCTTTTCCGAGTTGGAAATTGGCTATACCGGTTCAGCCTACTACGCAGGATTCATTGCCGGCTGCCTCTTCATTCCAAGACTGATTCAAAAGGTCGGTCATATCCGGGTTTTTCTCGTTCTCATCTCCTTAGCGACGGTCGCCCTGCTCATGCTGGGCATTAGCCAAACATTACTCTTTTGGCTCCTCGCAAGAGCGCTATCGGGCGCCAGCTTTTCCGGTCTCTATATGATCATCGAATCCTGGCTGAGCGAATCTGCAACCCCAGAGAACCGAGGCCTTGTTTTATCGATTTACTCCGTTATCACCTTGCTCGCGATCAGTGCCGGCCAAATGTTCATTACCCTTGAATTGCCGCTGACCCAATTGGTGATGGTCGCGGCGATCTTGTTTTTACTCAGCACCTTGCCGGTTGGCTTAACCAATTCCGCCTCGCCCCAGCCCCTACACCCCGTCACCTTCAAGTTCAGGAAGGTCTATAACGACTCTCGAATCGCCATCTATGGCGCGTTGGTGTGCGGGCTCGTCACCTCCGGCTTTTGGGCGCTTGGTCCAATCATCGCCAAGGCCCTTCATTTTGAGGCCAACCAAATCAGTATCTTTATGGCCGTCACCCTCATGGGCGGCGCGCTATTGCAGCTCCCGATCGGGCGGTTTTCAGACCTAGTAGATCGTCGGTTGGTGATCTCCGCACTGAGCGGTGCTGCGAGTCTTGTCACCCTGTCGACGATTGTCTTGGGNCTTGAAAGCCCCTCCGCCTTCTTCATCGTCATGTTTCTCTTTGGCGGCGCCACCTTCCCGTTGTATTCCATCAGCTTGGCCCATGCCAATGACAACTCCACCCTGTCACCGATCGAGACCGGCAGCGTCATTTTGCTGACCTATAGCATCGGCGCGGTGATCGGGCCGGTACTCATTTCAGCAACCCTTGCCCTATCGAACCTTGGCCTGTATTTCATAACGACCCTGATTCTTGCGCCCTTCTCAGCCTGGACCTTTATCCGATCACAAGCTATTCCCGCGACCCAAGCCCATTTCACACCGTATCAGGACGTGCCCGTTACCACCCAAGAAGTCATTCTCCTCAGCACGGATGAGGACCTTGACGAGGTCCTCGATGACGCCGCTGACGACGTCCTGGCCGAGGTCTTTGACGAGGTCTTTGACGAGGTTCTCGCAGCGCCCCTGGATTCGGCAACGCCTGTACCATCAACAACCGCGGCTTAGCTTTCTGTCTCAAGGCCTCTTATCAAGCCACCCAGCCATCTGTTCCTAGCCCCGCCCTCGGGTTTTGGTGTCGCCCTTCTTTGCCTTCTGCTCAAGAAAGGTAATGATCATGTTGGCAACATCTTTGTTGGTCGCCATTTCAATGGATTCAAGCCCGGGGGAAGAATTAACCTCCATGACCACTGGCCCATGATTCGATCGAAGAATGTCGACCCCGCACACGTTGAGCCCCATGGTTTTTGCGGCTCGAACCGCCGTAGACCGCTCCTCAGGCGTAATGCGGATCAAACTGGCGGTGCCCCCACGATGAATGTTCGAGCGAAACTCACCCTCTTTCGCCTGACGCTTCATGGCCGCAACGACCTTGTCGCCAATCACAAAACAACGGATATCAGCGCCCCCAGCCTCGCCGATATATTCCTGAACTAAAACCGATACGTTTAAACCAAAGAATGATTGGATCACGCTCTCGGCGGCCTTGGGTGTTTCCGCAAGCACCACGCCAATGCCTTGCGTGCCTTGTAACAGCTTAATGACGAGCGGTGCGCCGCCCACCATCTTGATTAAATCCGCAATATCATCGGGCTTATTGGCAAAGCCCGTTACCGGCAAACCAATACCACGGCGCGATAACAGCTGCATCGAGCGCAGTTTGTCACGGGAGCGACTGATCGCCACCGATTCGTTCAAAGGGAACACCCCCATCATTTCAAACTGCCTTGACACCGCGGTGCCGTAGAACGTCACCGAAGCACCGATTCGCGGTATGACCGCATCAAAACCAGTCAGCTCTTCACCCTTGTAATGAATCGACGGCCGATGGGAGGTGATGTTCATATAACAACGAAGCACATCGAGGACTTTAACTTCGTGGCCTCGCGCCTCGGCCGCCTCAATGAGACGTCGGGTCGAATACAGATTCCGATTTCTGGAAAGCAGCGCAATTTTCAATGGAGTTCTCTCTCAGATAGGTTAAGGATTGACATCCAACGACGTTTCACTCAGTACCGAATGCTCGGTAGAACTCACGGCAACATTTAGCGCCGCCAGACTTCGGCGACCGATTAACACTCGAAAATTCATCGGGTCTCTGCGGGTCAAGCTGAACTCTGTTTGAATTGTTTGCTCGGCCAGCACAATTGTGGACAAAATTATAATTCGACTTTCTTCGTGCCCACCGGAATTGCGCACAACGCGCCGATCGATAACCGGGACTCGACACAACGGACCTTCGAGCGTTGATGACCGCGGCGGAGCCAGCCGAAACTCAACGTGCTCCGCGCCGCCCACCCAAAACGTTTTAATATCCCGCGCGTCAAGGCTTGATGTCAGCGCGCCGGTATCCAGCTTCGCTCGGATTGCAGCGGGTTGTATCTCCGGTAGCAGAACGTATTCTTTCCAACCGACAATCATATCTGCCCCCGAAAAATCGGCGAATCCTAGAGCTTTAAAGAGGGCAACGCAACGTTTTTATTGAGCCCAAACAGAACCCGTGAATCCTTCGATGACGAGGCTTGGCAATTCAGCCGAAAAACCCGGGTTCGCCGAGNGGNCTTAACCCGTTTCCCNGTTGAAGATCACGTGATGAAGNCGGTCTGAAGGCCTTCACAACCAAAGGCGTCCCCGAAAATTCGGTAATGCTTTGAGCTTTACCAGAACCAACCCACTTTTTATCCGGCCGGAGATTTCGGTGAGACTATGCCAACAATTAGGCTTGGAAATTTAACCGCAAACCGGGCGTTGGCCAGGTCGCTTTAATGAGTTTTCCGGTTGAAGACAACGTGATGTAGGCAGTCTGAAGATCTTCACCACCGAAGGCGATGTTCGTCGTTAAAACATCCGGCATGGCAAAAAATTCAACCGCACTGCCATCCGGTGAATGCGATGTAATACCCCCTGTGATCAGGGTCGCCACGCAAACGTTGCCCGAGGCATCGACCGCAAGCGAGTCAAACATATGAAAATCGGGTCTTTGCGCCAGCATCCGGCGCGGGATATCGACGTCCAGCGCTCCAGGCGATGCAATGGCATAGGCCCAAAGGCGGCCGGTGGGTGTTTCTGCCACGTACAAGGTCTTTTCATCCGGCGACAGGCCAATCCCGTTCGGCGCTTCCATTGGGAAGATCACCTCCTCAATTCGGCTGCCATCTGCTGCCGCATAAAAGACCCCCGTGCGATCTCGGGTTCGGGGCGACGTCTTGCCATGATCGGTGAACCAGAACCCACCCGTTTGATCGAAAACCAGATCATTCGGGCCTTTTAGACGCTCGCCGTTGCAGGCCTCATAGAGGGTTTCAACCGCGCCCGTCTTCAGATCAACGCGTTCAATCCTGCCGCCGGTGTAGTTTGCAGGCTGCTCACCTGGAAAGACCCGACCATCGCGACCTTTATGCCATTCAAAACCGCCATTGTTACAGATATAACAATGTCCATCTGGCCCAAGGGCTGCACCATTGGGCCCACCGCCCAGTTCTGCGACGATCGATTGCGTCCCATCTTCGGCAACCCGAGTGAGCGTGCCCCGCTGAATTTCAACCACCAGCACGGCGCCATCACTCAACGCGACAGGGCCCTCGGGAAACGCAAGTCCTTGTGTCATGACCGTTACGTCCATCTCTCGCACTCCTATCGTCTTTAACCGCAGCCCGCTAATGGGTTGTAACCGGGTATCGGCTTTTGAAAAAACAATTTGCCAATCGCATCAGTGGTCAGCGCCTATCTTAGGCATGCTGGTTGTTTTGCTTAAACCCAACTTAGGCAACCTGTCCGCTGATAAAAAACATCCATTGCGAGCCCATCTTGGCTCAGTCTTCATTTTCTGGGGCCGCTGGCGCGCCGCCCGGGAAAGCTTCAGCGCCCTGGTCTTGAATCATTTGCGTAATGCGTTCGACCATCTCCTCTAATGCGGCTTCATCCGTGCCGCGCATCACCAAATTGGTGCCATACCCATTCGGGCGATAAAATGGGTAGGACCCAAGGTCGATGTCCGGATAGGCTTCCTGAATCTCGCCAAGTTGGGTCGCCACCTGACTCTCACCGAGGAAGGCACCGACCGTTCTAGACCGAACAGGTCGACCACCCGGCAATCTGACCTGATCAAAGGTGCTGGCCATGGCCTGCATCACCATGGGGACACCGGCCATCACGAAGACATTCCCGAGTTGGAACCCCGGTGGACCACCCGTCGGATTGTCGATTAAGGTCGCACCCACTGGAATTCGCGCCATTCGAAGCCTTGACGCCATAACCGCTGGGGGCGCCTCGCGTTTTCGGATTAGTGCGGCAACCTCAGGGTGCTCGTAAACGGCGACGCCGAAGGCTTTGGCGATACTATCGACGGTAATGTCATCGTGGGTCGGGCCAATNCCGCCGGTGGTAAAGACGTAATCAAAGCGTTGTCGACAGTGNTTCACCGTATCAACAATCGTTTCATCTACATCGGGTATCACGCGGGCTTCTATCATGCGAATACCCAACTCATTTAAGACACCGCTTAAATGTGCAAGGTTCGTGTCCTGCGTTCGACCGGATAGAATCTCGTTGCCGATAATAATTAAACATGCGGTGGCGGAATCTCGATCTGAAACCATAAACGAACACCTTTCTGAGAATTTAAGCAGGGCGTCACTCAAAACAACTGCGACGCCCAATATTAAAACACGAATTCAGGGAGAATGGCGTCGACGCGCACCTGCGGCATGCCAGAGCACTGCGGCAATGCCGCCGAACGCCGCGGCCTGAGCGGGCAATTGAACTACCTCGCCTGCCGAGCACTCGGTAAACACGCTCTAAAGCCAGCATTTGCGCGCGCTATGCCGGCTTCCGTTAGAGATCACGCGTGTTCAAAGACTGACGACTTACGACTAACAATCACATTGAGTGACGAGGCACCGCCAAGACGATAGACTCCCTCACTGATCCAGCAGACTACGTTTAGCAACCTCGACGGCAATTCATACAGATCCTGAACGCGAGCGTCCGGCATGCTTCGATCTTGAGCACCCAAGACCGATCAATGGGTTGGCAATCCGTCCCGGCTTTTTTCATCAAAGCGGGTTGACGGTGACAGCTGCGAAAGCCCGCCTTGCTTGGCCGCGCGCTCGCGGTAGCAACCTGGATAGAATGGCCTTAAATTCTCAGCTGTCCGTAATACAGCAGAGCACCAAGCGTTAGGAACGGTTTATGAAATCAGCGGCAGAAGAACTCGATCACATCCTGATTAAGGGCGCTCGAGAGCACAACCTCAAAAACATTGAAGTCAAAATCCCAAAACGCAAACTGGTTGTGCTGACTGGGGTCTCAGGCTCTGGAAAATCATCTCTAGCCTTTGATACGCTCTATGCCGAGGGCCAAAGGCGTTATGTCGAATCCCTATCAGCCTATGCCAGACAATTTCTGGGTCAAATGGAAAAACCCAAGTACGACACCATTCGGGGACTCTCGCCGACCATTTCAATCGAACAAAAAACCACCAGCCGCAACCCCCGTTCAACCGTTGGCACCATCACAGAAATTTCGGACTACCTTAGGGTTTTATTTGCCCGCGTCGGCCAGCAGCACTGTCATCAGTGCCATAAACCCGTGGCGGGTCAGACCGCTGAAAAAATCGTCTTGGAGCTCCTGAAATATCCAAAAGGGACACGGGTTAATCTCATGCACTCGTTATTGGTAAACCGCAAGGGCGAACATCGTGATGTCATCGACAGCGCGCGAGCCCAAGGCTTTGTCAGACTTCGGGTCGATGGCGAGATCAAACGCGTCGAGGACTTAACCGTTTTAGACAAACGCAAAAAACACACCGTCGAACTCATTACCGACCGCTTGGTCATCCGCGATGACATCAAAGACCGATTGACCGACAGCGTTGAACAAACCCTACGCATGGGCAAGGGCTCAATGTTGGTAGAGGTCGATGATACCGACCGGATATTTTCAGAACACCTCGCCTGCGCCGATTGCGGCATCTCCTTTCCCGCCCTGTCGCCCCAATCCTTTTCGTTCAACAGCCCCCAAGGGATGTGTCTGGCGTGTAACGGGCTGGGTACTCAAGTCGCGTTTGATCCGGATCTGGTCATCCCAGATGAGACCCTGTCACTGCGTGACGGTGCGCTGAAGCCGGTTGGCCGAATCGATCAAGACAGTCGATCGATGACCGCGATTTTTCATAAGCAAATGTTTGAACACCTAAAGATACCCACTCAAAAAGCTTGGACCGCGCTCACACCAACCCAACGCAAAACCATTCTGTACGGCACTGGCGAGAAGCGTTACCAAATCAACTGGGGTTCCCACGGCACAACCAACTCACGTTACGAAGGCTGCTCAATCGCCTGATGCGACGTTTTAGGAACACCAAGTCTGAGGGCATGAAACGCTGGTATGCCCAGTTCTTGGCCAACACCCCTTGCGACGTCTGCGAGGGCGAGCGGCTTCGCAAAGAGTCGGCGGCGGTAACGGTTGCGAGTCGAACCCTCATCGATATCTCCGCCATGACGATCGATGCGTCCCTCGACTTTTTCGACCACATCGCCCTGCAGGGTTCTGATGCAGAAATCGCCGTAGAATTACTCAAAGAAATTCGAGGCCGCCTGGGCTTTTTGAATGCAGTTGGCCTATCCTATCTATCCTTGAATCGGCTTGGCCCTTCTCTGTCTGGCGGCGAATCCCAAAGGATTCGCTTGGCCAGCCAAGTCGGATCAGAGCTTTCCGGGGTCATCTACATTCTCGATGAGCCCAGCATCGGTCTACATCAACGAGACAATGAGCGGCTCTTAAACACCCTCCTTAAAATGCGCGATATCGGCAACACCGTCATTGTGGTTGAACACGACGAAGACACCATTCGGGCGGCTGATTATGTTATTGATTTTGGACCCGGGGCAGGCACCCAAGGCGGCAGCGTGATCCACGCCGGCACCCCAAAGACCTTACTTAAAAACCGCGCTTCCATAACCGGCGACTATCTCTCAGGTCGTGCCTGCATCCCACTGCGGGCAGAACCCCGAACACCGTCAGGTGAGGTTCAGGTGACCGGCGCCAAAGAAAATAATTTGAAAGATTTAACGGTCGCCTTCCCACTCGGGATGCTCGTTGCCGTAACCGGCGTTTCAGGGGCAGGCAAATCAACGTTGGTGAACGATATTTTGTATCCCGCCATGGCGCGGCACTTTCACGGCAGCCAACAAAAAATTGGCAAACACAAAGCCGTCATTGGCCTAGATCAGCTCGACAAGGTCGTGGCCATCGACCAAAAACCCATCGGCCGCACACCGCGCAGCAATCCGGTGACTTATATCAAGGTATTTGATGAGATTCGAAAGTTTTTCGCCCTACTGCCCGAATCACGCGTCCGCGGCTATACCCCGGGCCGATTTTCATTCAACGTCAAAGGCGGCCGCTGCGAATCCTGTCAGGGTGACGGCGTGCGTAAAATTGAAATGCACTTCTTATCCGATGTTTACGTCAAGTGCGAGGCCTGCGATGGCAGCCGCTTTAATGTGGCAACGCTCGAGGTGCAATACAAAGGAAAATCCATCGCTGACGTACTGAGATTGACCGTTGCCGAGGCGGTCCTGCATTTCTCAGAACATCCAAAGATTGTGAATCAATTGCAACTTTTGGTGGACGTTGGGCTTGATTACCTTGCCCTCGGCCAGCCCTCCTCCACCTTATCCGGCGGCGAGGCGCAACGCATCAAATTAGCCCGGGAGCTGTCCAAAATTGCCACCGGCAAAACATTTTATCTGCTGGACGAGCCAACGACGGGCTTGCACTTTGACGATGTTCGAAAATTATTGGGGGTTCTAAACCGTTTAATCGATGCCGGCAACTCTGTGGTGGTGATTGAACACAACCTAGATGTGATCCGAACTTCGGATTGGATCATTGATCTGGGACCAGCCGGCGGCCCAACGGGTGGTAACGTGCTGACCCAAGGCACCCCCGCGGCAGTCGCCCAATGCCCCGACAGTGATACCGGCCGATACCTTGCGCCGTTCTTCCCAAAGCAAAAATCAACCCGCGTGAAGACCTCGAACGCAAAGCAGAAGTCCAAATGATGGCGCCGGGGTTGATTTGCGCGGCCCGGCCTCGTGCCACTGCGCGCTTGACCCGCGCGTCACCCCACGTTGATCACGCAAAGGATAAGACGACCCATGACTGACTTCGACCCAGCGATGGTGCCGATCCGTGCCGCTGCCACCGTTCTGCTGATCGCCGATCGGCCTGAATTAAAGATTTTGATGATGCGCCGTCATGCTAAAACCCTATTTGCCGGTGGCATGTGGGTGTTCCCGGGTGGCGCTGTGGACCCGGCCGATGTGACGGTGGCCGTTTCAGGCGAAGTCGAGCTCGACTATCCAGGCCCCATCACAGCGCAGACCCCCGAGGATCATCGGTCATATTATGTTGCCGCGATTCGGGAATGCTTCGAAGAGGCGGGTATTTTGCTGACCCTCCCCGATCCAAGCGGTCCAGCATCGGCACCGCTCACTCAAGCCCAGCAAGCAGACCTCAGAGACCAACTCAATGCCGGTACGCTCTCCTTTAATACGCTGTTATCTGACTACCAACTGATCCCCAACGCGGCGCTGATCAAACCGGTTGCGCGCTGGATCACACCGCTCGGCTCACCCAAGCGGTTTGATGCTCGGTTCTTTCTCGCAAAGCACCCAAGCAACCAAGACGCGTCTCATGACCAAGGGGAACTCATCGATTCAGAATGGCTGACCCCAACAGAGATTTTAAGTCGATTCGATGCGGGCAGCATGGCGATCATGACCCCAACCCTCAGGATGATTCAAAACTTGCAGGCATTTGATACCGCAGACGCCGTCCTGGCCGCGATGGATCAAATCCAAGACTACCATCAGGTGCTCGTCGACCCCGAAACCCGTGCCTTATTACTCCCGGGTGAGCAGGGGTATGACGCGGCCGTTGATCATATTGAAACCGGCTGGGTTCGCCTCAGAACCTTGCCCCATTAATCAAGGCAAGCCCCATTCATTTTCAACCCGCGTTAACCAGTAATCGACATCCGCCTTGGGATCACCGGTGATATAACGCCACAGTTTCAAACGGTTAATGAGCTCTAACCGGCCGGTGTCCGCCTCGAACCAGGGTTCAAGCGCCATCAGTTGGTTGGCAACGGGATCTTTATGATTTGGATCTGTCCAAAAAATAGGCCTCGGCGAATCTGGTTGGGTCACAAGATCCGAGTCATTCCAAAGCCGCACCTGAGGCGCATTAGGTCCCAGCCGAATCTTGTATAAGTAGCGGTCCTCATTGGATTGATTGCGCCCAGCGCCGTGCCAAAGCCCCATGTGAAACACATACAGACTACCTGCTGGGCAAACGACGTGCTCTTGACCCACGATGTTTTGATAGCGCGCGATGGCAGCCTCGCTGACCCGCCGCAAATGAGAACCCGGAATGTAGCGTGTCCCCCCCATTGCACGCGTGACCGCCTGGGGAAAGTAAAATAGCTGGATGTCGAATGCTTGTCTTGGATCAATGGTTGAATCTTGATGATTGTGTTGCGAGACAGCCTTGGACGTTCGCTGCATCTCAGTCCCTGCCCCTAACGTTAAATGCAGAAAGTGATGATCAAAAATCGGGGCATCCCCCACCAAGCTTCGGATCATGCCTTTAACCACCGGTAAAGCGAAAATATCATGCAGGCAGTTCCCCGATTGAAAACAATCTGGCAGGCTGGTGCCGGGGGAGATTTTCGGAATGCTGGGATTGTGAATTAACCGACTATACGCCTGACTGAGCGTTCTTTCTGTATCGCCGGCCGGTGCGCGCAGCTGCTCTAGAAACCGCGCATTCAACGCCTCGGGCACCACGCCTTCGAAGGCCAATACGCCTCGCGCCACAAATTCCGCCATTTGCAGCGTTGTCAAACCTAACTCATGACCCATTGACACCCCCACCGCGCAGTCGACGCGCGACATCCCTTTAAAGGCCAGCTCATTCGGCAGGCTGTGCTAGGCCCCGCTAACAGACCCGTTATCGGTGGCTCACGACACGCGCACTGCACGNTATCCAATTCATTGCCCTGTAGGCATTGATAACCGGTCATCACAGCTTGAGCTCAATCGAGTGCCACTGCTCGAAAAAAAATTCGTACTTTAAATAATCTGTCCGAAATTCCTCACCCGAGACNTGGCTGACCAAGGGACTCGCTTGAATCAACCGCCAACCATCCCGGAGGGCATCGACCCCAGTCTTGTAGGGCGGCACATCCTCATCCCCGGTCATTGGCTTGCTGTCACCAAAGCCATCGTACTGCGCCCAACCGACAACTGGCGTATCCAACGCCGACGTCGCCAAGTACAACACCAGAACTTTCTGTCTCGCCGCCATCGTGAACCCCTGCCTAAACCTCACCCCATTCAACCGACTCGACACGAATTTGTAAATGCTACCAACCTGAGCCCGGGTCAGAATGCCTCAAAAATCAACCAAATAATGAAAAAAAATGACTTGATAATGAAGAAATAATGGATAAGATCGGTCGTCCACTAAGAAATCGGCATTCAAACATGCAAATGATTCTGCTCGTCTGGTTAATATTACTGCCCGCAACAACGCTTGCCGGCGCAACCTTGGCCAAGCATTCGGAGCTGGACACGGCCCGTCCAGACTTCGCCGCCATTCGAGATGTGCAAACAAAAAAATCCGCTTTTTTCGATTATTTGATGCCCTTTGTTCTCGACGCAAATGCCGCCATTGAGGCCGAACGCGCACGCCTTTTACAGATGGAGGCGATCAATGCCACGGGGCGAGCCTTATCCAGCGCGCAACAGGCCGATCTTCTGCGCCTGGCCAAACGGTATCGACTGCCCACTGCGCAGCATAACCGTCCGACCGACAAGCTCATTGCGCAAGTCCTACAGCGCGTTGATGTGGTGCCAGCCTCCTTGGTTTTGGCGCAAGCGGCGAATGAGAGCGGCTGGGGCACGTCCCGGTTTGCTCGCCAGGCGAATAATTATTTTGGGATGTGGTGCTATCAAGCCGGTTGTGGGCTCAAGCCCCGGCAACGCGATGCAGGCCGTTCCCACGAGGTCAAACGTTTCGAGCATACGCGGGATAGTGTCGTTGCTTATTTGCACAACCTCAACACCAACCGTGCCTACCAAAGCTTAAGAAACTTACGGCAAACGACGCGCGAACTGGGCGCGCCCTTGCGGGGTGTTTTGCTGGCCGAGGGCTTGCTTTCTTACTCGAGTCGCGGCGCAGATTACATTAAAGATATTCAAGCGATGATTATTACCAATGACCTCGAGCAGCTTTCCTTTGAAGTGGCCAGTCAATAACCCCGCTCACGCCCTGTATCGACAGGGTGCCTTATGAGCCACTACCACGTGAGTCAACTCAAGCATCTTGGCGCGGGCAGCCTCGTCGAAGATCTGCAGGCCCTAAGAACCCAGTTTGATTCAAACACGACGGGGGCCGCCCTAGTCGGCATCTTCACAGGACTGTTCGGGCTCGCCAGCGATGAGTGCTTGCTGATAACAAAGCAAGCGACCTTGACCTCTGACACCCTTATGCAAGGCTTTGAGGTCGTTCAGGCGCATCACTTCAGCGCCACCGTTCGACCGACCCAAACCCAATCTTTTGATCAAGCCGGCCTTTATGTCTTCCGCTTTTGGACCCTGCCAGGCAACCAAGTTGATCAGCTGATTGCCTTGTCCGAGCGCGCCTGGGAAACCTTCGAGGGTGATTTTGATACTGAGGTTAAAGCGTTATTCCGGCAATCGACACCGGCCCTTCAAGAGACCGCACTATTGATTACCTGGTACAAAAATTTTGCCGCGTGGGAGGCTTCAAGACAACCCGACCCTGCTGCCGCGGATTTCTTTCGTCAGCGACAATCCTTGATTGATCAGGCTTTTCCGATCGCAACCCGCCGACTTTCTTAGCTTTGATTTAGGTACAGGTAACGCCAAAGCGTTGCTGCGACTAGCGCATGATCAATCCGGCCATCCAGCAGATAGCTTGCGAGTTCCGCCCTTGGCACCAACACGACCTCGGTTTGCTCAGTGGCCGTATTCTGAATATCCCCTTCAATCACCACGTTCTCAGCGACAAACGTGTGTAATTGATTATTAAATACCGCTGGATTCGGATTCAGCACCCCCAAAGACGTTAAATGACTGGCCCGGAAACCGGATTCCTCGAGGCATTCTCGGGCCGCTGAAACGATCGGCGCTTCACCGGGGTCAACCATGCCGCCTGGAATCTCGAGCGATATGGCGTCGCTTCCGTGACGATACTGACGGACAAAAACCACCTCTTGATCAGCCGTGATCGGTAGGACATTCACCCAGTCCACCGTATCCAACACGAAAAACCCATGGGCATTGCCCGTTTTAGGCGAAATCGCAGTGACCTCCTGAACCTTCATGATTCGCAAATCGTTGAGCACTTTTGTCGCAACGCGAGTCCAGGGTCGTATTGGCGCGCTCATCCGCCGAGCCCTCGAACCGGAATTGCTGCACCGTGCACGGCGATCGCCTCAGCGCTGGCCAAAAAGCCAATGACCGCGGCCAGGTGCTCGGGCGCGACCCACTGACCGAAATCTGCGTCGGGCATATCCGATCTGTTTCTTGGGGTGTCGATGACCGCTGGCAGCACACAATTGACATTCACACCCGCTTGTTTGACTTCTTCGGCAAGACTTTCAGTCAGCCGAATGGTGGCCGACTTCGATGCCAGGTAAGCCCCCATGTGCGCCTGACCTTGCGTCGCCGCAACGGCGCCCACATTGACCACCTTGCCGCAGCCGGCTGCAACCATTGCTGGCACGATCTTTTGCGTCATATAAATAATCGACTTCGTATTAAGGTTAAATAAGAAATCCCAGGTCTCATCAAGCGTCTCAAACACGGTCTCGCCCATTTGAAAGCCGCCCGCAATATTACACAACACATCCACCGCACCATGGGTTTGAAGTAATCCCTCGGATAAGGCCGCGCAATCGTCGCGGCTTGTCAAATCACAAACCGCCAGGTGACAGTGCGGCCCAGGGTTTGGAAACGCGGCATCCAGCAAGGCTTGATTGTAATCCACCGAGACCACCACAGCCCCACGTGCTAAGAAATGTTGCACCACGGCTTGACCCAAAACACCCGCGCCACCGGTTACCACCACCACTTGATCTTCAAACATTGAGAATTCCTTAAGCCTTGAATTGCTCGATGCTAAAGGCTTTACTGAAGGATGCCAACCCAAGAGACGAGCGCATCAATGGATCAGCCCGAAACAAAAAGAACCTTTTGCCGAGTTTGCGAACCCAGCTGCGGACTCATCGCAACCCTTGAGCACGGCGAAATAAAATCGATCCTGCCCGACAAGGAACACCCCGTCACCAAAGGTTTTGCCTGCCACAAAGGTTTGGCCGTTCTGGACATCCATAAAGACCCCGACCGTCTGCGCTGGCCATTACGGAAGAATGGGGACACCTTCGAACGGATTTCCTGGGAGACGGCGGCGGCCACCGTCGGTGAGCAACTACGCGGCCTCCAGGCGCGCTATGGCAACAACGCCCTTGGGATCTACTCAGGCAATCCATTGGCCTTTAACTCAACGGCGGGCCCTGCGATCAGTTCCTTTGTCAGCGCGATCGGCAGCCGACGAAACTTCAGCTCCGGCACCCAGGACTGCGCGAACAAGTTTGCCGCCTCAGAAGCCGTCTTTGGCTCCAGCACCATCCATCCTGTTCCGGATATTCAAGAGACCGACTTAATGCTCATATTGGGCGCGAACCCACGCGTCTCGCATATGAGTTTTGTCTCCATCGCGGATCCCGTCGCCGAACTCCGGGCCGCAAAAAAGCGCGGGGCTCGGCTCATCTTTGTAGACCCCAGGCAGAACGAATCGGTCACCGGGTTAGGCGAATTACGACAGGTCAAACCGGACTCAGATGTCTATTTGCTGAGCGCCATGCTCGCCCACTGCTTTCAGGAAGGCTTAATTGATCAGGCCGCGACCCGAGCCCATGGCGAAAACTTAGGCGCGCTCGAGGCCTTCGTTACCCAATACCCCGCCGAACGCGTGGCCTCGGTGGTTGGCTTGACCGCGGGTGAGATTCGAACTCTGGCATCCGATTTTGCGGCGGCCGATAAAGCCTCCATCTACATGTCGACGGGGGTCAATATGGGCCGGCAAGGCGCAGTNGCCTATTGGCTGATCTATATGTTGAGTTTGGTCACGGGGAATCTTGGTCGAGCCGGCGGTAATCGCTATGCCAATGGNTTTTACCCGGCCGCCAAAGCCGGCGCGACCC
>JGI26246J51724_1000440_pt1 | contig 20403 bp, 22 predicted proteins | sample SaaInlLV_10m_DNA_FD_51724 | JGI IMG/M metagenome (IMG submission 51724) | reverse complement strand
AGATTGACACCAATGACCTGCCAGTCGCCGCCAGCATCGGCTGTGTAATCCAATAGATGGGCCCGGGCAAAATTGCCAAGGCCGAAGTGAACAATCTGCCCCATTTAAACCTCGATCCGATACGCTTGCCGCGCCAGATCAACCGCCAGGAGCGGCGCGAGATCCTCAGCGTCGGAGAGGCCAAAAGCACCACGTTCGATTTGATGGCTCAAATGCAGGGCCACCCCGCGCCGCCAAAGGTCATGGCGGGCCGGTATAGAGAGAAAAGCGCGGGTGTCATCGTTGAACCCAGCAAGATTGAAATAGCCGGCGGTCTCAACCACTTGATCAAAATAGCGTGCAATTCCATTGGCGCTGTCGTGAAACCACCAAGGCGGCCCAATCCGCAAGCAGGGCCAATGGCCCGCCATAGGTGCCAAAGCATGCGCATAGGTGGTTTCGTCGAGCGTAAAAAGAATGAGGCGCAGCTTCGCAGAATTGCCAACCCGGTTGAGCAATGCGTCCAAACCATTCACCCAATCGGTGGTGAGGGGGATATCGGCGCCCATGTCACGGCCGAACCTGTCTAAAATTGTGCGGTTGGTATTGCGGCGACTGCCCGCATGGAGCTGCATGACCAGCCCATCTTCGATAGACATCTGGGCCATTTCAATCAGCATATGGCCATAAAAGCGCCGGGCCTCCTCTTGGGTGGCTGTGCCCTTTGCCACGCTGAGATAGAGCGGCCCCGGCTCTGCGAGCCATTCGGTGTGCAAGATATCAATGGCATGATCGGTGGCGGTTGCGCCGCAGTCTATGAACTCCGCACGGCGCATGCGCAGGGCGGCCAGATAGCCGTCAAAACTGTCGAGGCTGTGATCGGTGATCTTTGCCAGTTGCGCAAGGTTAGCGGCGAAATTTGGATCGAGCGGATCGAGCACCCCATCGGGGCGAAAGGTTGGGATCACCCGGCCGGGCCAATAGCTGGCGCGAAGGCTCTTGTGGTGGGCCAGATCATCCAAGGCCGAGTCGGTGGTGGCGAGGGTTTCAATGTTAAAGCGCTCAAACAGTGCACGGGGCAAAAACTCCGCTTGCTGCAAACGCTCCGAGATGTCGTCGTAGATCGCATCTGCGGTCTGCGCAGTGAGGGGCTGCGAGATTTGCAATGTTTCACGCAACACATACTCCATCCACAGCCGGGTGGGCGTGCCGAGAAACAAGTGCCAATGTGCGGCGAAGAGGCGAAATACCTCGCGTGGATCTGCCTCAGCGCCAGGCGCGCCAATCCCAAGATCTGCCATGGGGATACCTTGGGCATAGAGCATACGAAACACATAGTGATCCGGCGTGACCAAAAGCGCAGCAGGATTGGCGAAAGGTTGATTTTGCGCAAACCAACTGGGATCGCAATGCCCATGGGGGGACACAATTGGTAGCTCTTTCATGCTGAGATACAGTCGCTCAGCGGTTGTGCTTAGAGTGCCTGTCATGTCCATCCCCCGGGCGGCGATATTTGCCTTTGGACTTTATATTGCAGCTTGCATCTTTGCAGCGCAATAGGTCAAAATTAAAGCAAGACAGGGGGGGCGATGAATATTGCATTGATAGGTTTGGGGATGGTCGCCGCCACGCATGTTCAGGCGGTTCAAAGCGCAGAAAAGCTGCATTTGAGCGGTGTTTGGGGCCGCGATTCAGCCAAAACAGCCGATTTTGCCGCCCGTCATGCAACGCGGGCTTTGGCTCGCTACAGGAGATTGCGCAAGATCCGGCGATTGATTTTGTTATTCTGGCCACGCCCCCCAATGCCCGGCGCGATATTGTGCAGGAGCTGGCGGCGGCGGGAAAGCCGATCTTGATGGAAAAGCCGATTGAACGGGATGTTCAAGCCGCCTCCGATCTTGTGCAGATCTGCGCGCAGGCGGGCGTTCCGCTCGCGATGATGCTGCAACACCGCGCCAGAGAGGCCAGCCAAGCCCTGAAGACGGCCCTAGAAACCGGGGCGCTGGGCGAAATTTGCACCGTAGATCTGCGCGTGCCCTGGTGGCGGGCGCAAAGCTATTACGACGCACCGGGCCGCGGCACCTATGCGCGCGATGGTGGCGGCGTGATGATTTCGCAGGCGATCCATACGCTCGATTTGGCCATTTGGTTGCTGGGCCCCATCCGTGCAGTGCAAGCCATGATGCGGCAAACCGCGCTTCACCATTTAGAGGCGGAGGATTGGGCCGGCGCGCTATTTGACATGCAATGCGGGGCTTTTGGTACGCTTCTGGCGACGACGGCTGCCTATCCGGGTGGGGCGGAGACGATTGCGTTGCAGGGCACAAAAGCCGCGGCGCATCTTGGCTCTGGTGTGCTTGAGATCTCTTATCTCGACGGCCGCAAGACGCGGGTTGGAGCAGAGGGCGCCACCGGCGGCGGNGCAGATCCGATGGCCTTTACCCATGAATGGCACCAAAGNGTGATCGAAGACTTTGCNCAGGCTCTGCGGAGCGGGGGCCAGCCTTTGGCCACTGGNCAAAGCGCGCTGGCAGCTCACGCGGTCATTGACGCAATGCAACGGTCNAGTGAGAGTGGCCAGAAACAACAGGTGCAGCAATGGGGTTAACATGCGTCGCTCTGGGGCTGGATCATCGTCACATCTATGGCATGACAGAGAANATGGCCAAGGCCGGGGTCACCTGCCTAGGGTATTGGACCGAAGGTGATCCTGAGACCCTGCCTGGGTTTCGCAAGAGATTTCCACATTTGCCGCGATTTGAGAGCCTGCAAGCGGCGCTGGAATGCGGCGCCAATTTGGCCCTGATCTCTGCCATCCCATCTGACCGCGCGCAGCTGACGGTCAAGGCGATGCAGCAGGGGATGGATGTGATGAGTGACAAGCCCGGCTGCACGACGCTGGCGCAATTGGAGCAGATCAAAGCCTGTGTGGCGCAGACCGGACGGATTTGGTCTGTGAATTTTTCGGAACGCTTCGAGACCCCCGCCAGCACTCTTGCGTCGCAACTGGTGGCCGCGGGGGCGATTGGACAGGTGGTGCAAACCGTGGGGCTGGGCCCGCATCGGCTCAACCGCGCCACACGCCCCGATTGGTTTTTCCGCAAGGCCTGTTTTGGCGGCATTTTGACCGATATAGCCTCGCATCAGATTGACCAATTTTTGCATTACACCGGGTCAGATACGGCCGAAGTGACCCATGCGTTCACCGCCAATTACGCAAACCCCGGTGATCCTGAGGTGCAAGATTTTGGCGAGATCAATCTGCGCAGTGACCGGGGCACGGGTTATATTCGTGTGGATTGGTTCACGCCGGATGCTTTGCCCAATTGGGGCGACGGGCGGCTGACAATTCTGGGCACGCAGGGCTATATTGAGCTGCGCAAATATGTTGATGTGGGCGGGCAAAAGGGTACGGATCATGTGATCTTGGTCAATGGCGACAGATGCGAGAAAATAGATGCCTCCGCTGCGGGCCTGCCCTATTTTGCGCGTTTGGCCTATGATATTGAGAACCGCAGTGAGACAGCAATGCGTCAAGCCCATTGTTTCACCGTCATGGAACTGGCGCTGCGCGCGCAACAGATGGCGGATGAGTTATGATTCATGTGGCCATCTTAGGCGCGGGCATTGGGCGTGAACATTTGGCCGCCTTTCGGGCTTTGAAAGACAGGTTCACCGTCAGGGCTGTTGTGGATCAAGACCTGGCGCGGGTAGAGAACATCCGGCAAGACGGCGACAGTTTCCGAGCGTTGAAGGACATTGATCAAGCTTTGGCGGATCCGCAGGTGCAAGTTGTCGATATTTGCCTGCCCCCGCATTTGCACGCCTCTGTGACGCAGCGGGCTTTAGCGGCTGGCAAGCATGTCATTTGTGAAAAACCCTTGGCCACCTCTTTGGCAGATGTGGATGAAATCCGCCGAGCCGCGCAGGCTGCAGATCGCAAGGTCTATCCGGTATTTCAATACCGCTGGGGCCCCTCGCTTGCACAGTTGCGCCATCTTATGACTTGCGGTTTGACTGGACAGCTGCAGGTGGCTGCGCTTGAAACCCATTGGTCGCGGGGCGCGGACTACTATGCAGTGCCTTGGCGCGGCACCTGGGCAGGCGAATGCGGTGGGGCGGTTTTGGGACATGCCATTCACAATCACGATCTGCTGACCCATATCGCCGGTGATATTGCCTGCCTTTCGGCCCTAACCACCACGCGTGTCAATGAGATCGAAACCGAAGATTGCGCCAGCATCAGCTTTGCCATGACCTCAGGTGCACTGGCCACGAGCAGCATCACGCTTGGCGCGGCCACAGATGAAACCCGGCTGCGGTTTGTCTTTGAGCATCTCACAGCCACCTCTGGCACCGCCCCCTATGCGCCGGGGGCCGAGCCCTGGAGCTTTCAGGCCCGCGCGCCACATAGGCAGGCGCAATTGGATGCGGCTTTGAGCACAACACCGCATGAGCCGATTGGCTTTGAGGGGTTTTTTGCGCAGATTGCTTTGGATTTGGCGGGCCATGAAAACCAGGCGGTGACATTCGAAGACGGGGCGACCTCCGTTGCGCTGGTCACGGCGATCTACCACAGTGCCCGCACCGGCCGTCAGGTGGAGTTGCCACTTGATCCGAGCCATGAGCTCTACAAAGGATGGTTGCCATGAAGCAATGTTGGCGTTGGTTTGGGCCTGGGGATCAAATTCCCTTGGATGATCTGCATCAAGTGGGCGTTGAAGGGATTGTCACCGCGCTGCATGAGAGGCCGCCGGGAACGGTCTGGAGCGCGGCTCAGATTTCCGAGCGGCAAACGATTTTGCGGGCTGCGGGCTATGAATGGGATGTCGTGGAGAGCCTGCCGGTCTCTGAAGCCATTAAAACGCAAGGGTCCTGAGATGCGGGCGCATATCACGGCCTATAAGGCCAGCCTTGAAGCGCTCGCGGCCGCAAACATCACAACCATTTGCTATAATTTCATGCCAATCTTAGATTGGACCCGGACCAATCTGCGCGCCAAGCAACCCCATGGTGGCGCCGCGATGCGATTTGATTTGATCGACTTTGCCGTCTTCGACTTGCATATTCTTCAGCGNGAAGAGGGAGTTGAAAGCTATAGTGAGGCCCAGAGAGCAGAGGCTGCGGAGCGCTTTAATGCCCTTTCTGATCACGGAAAAAAACAGCTGCAGCGCAATATTATCGCGGGGTTGCCGGGCGCCAATGACAGCTGGAGCTTGGGCGATGTGCGCGCGTTATTGGACAGCTACAAGGGCATCACACGGGCGCAGCTTAGATCTCATTTGATCGATTTTCTGTCTGAAGTTGCCCCCTGCGCCGAGGCGCTGGGTCTGCGCCTGTGTTGTCACCCTGACGACCCGCCGTTTTCTCTTTTGGGCCTGCCGCGGGTGATGTCCTCTTGTGCCGATTACAGCTTGGTCTTGAACGCGGTGGATCTGCCTTCCAATGGTGCAACGCTGTGCACTGGATCCTTGGGCGTTGCGGAAGATTTTGATGGGCCCGCTTTTGTCAAAACCCATGGGCCGCGTATCCATTTCGCGCATTTGCGCAATACCAAACGCATCGCCGGATCAGATGCGGCGCGGCCAGATTTCTTTGAGGCACCTCATCTTGAGGGTGATACGGATATGGTGGGTACCGTGCGGGCCTTGATGGCCGAACAAACACGCCGCCGTGCCGAGGGACGTGCGGATTGGCAAATTCCAATGCGACCGGATCATGGCCAAGAGTTGCTCAGTGATCTTGGCGGGCATAGCACGCCGGGCTATCCGCTGATTGGGCGTATGCGCGGCTTGGCCGAGCTGCGCGGTCTGATGGCCAGTTTCGGCGCTCATGCATCGGAGGTGTAAGATGCAAGATTTTCCAAAGGTGATATTTGTCCAGGAGTTCTACCCATGAACCCTGCGCAATGGCTTGTCCGTACGGCCCTGCTGACGCCACAGGCGCCGGCCTTGTTCAAAGGCGCGCAGCTTGAGGCCGATTATGCGGAATTTTTGCATAGGGTGGCTGCCTTAGCCGGCGGGTTGCGGGCGCAATATGGGATCAGCAAGGGCGATAGGGTTGCGGTGTTCATGAGCAATTGCACCGAATATCTCGAAGCGCTCTATGCGATTTGGTTCATCGGCGCTGTGGCTGTGCCCATCAATGCAAAATTACACGCCAAGGAAGCCGCTTGGATTATCGCAGATGCGCAGGCGGAGCTGGTTTTTGTCACCAGCAATACTGGGGCCGGGTTGCAAGAGGTTGCACCTGCTTGCCTCAAAAACCTGCTTGATGTGCAGGGCCGCAGATTTGCCCAGCTGCGCCAGCAAACCCCGCAGCCTGCGCCAGAGGTGATTGGCGCTGATGAGCTGCTTTGGCTGTTTTATACTTCGGGCACAACGGGCCGGCCCAAGGGTGTGATGATCACCGCTGGCAATATCACCGCGATGTCTCTTGCTTACTTCAGTGACGTTGATGAGGTGCACGCACAGGATGCCATCCTATACGCCGCGCCGATGTCGCATGGGGCGGGGATTTATAACTTCATGCATGTTATCAAAGGGGCGCGGCATGTGGTGCCTGAAAGCCAAGGCTTTGACGCCGAGGAAATTTTGCAATTGGCCCCGCGCATTGGTCACATCTCGATGTTTGCGGCCCCCACTATGGTCAAGCGTTTGGTGGCGCAGGCCCGTGCCTCTGGCAGCCTAGGCGAGGGGATCAAGACCATCACCTACGCCGGCGGTCCTATGTATGTGGCCGATATTATGGAGGCGGTCGAAGTCTTGGGCGATAAATTTGTGCAAGTCTATGGCCAAGGGGAGTGTCCCATGGGCATCACCGCCCTGCGCCGTGAATTTGTCAGTGACCGGAGCCATGACAATTGGAAGGCGCGCTTGGGGTCGGTGGGCGTGGCACAGAGCCCGGTTTTGGTGCGTATCGCTGATGCGGCGGGTGCAACGCTGCCCTTTGGGGAAATTGGCGAAATTTTGGTGTCTGGCAGCATCGTCATGCGCGGGTATTGGCAAAACCCGCAGGCCACCGCCAAGACGATCCGGGAGGGTTGGCTTTGGACCGGCGACATGGGGGCGATGGATGCGGATGGATTTGTCACCCTGCATGATCGCTCGAAAGATATGATCATCTCTGGTGGCTCGAATATTTATCCGCGTGAGGTCGAAGAGGTCTTGCTGGAGCATGAACATGTGGCAGAGGTGGCCGTGGTTGGACGCCCGGAGGCGGATTGGGGCGAGGTGGTGGTGGCCTTCGTTGTGCCGGTGGCCGGGCAAGCGGTGACCCGCGCAGAGCTTGATGCGCATTGCATTGCGCAGATCGCAAGGTTCAAACGTCCCAAGGACTACCGGTTTGTGGCAGAGCTGCCCAAGAACAATTACGGAAAAATCTTGAAAACAAAACTTCGGACTATATTGGAAAATGGAGAAGGTGATGAATAACGATCTTACAGGACGGGTTGCGCTGGTCACAGGCTCTGTTCAGGGCATTGGCCTGGCCATAGCGACGGCTTTGGCCCAGCAAGGTGCGCGGATTGCGCTTCATGGGCTTGCGGATGCCGATCAGATCGCCGAGGCCAGCCGGATCATCCGCGCGGCTGGCGCAGGTGACGTGCGCTTCTTTGAGGGGGATATGCGCGATCCCGATGCCATCGAAACCTTGGTCTCCGATGTTGAGGATTGGGGCCCCTTGGATATATTGGTCAATAACGCAGGTATTCAACGCACTGTTAGCTTGGAAGATTTGACCCGCGAGACCTGGGACGCGATTATTGCGGTCAACCTCTCAGGTGCCCTGCATACGATGCGGCAGGCTTTGCCGAATATGGCGCGGCGTGGTTATGGCAGGGTGATAAATATTGCATCCGTGCATGGTTTGGTGGCCTCAAAGAAAAAGCGCCCTATGTGGCTGCGAAATTTGGCTTGGTTGGCCTGTCGAAAGTGGCCGCATTGGAATATGCGGCTGTGGGCAGTGCTGAGACCGGTGGTGTGACGGTGAACTGTATTTGCCCCGGCTGGACGGATACCCCCTTGATTGAACCGCAGATCATGGCGCGGGCTGAGAAATATGGTGGTGACCGGGCCGCAGGAAAGGCGGAATTGGTGGCGGAAAAGCAACCGTCCGCGCGCACCGCAGATCCTTCGGAGATTGGTGCCTTGGCGGTTTGGCTCTGCGCTCCGATTGCCCATAATGTTACAGGTACAAGCATTCCCATTGACGGAGGATGGACCGCGCAATAGCGCATATCTGTTTTTGCTAGACGGCGTGTAGGTTTCGCTTGACCCTCCAGCGGGTGGAGGCTTTAGGAGGGGCGAAGCTAGGAGAGATTTATGCGCGCGCCTGATACATTAGTGATGTCTGTGAGTAACATGAGCTGCGCGTCCTGTGCCGGGCGGGTGGATAAGGCCTTGCGGCAATTGCCCGGCGTTTTGGCGGTAGATGTGAACCTTGCCACCGAGACGGCGCAGGTGACCTATACGCCAGATCTGGCCAGTCGCGCCGATTTTATCGCGGCCTCCACTGCGGCGGGCTATGCAGCGCAAGAGCATTCCGAGGACAGCCATGGGCAAGTGCAGGCGCGCAAACAACAGCTCGCCGAAGCCTATGGCCGGCGCAGCCGGCTGGCTGCGTTTCTGGCCGCACCGGTGATTATACTCGGTATGGGTGGGCATATCCTTCCGGGCTTTGAGAGGTTGATTGCCGATGTGATCGGCCAAAAGGCCAATTGGATCATTCAATGCATCTTTGCAACCGCTGTGCTCTTTGGGCCTGGGTTGGATTTTTATCGCCGCGGATTTCCAGCGCTTTGGCGCGGGGCGCCTGATATGAATTCCCTCGTGGCACTGGGCACGGGTGCGGCCTATGCTTTTTCACTCATCGCCACCTTTCTGCCGCAAGTTTTGCCCGAAGGGGTTTCGGGCGTATATTATGAACCTGCGAGCCTGATTGTGGTCTTGATCCTTTTTGGCCGTGATCTCGAAAATCGCGCCAAAGGGCGCACGGGAAAGGCCATTCAAAGTCTTTTGGGTCTGCGCGTGAAAACCGCGCAGGTGCGCAGGGCGGGAGAATTTGTGGATTGCCCCATTGAAGAGATTGTTGTTGGGGATGTCTTGAGCCTGCGCCCCGGTGAGCGTGTGGCGGTGGACGGTGTGGTGCATGAGGGCTCAAGCTATATAGATGAAAGCATGATTACGGGCGAGCCGCGACCGGTGGAGAAGTCCACGGGGGCCGCGCTCACCGCTGGCACAGTCAACGGCATGGGGCATGTGATCTATGAGGCGCGCCGCGTCGGTCACGACACAACGCTCTCGCAGATCATCCAGCTGGTGGAGCAAGCACAGGGCGCGAAATTGCCCATCAAGGCTTTGGTCGACCGTCTGACCCTGTGGTTTGTGCCGATGGTTTTGACCTTGGCATTTGTGACCGTCACGGTTTGGATGATTTGGGGACCGGCACCGGCGCTTCCCTATGCGCTTGTGGCGGGGGTTTGCGTTCTGATCATCGCCTGCCCCTGTGCCATGGGGTTGGCAACACCGACGTCAATCATGGTGGGCACAGGCCGCGCGGCTGAAATGGGGGTCTTGTTTCGCAAAGGGGATGCTTTGCAGCTGTTGGCAGATGTGGACGTGATCGCTTTTGACAAAACCGGCACATTAACCCGCGGCCAACCTGTGTTGACAGATCTCGATGTGGCAGATGGCCTTGGGCGCCGTGCGGCCTTGCAGGTGATGGCCAGTGTGGAACAGGGATCAGATCATCCCATCGCGCGGGCAATCGTGATGGCCGCAGCTGAAGAGGGCCTTGATTTGCTCCCAATCCAGGACGGGCAAACCTATGCGGGTCTCGGCCTATCGGCCCATGTTGCCGGTGAGGAGGTGATCCTTGGCACAGAGCGCTTCATGCGGGAGCGCGGGATTGATGTGAAGGGATATCATGGCTCGGCGGAGGCTTTGGCCAGCCAGGGCAAATCAGTGATTTTCGCGGCGCGCGCGGGGCAGGTGATTGCGCTTGCAGGTGTGTCCGACGCTCTGAAGCCGTCGACGCAAGGGGCGATTGCGCGGCTCAAAGCGGCCGGGATCACGGTGGTTATGTTGACCGGTGACCGCCGGGACGCCGCGTTGCAGATCGCGGCAGATTTGGGCATCGATCAGGTTCATGCAGAATTGCTTCCTGCTGACAAAAGCCGCGTTTTGGCGGAGCTGAAAACCAAGGCCCGCCAATTGGCTTTCGTGGGGGATGGCATCAATGATGCTCCGGCGCTGGCGGCGGCAGACATTGGCATTGCGTTGGGCACGGGTACAGATGTGGCGGTTGAGAGTGCTGATATTGTCCTAATGTCGGGTGATCTTTTGGGTGTGGTCAACGCGATTGAGATGTCGCGGCTGACCCTGCGGAATATTAAGCAAAATCTATTCTGGGCTTTTGGCTATAATGTGGCGTTGATCCCAGTGGCAGCCGGTGCGCTATATCCGGCCTTTGGCATGCTCCTTTCGCCCATCCTTGCAGCAGCGGCTATGGCGCTGTCGTCCATCTTTGTTTTGGCCAATGCGCTGCGCTTGCGCTATGTTCGCGCGGCCAGGTGAGGGATTGTTAAGACGGAGGGTCGCGATATGAATATTGGTGAAGTGGCAAAAATGGCGGACTTGCCGATCAAAACCATTCGCTACTATGAAGAAATTGGCTTTATTCAGCCCAAGCGCAGCGCCAATGGATATCGCAGCTTTCGCGAGAGCGATGTGCATAAATTGGCATTTCTGGGCCGGGCGCGGTCTTTGGGGTTTTCTATCGAAGATTGCCGGGCCTTGCTGCAATTATATGAAAATGACACGCGGGCCAGTGCCGATGTGAAGCAAATTGCCCAGGAACATTTGACGCGCATCGATGCCAAGGTCAAAGAATTGCAGGCCATGCGCAACACCCTATCGCATCTGATCGAAGCCTGCGCCGGCGATGACCGCCCCACGTGCCCAATCTTGTCCGATCTTGCGACGCTGAGTTGATCGATCACTGGCCCTAGGGCCTGTTGGCCGTGCTGCCGAAGCGTCGCCGCGTTCAGCCGCCGCCAACGAAACGGTCGGTTGGGCGATAGAAGGTTTTTTGGTTCCACAATCGTCCAAGCAAATCGCGCAACTCGGTGATCTCAGACTTAATCTCGTCAGGAAAGGACGCGTCCGGCGACGTTGCGGCTTCGATCATGCGCTGGGATCGGCGCGACACTTTTGCGCCAAGCGCGTCTTCGATGATCTCCAAGTCGCGGACCGACAGAGTGAAGGTTTCATTTGGTTTTGTCATGTGCTGTCCTCTCACGGGGGGCGTGTCTAAATGGGGCGAGGTTACACGCCGACCTGTTTCTGGGCGTCAAGCTTGCCAAGAAGCACACTGATCTCGCAGACCTCAGAATTGATGCGTTTCATCGCTGAGGCTTTGTCTAAATTCCGGCTCTTAAAGGTCAGGTGTTTCAAGCGGTCATTCATCACCGCAGCGATGCGGTCGATTTCGGTATGGTCGAGGCGGTGCGCGTTCTGAACTGTCATTGCGGTCCCTTTTGTCTGCTTCCGTTGACCGTTAAACTAGAGGTGAGTCGTAAAAAGTAAAGGAATACAATGGAATACTTTAAAATCCTTGTGGTTTCATAGGCTTCGCTCAATGTTGAAATCTCAAAGTCTTTTGCGCTTGGGCTTTTCTTTCAACGGATGCATCTTAGTTAAAACCGTTCAAGTTAAGCACGAGGACAAAAACACTGTGGGCGCCCCATCGAAGATTTTGAGTGAAAAAGACATCAGCGAGGTTATTGAAATGGCCCTGTCTGACCATGTGTCTTTTTCTGATATCCGAAACCTACATGGGCTGCGCGAGGCAGAGGTGAAGCTGTTGATGCGCAAGACTTTGAAAGCTGGCAGCTACCGGGCCTGGCGCAAAAGGGTGCATGATTTTGGCAGTCGGCGGGCGCATTATAAATGAAAATGCAAAAGAAATCTGATCTGCCCTCGAAGATCTGCCGAACCTGTGCGCGGCCCTATGTATGGCGCAAAAAATGGGCTAAGACATGGGATGAGGTGCAATATTGTTCGCAGAAGTGCCGCATGATGCGAAAGCCGACCGCTGTGGTCGCCGAAGGCGATGAGAAAATTTGAAGCTGCGCCGAGCGGGATGAATGCCCCGCTCGGTCGTCTTTGCGTGTTCAGTCGATGATGGCGTTTAACGTGGCAGAAGGGCGCATCACCGCAGCGGTTTTATCGGCATCCGTCCGATAATATCCACCCAGATCCGCCGCCGTACCTTGAACCGCTGCAAGTTCTGCCAAAATGGCCTCCTCTCCCTCCGTCAAAGCTTTTGCAATGGGCGCGAAATGGGCTGCGAGCTCTGCATCACTGTTTTGCGTCGCAAGCGCATTGGCCCAGTAGCGCGCGAACCAATAATGGCTGTTGCGGTTGTCAGGCTCACCAACCTTGCGGGAGGGCGAGCGGCTTTCGTCCAAAATGGACTGGGTGGCCGCATCAACGGCTTGTCCCAAAACACGGGCCTTGCTGTTGTTTTTTGCTTCAGCCAGGAAGGTCAAGCTTTCGCCTAAGGCGCAGAATTCGCCCAGGCTGTCCCAACGTAGATGGTTCTCCTCGTTGAGCTGTTGAACGTGTTTGGGCGCAGAGCCGCCCGCGCCAGTTTCAAACAAACCGCCACCGTTCATCAGTTTTACAACCGATAGCATTTTTGCCGATGTGGCCAATTCCAAGATTGGGAACAGATCGGTGAGGTAATCGCGCAAAACATTGCCGGTGATGGCAATGGAGTTTTTGCCCTTCGTGATGATTTCAAGCGATGCCCTGGTGGCGTCGCGTGGCGTCATGATGTCAAATTTATCTGCCACGCCCTTGGCGTCCAAGAGTGGTTTGACATAGGCAATCAATTCCGCATCATGGGCGCGGTCGGCGTCAAGCCAGAAAATCGCGTTACAATTCTCGGCTTTTTGCCGGGAAATTGCGAGGTTTACCCAATCTTCAATCGGTGCTTTCTTGGTTGAGGCCGAGCGCCAAATGTCACCGGCTTCGACGGTATGTTCGTGCAATACGGTTCCATCGGCCAGGATCATTTTGACCGTGCCGGCCTCTGGCACTTCAAAGGTTGTCGGGTGTGAGCCGTATTCTTCGGCTTTTTGAGCCATGAGGCCGACGTTTTGCACCGTGCCAGCGGTAGCTGGGTTCAACTTGCCGTTCTGTTTAAAGAATTTGATGGTCTCGTCGTAAACTGGGGCATAGGAATTGTCAGGAATGACACAATTGGTGTCTGATTCCTGCCCGTCTGGGCCCCAGCCTTTGCCGCCTGCGCGGATCAGCGCGGGCATGGAGGCGTCGATGATGACATCGGAGGACACATGCAGATTGCTGATGCCCTTGTCGCTGTCGACCATATACATAGGCGGGCGTGCGGCGATGCAGCTGTTGATATCGGCGAGAATTTCCGCGTTGTCTTTGACGCGCTCGAGCAAGTCACCCAAACCGAAATTGGGGTTCACGCCGAGCTCAGCAAGCGCGCTGCCATGGGCTTGGAAAACCGGGGCGAGGAAGGTTTTGACCGCATGGCCGAAAATGATTGGATCGGAGACCTTCATCATCGTTGATTTCAGATGCAATGAGAACAAAGTGCCGTCAGATTTTGTGCTCTCAATTTCTGCCGCTAAAAATTCTTTGAGAGCCGCGGCACTCATGAAGGTGGCGTCAACCACGGTTCCGGCGGTGTAGCGGATATCATCCTTCAGGATGATTTCGCCATCGGCAGTTTCCAAAACGATTTTTGCGGTGGTATCTTCCGGTAGGGTGGCAGATTTTTCATTGGAAAAGAAATCGTTACCGTTCATGGAGGACACGCGTGTCTTGCTGTCGGCGGACCAATCACCCATGCGGTGGGGATTGTTTTGTGCGAAGTTCTTAACGGCCTTGGCCGCACGGCGATCAGAATTGCCTTCGCGCAGAACCGGGTTGACCGCGGAGCCTTTGAGGGCATCATATTTTGCGCGGACGGCTTTTTCGGCGTCCGTTTGCGGCGCTTCAGGATAGTCGGGCAACGCATAGCCTTTGGCTTGTAATTCCTTCACGGCTGCAACCAGTTGCGGCACGGATGCGGAGATATTTGGGAGTTTGATGACATTGGCATCGGCTGTTTTCACCAAGTGGCCCAGCTCGGCCAGATCATCGGGTTGGCGTTGCTCTTCGCTGAGGTAATCTGGAAAGGCCGCCAGGATGCGCCCAGCCAAGCTGATGTCTTTGGTGCCGATGGTCACGCCCGCTGCAGCGGAAAACTTTTGGAGAATCGGGAGGAAGGATGCGGAGGCAAGCTCCGGCGCTTCGTCAACTTTTGTATAAATAATATCAGTCATTGTGCATTCCTTGCGGCTAGATTTGCCCTCTCATAGCGAATAAGAATGCAAAGGTCGATGGTATACCGTGGTATGCGAAACATTTTTTTTGATCGGGAATTATGCTTTAGATTGGCCTATAGCGGGGCCTGTCCGCGGTTGCGGTTGCGGCCCAAGCGCTGCTCGCGCCAGAGGATTACCACGCCGGAGGCGATGATGACCAAGGCGCCGGTTATGGTCCAAGCGGTTGGGATTTCGCCAAACCAGAAATAGGCCAATGCCAAGGCCAGCAGCATCGACGTGTAATCAAAAGGCGCCACCACTGAGGCGGGTGCATTGCGATAGGCAGCGGTGAGGCAAATCTGTCCAATCCCGCCGATCACGCCCGCGGTGATCAGCATGGCGGTTGCTTCAAAGGAGGGTTTGACCCAGCCAAACGGCAGGGTGAACAAGGACAACACGGTGATGAGCAGAGAGAAATAAAAGACAATCTGCGCTGTCCCCTCTGTTGCCACCATCCGCCGCACGAAAATTTGCGCCAAGGCCGCTAATGCGGCCGATCCTAAGATTGCAGTGGCACCTATAATTTCTAATGTGCTGCGCGCGCCGTCCATGTTTAAGGTCGGCCAAAGGACGATAAGCACACCAATGAAGCCCAAAGCCACCGTCGTGAGGCGGAAGGCCCGCACGGTCTCTCCCAAGATCAACGCGGCTAAAACTGTCAGAATCAAAGGCGTGGTAAAGCCCAGGGCGGCCACCTCTGGAAAGCTCAGCACCCCAAGAGCGAAAAATCGCAAAGACATAGAGGCCGCGCCGGCCAGGCCGCGCCATGTGTGGTCCAAAATATTGGTCGTGCGCAGCGCTTTTGGAAAATCCCCGCGTATCGAGAGCCAGCCAATCACCACCAAAAGCGTGAAGAATGCCCGAAAGAACACTTGTTGCCCGGTCGGCACCTCTTGCGACGTGGCTTTGATCAGCGCCATCATAAAGGTGAATATCGAAACCGCTGTTACTTTCAGCGCGATGCCGCGAATGTTATCGGTCATCTCTGTCCAATCTGGCCCTTTGGAGTGCAGCCTGTGTGAGTTTACGCCAGCTTAGGAAGATGCAAAACGCGGCGATTGACAAGCCCTGTAAATTTTACCGAATTTTCAAAGGAAGGGTTTGGGTCATAGATCAAAGGGCAGAGTTCTTATAATATTACATTCACACATGCGCATTTATGATTGCATTATTGGCTTGTTTCTTGTTTTCTGTGCAGGTGTCAATAAGGGAGGACGGGTTCCTGCACCTCAATCGTGGAACATTTTTTGTGCTTGCGGCTTTCTTTTTAACCGGAATGGCTAAGGCCAGCGGCATGGGAGATCCGGCTCTGGGCGCTGCTGTTTTTAAGAAATGCCAATCGTGCCATCAAGTTGGCGACCAGGCGAAAAACCGTGTGGGCCCGCAACTGAATGATATTTTGGGACGCACTGCCGGCGGGCTGGAAGGGGCCAAATACTCGAAAAGTATGATCCAAGCTGGGCAAGATGGGCTGGTTTGGTCCGAAGACACTTTGGACAGCTTTCTTGAGAGCCCAAAATCTTTGGTGGCCAAGACTCGGATGAGTTTCCGAGGCCTTAAGGATCCAGAAGATCGGGCAAATCTGATAGCTTATCTGCGGTCGTTTTCTAAGGGTCCGATCGGCGCGTCAAACATGCAAGAGACAGGGCAGGGGATCGACATAAAGCTTGATCCCTCGGTGCTGGCCATGGTGGGAGACGCAGAATATGGTGAATATCTCTCCAGTGAATGTTTGACCTGTCATCAAAGCAGCGGGTCCAATGATGGCATCCCTGGAATCACCGCTTGGCCAACAGAAGATTTTGTGATCGCCATGCATGCCTACAAACAAAAAATTAGATCACATCCTGTCATGCAAATGATGGCAGGGCGTCTGTCTGATGAAGAGATCGCAGCACTTGCGGCGTATTTTAGCGACCTGGAATAACAGGCAAAACTCTGGGAGGAGAACACATGAAACTTAATAGACGTGTATTTATGGGCAGTGGTGCCGCAGCGGCAACCGCTTTGGCAGCGCCCATGGCCTTCGCCGGCGGCCATGGAAAGCCGCGGGTTGTGGTTGTTGGCGGCGGGGCCGGCGGTGCGACCGCGGCGCGCTACATCGCCAAAGACAGCAAAGGCGCGGTTGACGTCACCTTGATCGAACCTTCTCGCATGTATTACACCTGCTTCTTTTCGAACCTTTATCTCGGTGGGATCAAAACCATTGATGATCTCGGACATTCTTACGGCACAATGGCCGCCGGCGGTGTGAACGTCGTGCATGATTGGGCTGTTGGCGTGGACCGCGACGCGAAAACAGTGACATTGGCCGGTGGTGCATCGGTGCCTTATGACAAGCTCATTCTCTCTCCTGGGATTGATTTTGTCGACGGGGCTGTTGCCGGCTGGGATCTGTCGTCGCAAAACGCCATGCCTCATGCCTACAAAGGTGGTTCACAAACAGAATTGCTCAAAGCGCAAATCGCCGCGATGCCCCAGGGCGGCACATTCGCCATGGTCGCGCCGCCCAATCCCTACCGCTGCCCTCCTGGGCCCTATGAGCGGGTCTCAATGGTGGCGCATTATCTGAAGGCCAATAATCCGACCGCAAAGATCATTGTGGCAGATCCGAAACCGAAATTCTCGAAGCAAGGCTTGTTCCAAGAAGGTTGGGGCAAACATTACAGCGGGATGATCGATTGGATTGGCGATGATTTCGGCGGCGGAAACGTTTCGGTGGACCCCGGTGCCATGACGGTGACAATTGATGGTGAAGTGACCAAAGTTGACGTCTGCAACGTGATCCCCGCCATGAAAGCGGGCCGTATTGCCGAGCTTGCTGGTGTGACCGACGGCAAGTTTGCCCCGGTCAACGCGATTGACATGTCCACGAAAGCGGATGCGGATGTCTATGTTCTGGGCGATGCCTCTCAACAAGGCGACATGCCAAAGTCAGGCTTCTCTGCAAATAGCCAAGCCAAGGTCTGCGCCAATGCCGTGCGCGGGGCGTTGACGGGATCTCGCGTTTTCCCAGCGAAATTCTCGAACACATGCTGGTCTTTGATTGACACCAATGATGGTGTGAAAGTCGGTGCAACTTATGAAGCCACCGATGAAAAGATTGCAAAGGTCGATGGTTTCATCTCAGCTACAGGCGAAACCGCCGATGTGCGCAAAGCCACCTACGAGGAATCCGAAGGTTGGTATGCAGGCATCACCGCGGATATGTTCGGCTAAACAGTCGGGGGCTTTGATGATGCTCAAAGCCCCCCTCATTATTCCAAAAGTGGCCCGAGCCTATATGCGCTCTGTGCCAAGACTTAGCGGATATTGATTTCCACACTGTCCGCCAGGGTATTTGCAATAAAGCAATAGCGATGCGCGCGGTCCTGCATCTCTGCCAATTTCTCATCGGCCACCGCAAAACCAGTATCAAAGCGCACGACGGGATGCAGATCAATGCGGGTGACGGACATCTGGCCTTTGGGGTTTTTCCCCAGATGGGCTTCTGCATAGTCATGATAGCTGGCCACCGGCCATCCGGCTTTGGCCGCCAATGCGAGAAAGGTCATCATGTGACAACTGGACAGGGCAGAGGCCAAAGCTTGCTCGGGATTGGTATGCGCCGGATCACCGCCCCAATCTGGAGCTGAATCCACGTCAATTTCATGCAATCGATTCATTTGTACGATGTGAGAATTTGAATAGGTTCCTGTGGCAAACACAGGGGTTTTGCGCTGCCAATGAAGCTCAATGGAAAGATCAGACATAGGGCTATCTCGTTTTAAATAGGAAAGATGGGTGGCCTGCCGCACTCATGCAAGGACAGGCCACCGATGGCATGTTACGCGGCTGCGATCTGTTTTTTGGGATCATAGAATGGGCGCTCAACCATAGTGGCTTTCACCGCTCCGCTATTGGTCAAAACCTCCACTTCGGCTCCCATAATGGCCGCATCGGTGGCAACCATTGCCAAAGCAATGTTTTGCTTTAAGCGCGGGGAATAGACAGCGGAGGTCACTTTTCCAATGGTCGCGCCATCTTGTTGGATGGCCCAGAAGGTGGTGTTTGGTCCGGTCAGCGGGGCGCAGTCGAGGACCAACCCGACCTGTTTGCGCATCGGGCCCTCTTGCTTGATCTTGCGCAGCGCAGCTTTGCCGATGAACTCTGCATCCATATCGAGGTTGACGAGGCGATCAAATCCCAGCTCGAAGGGATTTGTGTCAATATCTGCATCCGCATGGTAGGAAAGCATTCCGCCTTCAATCCGACGGATCGAGGAGGTATGACCGGGCTTCAACCCGTGCGATGCGCCTGCAGCCATGATCGATTCCCAAAGCTGATCGCCTTTTGACCCATCGCGCAGATAAAGCTCATAGCCCAACTCGCTCGACCAGCCTGTGCGCGACACGACCAGGGGGATCCCCTCCAATTCCAACTCGCGCAGCCAGTAGTATTTTAGATCCGTAATGCTGTCTCCGAAGAGCTCTTGCATAATAAGGCCTGAGTTCGGACCCTGCAGTTGCAGCGGTGAAACATCAGGCTCTTTGATCTGTACATTGAGGCCGGAATGCACTGCCACACCCTGTGCCCAGAGCAAAATATCGCTGTCCGCCAGGGAAATCCAAAAATGATTTTCCGCCAACCGCAGCAGTATTGGATCGTTCATACCGCCATCCGCATTGGTGATCAGGATATATTTGCACTGGCCAACGGCCATCTTTGACAGATCGCGGCAGGTCAGCATCTGTGTGAATTTTGCGGCATCCGGCCCTGTAATTTCAACCTGACGTTCCACGGCAACGTCACAGAGGATCGCTTGATCCACAAGGTTCCAGAAGTTCTGTTCCGGGTCCCCAAAATCACGCGGGATATACATGTGGTTATAGACCGAAAAACCCTGTGCCCCCCATCGGACGGTGGCGTCAAAGTAAGGGGATTTGCGGATCTGTGTACCGAAGCCAAAATCATCTGCCTGTGTCATTTTGCGCCCTCTGAGCTGCTGGCCAATCGGGCCAGGAAAAAGTGAATTCTGCTTGAGATTTAATCCGATACCGTCACACTCACAGTCCGATAATCCACAAGAATGCGGCAGATTAGACTGATTTACTGCCCGGCTTAGACCATTTGGTCTTTTGCCCGAGAATTTAAGATGCAGTGGTGAGTTTTGTGAGATTAGGATGGCTGCTTTTGACCTGGCGAGTCGCGATGTAAGTCATATAGCGCTCAATCGCCAGATCGGCAGAGAGCATCTCTTCCATGAGGCGCTGAAACGCGGCCAAACTGGGCGTTATGACCGTCATGACATAGTCCATTCCGCCGCCGGTTGCGATGCAATGGGTCACTTCATCTAAGTTTCGAATATGCAGCTCAAAGCGTTCAAATTCAATTTTGCGGTGCGAGCTCATCGCGACGGTCACCACAACCTGGGTGAAATCTATGATGCGCTCCAGGGCAAGATCTGCGTGAAATCCGCGAATGAGACCCGCGGATTTCAAACGATCAAGCCGTGCCCAACACGGGGTTGGTGAGAGGTTCACAAGCTCTGCAAGGCGCGTCTTGCTCAGGTGTCCATGCTGTTGAACGGCACTTAATATGCGAATATCCGTAGCATCGAGCCCCAATTTTTTCATATGAATTTGTCTTTCATGAAACCGTTTACGCACATCGTGTCAGGCACATGTTAGAGTTTTCTCTGCCCCGATCCTAGACATAAATTTGGCAGGCGCATCCAAACAAGCCAACATCAGGTCTCTTTGTGCATGGCACAACCGACGCCAAACGCCCACCCACAGCCCTTGCAAAACGAACCCCAGACCAGGGATTTTTGCTGGTGAAAAGAAAAAATAGCGGTATGATCAACCAACGGATTCATCCTAGCAACGCCGCTAGGATGTCCTAAAAAACAGGACCACTTCACGCTGTTCATGTGGCACATAAAATGAGCGCTGCTGATGTCCTGGAGGTGCTGTATCCGCTCTTTATCACACATGGGATGCCACACTATATACGTTCTGATAACGGCCCCGAGTTTACAG
>JGI26246J51724_1000439_pt1 | contig 20420 bp, 13 predicted proteins | sample SaaInlLV_10m_DNA_FD_51724 | JGI IMG/M metagenome (IMG submission 51724) | reverse complement strand
AATAAAGTTTCAAGGACTTACAATACACAAAGGTGTTGAGGAGACAGGCATGACAGGCAAGATCATTGGTGGAATTTTTGGGTTCATGATAGCAGGAGGTGCTTTTGGAGCTCTCCTAGGTGTTTACTTGGGCCACCAGTTTGATCGTGCTCGCTCGGGTCCCATTACTGGTGGCCAGCAGCAGCAANCAAGAGATTCTTTTTTCCAAACAGTGTTTAGTCTGCTCGGTCACGTCGCTAAGGCTGATGGTCGCATCTCTAGTGATGAGATAGCCCAAGCGGAAGCTTTAATGGACAAGATGCGTCTTGATTCTGTGAGCCGAAAGCGTGCGATTGAATTATTTAAAAGTGGCGCCAAGCCAGAGTTCTCGATTGATGAGGCTATGCAGGAGTTTATGCGGGTTTGTGGCAGGTATAACAACCTCAAACAGCAGTTACTGAACTATTTAATTTCACTGGCCATGGCTGATGGTGATTTGGATCCGTCGGAGCAGGAAGTTTTGGCTAGGGTAGCACGCCACTTAGGGTTCAGCGCTGCTCTATTCAAGCAATTTATTGAGATGATTGAAGCTCAGTCACGATTTAGGGGCTCACAATCTGGTCCGGGCGCCAGCCGGCCATCAAAAAATCAATTAGCAGATGCTTATCGTGCTTTGGGCGTAAATGCCGAAGATTCAGACAGTCAGATCAAACGAGCTTATCGTAAGTTGGTTAGTCAAAATCATCCTGACAAACTCATCGGTCAGGGAATGCCCGAGGATATGGTTAATTTAGCGACTGAAAAGACTCAAGAGATTCAAGCAGCCTATGAATTAATTGTTGAGCATCGTAAATAGTATCGTTACAGAACTAGATAAATCGCGTTGAAAATTTAATTCGATTAAATATATCTAGTTTAACAATGCCTTGTTGACCTACCTGCAGACCCTACCTATAATGCACGTCCTTTCTAGGAGGGGTGGCCTTTAGTTATGTGGCCACGGTGTCGGTGCGGGATGGAGCAGTCTGGTAGCTCGTCGGGCTCATAACCCGAAGGTCGTTGGTTCAAATCCAGCTCCCGCTACCAATTTTGGATAAATTGACACCAAAAGTAATGTTAAAGCAGTATTTATTGTCTATGCTTGCATTACGTTAGTAGAAAAAGGGGTCTGGTTAAGCAAGACGTTTTCTACGTTGAAAATTCGCGTCGGGTCCGGCGCAAATCGAGGAGCCCCATATTGGGGCTTTTCTTTAGAAGAGAACAAATGGGCCTAGGCCCATTTTTTGTTTGTTAGGAGAGTGGAATGGCTGTAGCTGATAGCAGAATAAGGCAATTACTGCAGCCAGTGGTTGAGGCTTTGGGATGCGAGCTCTGGGGTGTTGATTTACAGACTGGCGCTAAGACCAAGCTACTGCGAATTTATATCGATAAGGATAACGATCTAGTTGGTATAGAAGATTGCGAACGTGTCAGCAGGCAGGCTAGCAGTATTCTTGATGTTGAAGATGCCATTAATGGCGAGTATATATTAGAGGTGTCTTCACCAGGGATGGATCGCCCATTGTATGAAATTGGGCAATACGAAAAGTATGTTGGAGAGGATATTTCACTTAGATTGCGTTTCCCCTATGAGGGCCGACGCAACTTTAAGGGCCGTTTAACTGGTGTTGACGGCGATGAGATTATTTTGGTGGTAACGGATCATGAGTATCTGTTTCCTGTTGAAGGTATAGAAAAGGCTAACGTGGTTCCTCGCTTTTGAGGCATGTGGAGTTTATTAAATGAGTAAAGAAATTTTAATGGTTGCAGAGGCCGTATCCAATGAAAAGGGTGTCGACCAAGAGATAATTTTCGAGGCTATTGAGCAAGCTTTAGCCACGGCGACTAAAAAGCGTTATGAAGAAGGCGCCAATATTCGCGTTGTGATCGATAGAGAATCAGGTGATTACGAGTCCTTCCGTTTTTGGGAAGTGGTTGGTGATGATGTTTTGGCGGAATTAGGCACTCAGTTCACCACTGAAGAGGCGATTGAGAAAGATCCAACCTTAGCTGTTGGAGATGTCTTTGAAGAAACTGTTGAAAATATCGCCTTTGGTCGTATTGCTGCGCAAACTGCCAAACAAGTAATTGTTCAACGCGTAAAAGATGCTGAAAGAGAAATTATTGTCAATCGATTCAAGCATCGCGTAGGTGAGTTGTTGAACGGTACCGTTAAAAAAGTCACCCGTGACCATATTGTGGTTGATTTTGGTGATAACGCTGAAGGAATGTTGCCGCGTGAAGAATTAGTTGGACGAGAAATATTTCGTATTAACGATCGTACTCGTGTCATTCTTATGGGTATTCGCGAGGAAACTCGAGGGCCGCAACTTCTCGTATCACGCGCAACTCCCGATATGTTGGTTCAGTTGTTTCAGATTGAAGTGCCTGAAATTTCTGAAGGTATTATCGAAATCAAAGGTGCAGCAAGAGATCCAGGTCAACGCGCTAAGATTGCAGTGAAGAGTAAAGATGCTCGTATTGACCCTGTTGGTGCCTGTGTAGGTATGCGTGGTGCTCGCGTTCAAGCAGTGTCAAATGATTTAGATGATGAGCGTGTTGATATTATTCTGTGGGATGACAATCCTGCGCAGTTGGTAATCAATGCTATGGCTCCTGCTGAGGTTGAGTCTCTTATTGTTGATGAGGATACTCATTCAATGGATGTTGCAGTTAGTGCAGATAATCTTGCTCAGGCAATCGGGAAAGGCGGGCAAAATGTTCGTTTAGCCTCAGAGCTCACTGGTTGGGTTATTAATGTAATGACCACTGAGGACGCGCTAGAAAAACAAGAAGCCGAATCATCAAACTTTGTTGAGAGCTTAATGGAAGCATTGGATGTTGACGAAGATGTTGCCGTTGTCTTGGTTGAAGAGGGCTTTACTAGTATTGAAGAAGTTGCCTATGTTCCTCTTGAGGAGATGAGCGCAATTGAAGGCTTCGATGAAGATATTGCCGAAGAGTTACGTGCAAGAGCTAAAGACGCTTTGTTAACTCGTGCTTTGGCAAGTGAAGAGCAACTAACTAATGTTGAGCCTGCCGAAGATCTTTTGACGATGGAAGGTATGGATAAAGCATTGGCTTATAAATTAACTGCCAAAAGCATCATTACGATGGAAGATCTCGCTGAGCAAGCGGTTGATGATCTGATGGATGTAGACGGTATGGATGAAGAAAAAGCGGCAGCATTAATCATGACTGCACGTGCACCTTGGTTCGCAGAGGAACAGAGCGAATAATTAATCGGGTAGCAATAGAGGATAACCGATGGCTGAAGTTACAGTAACTGAACTAGCAAAAACCGTGGGCGCATCTGTCGACCGTTTGCTAATGCAAATGAAAGAGGCAGGGCTTTCCCATGATTCCGCTGATGCTGCGGTGTCTGATGAGGAAAAACAGACTTTGTTGGCATATCTCAAAGGTCTACACGGCGAAACTAGTGGCGAACCCAAAAAGATCACTCTTAGGCGCAAGACGGTAAGTACCTTAAGGTCTGGAAATCGTAAAACCGTAAATATTGAGGTGCGCAAGAAGCGAACGTATATCAAACGTAGCGATGAAGAGTTGCAAGCTCAGGCAGATCTAGAGACTGAGGCAAAAGCACGTCAAGAAGCTGAGATGGCTGCTAAAGACGCAGCAGAACCAGTAGTTAAGAAAAGCTCAGGCACAGATGATATTGAAGATAAACGTCTAGCTGCCATTGCAGGTCGTCGTAAAGCGGATGAAGAGGCTCGGGAAGCGGCTGAAAAAGAAGCAGCTGAAAAGTTAGAAGAAGAGGCGAGAAAAGCTTCGGAAGCGGCATCAGCACTGGCAAGTGACGAAGCTAAGAAAGCGGGCAAGACTACAAAGCATGTTGCCGCACCTGTTGTTGACCCCGTTCAAGATAAAGGACGCAGACATGGCAAACCAGTTGTTGATGACGAAGATAAACTAGCTAAAAAAGCAAAAAAGACTCTTGGTAAGCCGGGTAAGAAAAAGCCGCGTTTACAGTTAGATGATTCTGATGAGCGATCAAGCAAAAATCGTCTGAAAACAACGGGTGTTGTGCTCAAGGTAGATAACAAGCACACGTTTAATAAACCTGTTGAAAAGAAGACCTTTGAAGTGGCGATACCTGAAGAATTAACTGTTGGTGACCTCGCTGCAAAAATGGCACTTAAGTCAGGTGTAGTTGTTAAAGAATTAATGAAGCTGGGTGTGATGGCGAATATCAACCAGGTGATTGATCAAGAGACAGCCTTTCTAGTGGTTGAAGAACTCGGCCATGAACCTGTTGCTGCAGTTGAAGACACTATTGAAGATGAGTTGACTAAGCAATTTGAAAATATCGAAAGTGAAGTCGACGGGGAACCACGAGCACCGATTGTTACTGTGATGGGTCATGTCGATCATGGTAAGACGTCGCTCTTGGATCGTATCAAGAAGACCCATGTAGCTTCTGGTGAGGCGGGTGGTATTACTCAGCACATCGGTGCTTATCATGTGAACACACCAAAAGGTATGGTGACTTTCTTAGATACGCCTGGACACGCAGCCTTTACGGCAATGCGCGCGCGCGGAGCCCAAGCTACTGATGTAGTAATTTTGGTCGTTGCCGCTGATGATGGTGTGATGCCTCAGACTGAAGAGGCAATTCAGCATGCTCGTGCTGCGGGCGTACCCTTAGTTGTTGCTATCAACAAAATGGATAAAGAGGGAGCAGATCCTGAGAAAGTTACCAGTGAATTAGGAGCCAAAGACGTCATTCCTGAAGAGTGGGGCGGTGACACTCAGTTTATTAAAGTCTCGGCTGAAACTGGTGATGGAATTGAAGAGTTGCTAGAGGCTGTGTTATTGCAGTCCGAATTGCTGGAGCTGAAGGCTCCGGTAGATGTGCCTGCTCGAGGAGTTATCGTTGAGGCTCGTGTAGATAAAGGTCGAGGTGTAGTTGCTACAGCGCTCATTCAGCAAGGTACCTTACGCAAGGGCGACTTTATGTTAGCTGGTGAGAGCGTAGGAAAAATTCGTGCCATGACTAACGAAATGAAAAAGCCTATCGCTGAGGCTGGACCCTCAATTCCGGCAGAGATTCTTGGGCTAGATGAAGCGCCAAATGCCGGCGATGAGTTCTTCGTGGTGGCAGATGAGCGAAAGGCGAAAGAAATTGCTGAATTGCGAGCTACGAAGGCACGCCATGATCGTATGTCACGCCAACAAGCAGCTAAGTTAGAGAACATGTTTACCGATATGGGATCTGAGCAAGTCAATAAGCTCAATCTTATTGTGAAAACAGATGTGCGTGGGTCTTTGGAAGCTATTAATAGCGCTCTTCATGACTTCGCCAACGATGAAGTCGCTGTGGATATTGTCTCCTCTGGTGTTGGCGGTATTACTGAATCTGATATTAACTTGGCCTTGACCACGGGCGCCATCGTTTTGGGCTTTAATGTCCGAGCTGGCGGTTCTGCGAAAGCCCTAGCTGAAAAAGAGAGTGTAGAACTTCGTTATTACAGCATTATTTATAATCTGTTGGATGAAGTTAAGTTGGCTCTCTCAGGTATGTTAGCTCCAGAGACCAGAGAAGAAATTGTTGGTATTGCCGAAGTGCGAGATGTCTTTCGGTCACCAAAGTTTGGCGCTATTGCTGGGTGTATGGTGGTAGAGGGATCTGTCTTCCGTAACAAGCCTATTCGTGTGCTGCGAGACGATGTTGTGATCTATCAAGGTGAACTTGAATCGCTACGTCGATTTAAAGATGAGGCGAGTGACGTACGCAACGGCATGGAATGTGGTATTGGTGTTAAAGACTACAATGATGTGAAGGCTGGTGATTTAATCGAAGTCTATGATGTCACTGAAGTGAAGAGATCGCTCTAATCATAGCGACTATAACGAACTTTGAGTAGGTGTAGCTAAAGACTGACATGCCAAGAGAATTTACCCGAGCAGAACGCGTTTCAGATGCTGTCCAACAAGAGTTGGCGGTATTAATTCGCGACGAAGTTCGTGATCCGAGGGTAGGGATGGTCAGTGTTACAGATGTAGATGTTAGCCGTGATCTTGCTTACGCGAAAATTCACGTTACCTTTGTGGGTGATCGTGATCAAGAAGAAATTGATCAGGCAGTGAGAGCTTTAAATGGTGCAGCGGGCTATTTACGCAAGTTATTGGCCGCTAGCATTAAATTACGTATTACTCCTAAATTAACATTTATTTATGATGAAAGCGGTCGCAGAGGGCAGCACTTGTCAGCGCTAATTGATTATGCAATGTCCACTCAAGATGCTGATCAAAAAGCAGATACCGAAGTTGCAGACAACAAAGGTCATTAACGTTGGCCCGTAGACGTAATCGAGGCCGCCCAGTTAACGGCATTTTCTTGCTCAACAAGCCCAAAGGCTTAACATCTAACCAAGCTTTGCAGCGGGTGAAGAATCTATTTGATGCCAATAAAGCTGGTCATACGGGTAGTTTGGATCCGCTAGCGACAGGCGTGCTTCCAATCTGTTTAGGTGAAGCGACAAAATTTAGTCAGTTTTTGTTGGATTCAGATAAGCATTATCGCAGTACCTTTACTCTGGGGGTGACCACAGATACTGGCGATTGTGATGGTGATGTGCGCGAGAAAAAAGACGCTTCAACCATTACTGAACGGCAAGTATTGTCAGCTATTGAAGCGTTTAAAGGTGAGATACAGCAAGTTCCATCAATGTATTCGGCGTTAAAACATAATGGTCAGCCTCTCTATAAACTAGCACGTCAAGGGATTGTGGTGGAGAGAGAGGCGCGAGATATAACAGTCTTTAAATACGATGTGTTGGACTTTCGTCCAGGCTTGAAAGCAGAGCTGGACGTTGAGGTTCATGTGAGTAAAGGGACCTATGTACGTTCTTTGGCAGAAGATTTAGGCGCCGCACTTGGTTGTGGCGCTCATGTTAGCGCCTTGCATAGGCATGTTGCTGGTCCGTTTTCAGATGAAGAAACCGTCACCTTGGATAGCTTGCAGCATCAACGAGAAACTATGGAGCCTGAGGGCCTTGATAGCTTTCTAAAACCTATGGATATTGCTGTAGCGGACCGAATGGCGGTGGAATTATCAGCGGTAGTTGCTGGTTATTTCCAGTTAGGACAGCCAGTAATGTCAAATGAGGCCTTTCGTAATGGCCAAGAAGGGGATATAGTGCGCGTCTTTCGGGAAGGAGGCACCTTTCTAGGTGTAGCTGAAGTCACTGCAGATGGTCAGGTGGCACCGAAAAGACTGGTGGTTGAAAGCAGTTAAATTCAACCTGCTAGGGAAGCAACATAGAATTTTGTGATGGTAGAGTTTTTATCATCAATAAGTACTGGTACATGAGTGCCAGATATCACGTTAGGTTGTCTGTAAGTATGCGCGGGCAAACCTTTATTTTTTTAACTCGCATATTGGAGTAATACATCATGGCACTAAGTGCACAAGAAAAAGCAGCAATCGTCGCAGAACACGCTACCTGTGAAAATGATACAGGATCGCCTGAAGTACAGGTTGCATTGCTAACCGTAAATATTAACAAGCTACAGGAGCATTTTGGGGATCATAAGAAAGATCACCATTCACGTCGCGGTCTTATTCGCATGGTTAATCAGCGTCGCAAATTACTTGATTATTTAAAGAGTAAAAACTTTGAGCGCTATGGCCAGCTAATCAAGAAGCTTGGTTTACGTCGATAAGTGTTCATGGTGCGGCTCCCTCTGAGGAGCCGTACTATTAATATTGAACACATAAAATTAATCGTCTGAACAGAATGCCTGAATCGATGCTGATCGAGTTACTTATGACTATTTTAACCGGTAGTCATAAGTAACCCGAGCAGCGCACTCTCAGGGTCTAAGTAAGGCGCTACAAGGTAAATAACAAAGGTAAAATTATGAATCCTTTAATTAAGAAATTTCAATACGGTAATCATACCGTTACATTAGAAACAGGTCGTGTTGCCAGACAGGCAACCGGTGCAGTTTTATGTTCAATTGATGACACTACTGTACTTTGTACTGTCGTTGGCGCAAGAGAAGCCAAAGCAGGGATGGATTTTTTCCCGCTGGGTGTTCACTATATTGAGAAGGCCTATGCTGCGGGTAAAATCCCAGGCGGTTTTTTTAAGCGCGAAGGTCGGCCGAATGAAAAAGAGACTTTAACCTCTCGATTGATCGACCGTCCTATCCGTCCGTTATTCCCTAATGGATTTAAAAACGAAGTTCAGGTTGTTTGTACTGTTGTTTCAGCGGAAAAAAATATCGATCCCGATATAGCTGCAATGATTGGAACATCAGCAGCCTTATCAATCTCAGGCATCCCGTTTAATGGACCTATTGGCGGCGCAAGAGTTGGCTACACAGAAGAGGCAGGTTATCTGCTCAACCCTACTTATAGTGAGCTAGAAGACTCTTCACTGGATATGGTTGTCGCTGGAACCAAAGATGCTGTTCTTATGGTGGAGTCTGAGGCAAGTGAATTGTCAGAAGACATCATGTTAGGCGGCGTTCTCTTTGCCCACCAAGAAATGCAGTCAGTGATTAGTGTTATTCAGCAGCTTGCTGATGAAGCTGGAAAACCTCGTTGGGATTGGCAAGGTGAAGCTGAGAATGCAGAACTCAAGGGTGCGTTAAATAGTTTAGTGGGTGCTGATGTTGATTCTGCTTATCAGGTGGTTGACAAACAAGAGCGTGTTGCCAGTGTTAATGCATTGCGCGATCGTGCATATGCAGAGCTAGCCTCAGACGAGGGCGCATCAGAAGAAGATATTAAAGATGCATTCAAGAAATTAGAAAAGAGTGTTGTTCGGGGCAGAATTATTCGAGGTGAGCCACGAATTGATGGTCGTGATACTAAAACAGTTCGTGGTATCAATGTTGAAGTTGGTATTCTCCCGAAGGTACATGGCTCGTCCTTGTTCACTCGTGGTGAAACTCAAGCAGTTGTTGCTGCCACTCTAGGTTCTACTCGAGATGCTCAAATGATCGATGCTCTTGAAGGCCGCAGAGATGATCCGTTCATGCTGCATTACAATTTCCCTCCGTACTCGGTGGGTGAGTGTGGTCGTATTGGCTTTACTAGTCGACGTGAAGTGGGCCATGGTCGTCTGGCTCGTCGTGGTATCAACGCAGTATTACCTAACCCTGAAGAGTTTCCTTATGCTATTCGCGTAGTATCTGAGATTACCGAATCTAATGGTTCAAGTTCAATGGCTTCGGTTTGTGGCTCGAGCTTGGCATTAATGGATGCTGGTGTGCCACTTAAAGCGCCTGTTGCTGGTATTGCTATGGGGCTTGTTAAGGAAGACGAAGGCTTTGCTGTCCTGACAGATATTCTTGGTGATGAAGATCACTTAGGTGATATGGACTTTAAAGTAGCCGGAACAGCTGCGGGTATTACTGCTCTGCAAATGGATATCAAAATTGAAGGAATTACTGAAGAGATTATGGAAATTGCTCTAGAGCAGGCCATGGACGCTCGACTGCATATTCTTGGAGAAATGAACAAGGTTCTTGCTTCAGGCCGTGATGAAGTGGCTGATACTGCGCCGCGCATGGGTGTTATGCAGATTGACTCCGACAAGATTCGTGATGTTATTGGTAAGGGTGGAGCGACTATCCGTAGCCTTTGTGAAGATCACAATTCAACTATTGATATTACCGATGACGGAGCTGTCAAAATCTACTCTGAAGATACTGAGAGCTTGAACGCGGCCATGGATGCTATTAAAGCAATTGTTGCGGATCCAGAACCAGGTACTATTTATGATGGTAAGGTTGTTCGAATCGTTGACTTCGGTGCTTTTGTTAACTTTATGCCAGGCACCGATGGGTTGGTACACATCTCTCAGATTGCTCAAGAGAGAGTTGCTAAAGTAACTGATTACCTAACTGAAGGTCAGGATGTCCGTGTTAAGGTGACTGAGATCGATAATCGTGGACGTGTGAAACTCTCAATCAAAGAAGCTCAACTAGAAGAAGGCACTGCTCCAGAAGCCGCTCCTGCTGAAAGTTCAGAGCCTGAGCAAGAGCCAGAAGCGTAGGTCAGTAGCTGTCAAAAAAACCCCGGTTAATGACCGGGGTTTTTTTTGCCTCGCAATTCGTTTCTTGCGAAGTCCTAAGACATTAAGCCGACGCTAAGCTAAGTAATTCAGATGCGTGAGAGAGAGTTTGTTTGGTAACTTTTGCACCGCCGAGCATACGTGCGAGCTCTTCTACCCTTTGTTGCTGATTAAGGGGCGCCATCAGAGACTCCGCACTATTGTCTTCAATGACTTTACTCGCCCGATAGTGGTGATGAGCATGAGCGGCCACCTGAGGTTGATGGGTTACGCTAATAACCTGACCTCTTTCACCTAACTGTTTCATGAGTTGTCCAACAATATCTGCTGTACTTCCTCCAATACCTACATCGACTTCGTCAAATACCAATGTTGGCATTGTCGAGTGGCTCGCAGCTACGACCTGAATCGCTAAACTAACACGAGAAAGCTCGCCTCCAGAGGCAATTTTNGCCAACATCTTGTGAGGTTGACCTGGGTTGGTTGCAAGCAAAAATTCTNTTTCTTCAAGTCCTCTTGATCGATATTCACNATTATTGACAGGAGAAAGCTGAACTAATAACTCAGCACCTTCCATGGATAATTTTTGAAGCTGTCGATTGATATCTTTGGACATAGCTTTGGATGCAGCTTTTCTCTTGGATGACAACTGCTTTGCTGATTTTTCGTAACTACTCGCAAGATCAGCTAGCTTTTCCTCCAATGCATTGATGTTCTCACTGCCACCAATCAAGTTTTTCAGTTCTGCTTCTAGAGTCTGCAGAGTCGTCTCTAATTGATCTGGATTTACTCGATGTTTTCGACTCAACTGAAAAATAGCAGACAGTTGCTCTTCAACGATTTGCAGTCGCTGAGGGTCTGCTTCAAAACGATCAATATGATGAGAAATCTCGTTAATAGCCTCTTCTATTTGAATAAGGCCACCTTGCAGAAGCTCTTCAGTGATTTTTAGCGCTTCAGGTTTATACTCAATATTAGCTAATATTGATAATGCTTTATTGAGGCTATCACGAAGATTAAACCCCTCCGCCTGCCCACAAATTGCCAGCAAGTTATGACTGTCTTGAACTATTTGCTCGGCATTGGCCAAGGTTTTTTGTTCAAGCTCCAGCTGCTCCAAATGTTTAGCTGTCAGATCTATCTGTTGTAGCTCGTTGACTTGGAAGTTCAACAAATCCTTTCTATCATCTAATTCATCGGAACGTTGAAGGAGGTTAGTTAGATCAATATGTACTTTGTGCCAGGCGCTATAATCGCTTGCGACCTTGGTGGCTAGATCTTCAGCGTTTGCGTACTCATCGAGAAGGCGACGATGAGTTTCTTTTCTCAAGAGTGATTGATGCTCATGTTGACTATGGATGTCGGTGAGCATATCTCCGAGCTCCTGCAATTGAGACATAGTACTAGGTTGGCCATTAATATAGCCCCGCGATCTTCCTTCTCGGGTGTATATACGCCTTAGGATACAGTTTTCATCTGAATTAAAATCATTGGCATCAAGCCAAGTTTTTGCGGCTTCTATGGTATTAATATCAAAAGTAGCTGTGATTTCAGCTCGCTCTTTGCCATGTCGTATGGTGTCAGTGTCGGCACGATCACCCAATGCCATTCCTAATGCATCTAATACCAATGACTTGCCAGCGCCAGTCTCACCGGTGATGGCTGTAGTGCCTTGAGCAAACTCTATTTCGAGAGATTCTACGAGCGTGTAATTACTAATATTGATCGAAAGAAGCAAAGTTTATTACCAACCAGTTTATAAATCGCCATGCCGAACATATTTTACTGGCGCCATCGCTTGAAACTTTGGAGTTTGTCCCCATATGTAGCCATAGGGTAATCGTAACTAACCGCCGAATCAATAATCTTGGGCATTAGTGTAGTTCGCTAAACAAGAGAAGAGGAAAAAGTATGCAAGACGAAGTAAGTGGCGAAGAAGAAAGCACGGTGGAGTCTAATGATCTACCTGGTGATCAGGCTGAAGTTAATGAAGCTGAAAAGCTTAACGAAGAGATTGTAGCGGAGCTTCTAGCGGACGATGAGTTATCTGGCACCGAAGAGCTTGAGGAGCAGGTCAGCAAGGCCAATGACCAAGTGCTGAGGGTGCAGGCAGAAATGCAAAATGTTCGTCGCCGTGCTGAACGCGATGTGGAGAATGCTCACAAGTATGCATTAGAGAAATTCACTGCAGACCTGCTGCCTGTGGTCGATAACTTGGAGCGCGCAATCAGTACTATCGATGCGTCAGATGAAGGTCAAAAAGCAGTCGCTACGGGATTAGAATTAACGTTAAAAACCTTTGTTGATGTCTTGGATCGCTTCAAAATTGAAGCAGTAGATCCAGCAGGCCAACCTTTTGATGCAGATTTACATCAGGCAGTGAGTATGGTCCCTAACCCCGATTTAGAGCCAAATACGGTGATGGATGTTTTTCAAAAAGGATATACCTTAAATGGTCGATTGGTAAGACCAGCTATGGTGGTTGTATCTAAAGCTGGTTGATTAATAAAGGTGATTTCCATTGGAGATACCCTTGAAATTTTTAAACACGCACCCATATACAGGGTAANCGAATAAATTTTAAATGAAGCCTTGAAAAGGTTTCAAGACAAGTAACGGAGAGATAAGTGATGGGAAAGATTATCGGAATTGATTTGGGAACGACCAACTCCTGTGTTGCCGTACTCGAAGGCGATAAGCCCAAAGTAATTGAGAATGCAGAAGGTGCAAGAACTACACCTTCGGTAGTCGCGTATGCTGAGGATGGTGAAATTTTGGTGGGTCAGTCAGCCAAACGACAGGCTGTAACTAATCCTGAGAATACCGTTTATGCGGTTAAGCGTCTGATAGGACGTCGGTTTGATGACAAAGTAGTCAAGAAAGACATTGAAATGGTCCCTTACAAGATTGTTAAGGCTGACAATGGCGATGCATGGGTTGAGATTAAAGGAGATAGCAAAGCTGCGCCTCAAATCTCTGCTGAAATCCTCAAAAAAATGAAGAAAACCGCTGAGGACTATTTAGGCGAAACAATTTCAGAAGCGGTTGTTACTGTTCCTGCTTACTTCAATGATTCTCAGCGACAGGCGACTAAAGACGCAGGTCGAATAGCGGGTCTTGATGTCAAACGTATTATTAATGAGCCAACAGCTGCAGCGCTGGCTTATGGAATAGACAAGTCAACCGGTGATAGTGTGGTTGCAGTCTATGACTTGGGTGGTGGTACCTTTGATATTTCGGTGATCGAAATAGCTGATGTTGACGGTGAAAAGCAATTTGAAGTGTTGGCGACTAATGGAGATACCTTCCTTGGTGGTGAGGACTTTGATATGCGTCTAATTGAGTATTTATCATCAGAATTTAAGCAGGACAGCGGGATTGATTTGCATAACGATCCGTTGGCTATGCAACGTCTTAAAGAAGCAGCTGAAAAATCAAAAATTGAATTATCATCTAGCCAACAGACAGAAGTTAACCTGCCTTATATCACTGCGGATGCCAGTGGGCCTAAGCACTTAGTTGTTAAGCTGACTCGCGCTAAGTTGGAGTCCCTAGTTGAAGATTTAGTTGAGCGCTCGTTAGAGCCACTAAAAATTGCGTTGAAAGACGCAGGCAAGTCAACATCAGAGATTGACGAGATAATCTTGGTGGGCGGTCAAACACGTATGCCTATGGTTCAAGACAAGGTCACTGCGTTTTTTGGTAAAGAGCCGCGAAAAGATGTTAATCCCGATGAGGCGGTTGCTGTCGGTGCAGCCCTACAAGGTGCAGTTTTGGCTGGAGACGTTACTGATGTATTGTTACTCGACGTTACTCCTTTAAGCCTTGGTATCGAAACTATGGGTGGCGTAGCTACTCCGGTTATTGAGAAGAACACCACTATCCCTACGAAGAAGTCTCAGATTTTTTCCACGGCGGATGATAATCAAACAGCCGTTACTATTCATGTAGTGCAGGGTGAGCGTAAGCAGGCGACTTCAAACAAGTCTTTAGGTCGTTTTGATCTTGCAGACATTCCCCCAGCGCCAAGAGGCATGCCTCAGATCGAAGTAACCTTTGATATAGACGCGAACGGCATTTTAAATGTCGGTGCTAAGGACAAAGCAACAGGTAAAGAACAGTCCATCATTATTAAAGCATCATCAGGTCTTTCAGATGAAGAGATCGATGCAATGGTTAAGGATGCAGAAGCTAATGCAGCTGATGATCAGAAATTTGAAGAGTTGGTACAGGCGCGAAACACAGCTGATGGCTTAGCTCATGCTGCTAAAAAGACGTTGGAAGAAGCTGGTGACAAGGCTTCTGATGAAGAAAAAGCTGCTATCGAAGCTGGCATTAANCAGGTGGAAGAAGCTGTTCAGGGTGATGATAAAGATGTTATTGATGAGGCGGCAAAAGTCTTATCTGAAGCGTCTGCGGGTCTGGCTCAAAAGCTCTACGCGGAGCAAGCTGAAGCGGGAGAGCAAGGCGAGCAGAGCGAGGGTCAGCAGGCTCCCGGTGATGATGCGATGGACGCAGAATTTGAAGAAGTGAAGGACGAGGACGTTAAAGAAGATAGCAAGTAGTAGGTTATCTAACATTATTACATGTGTAGTGTTTAGGCGCGAAACGACCTTTGGGTAATATTCCAAAATGAGTTTCGCGCCTCTTCATTTATGGTTACACCTAACGTTGCTAATGGTGTTAGGTTCTAGGTGGGAAGAAATCGAAGTATGTCTAAGCGCGATTATTACGAAGTTTTAGGTGTGGATAGCAGTGCCTCTGAGCAAGAAGTAAAGAAGGCCTTCCGCCGTATAGCAATGAAATATCACCCTGATCGAAATCCGGATGATCAGAAAGCTGACGAAAAATTCAAAGAAGCTCAAGAAGCCTATGAGATTTTAGGGGATGCCGATAAAAAAGCTACCTATGATCGGTTTGGTCATGCAGGCTTGGATCAGAATGGTGGTGGTCAGGGTGGCGCAGGCTTCAGTGACGTGTTTGGCGACGTTTTTGGGGATATTTTTGGTGGTGGTCGGGGTCGAAGTGGCCCAGCTAGAGGTTCTGATCTTCGTTATGACCTCCAGTTAGACTTAGAAGACGCAGTTAAAGGCAAGACTGTGCAGATTGATGTACCAACGATGGTGGCATGTGAGCCCTGTGATGGCTCAGGTGCACGCAAAGGCAGTGCGCCTGTTACCTGTGACACCTGTGGTGGAGCCGGTCAAGTGCGCATGTCTCAAGGCTTCTTTTCCGTTCAGCAAACCTGTCCAAAGTGTGGTGGTCGAGGCAAGATGATCTCTAATCCCTGTGGTAGCTGCCATGGGCAGGGAGTTAAAGAAGAACGTAAAACTCTGTCAGTAAAAATACCTGCCGGAGTGGATACTGGAGATAGAATTCGTCTCTCCGGTAAGGGTGAGGCGGGGCCTCACGGCGGACCCACGGGAGACTTGTATGTGCAAATGCACGTGCGTAAGCATGANATTTTCGTTCGCGATGGAAGTAATTTGCACTGCGAGGTACCTATTAGTTTTGCACAATCTGCGCTGGGCGGTGAGCTCGAGGTTCCTACCTTGTCAGGCAAGGTTAAACTGAAGATTCCAGCGGAAACCCAGAGTAGTAAGTTGTTTAGATTACGGGGAAAAGGTGTTGCTCCAGTTAGAGGAGGCGCCCAGGGTGATCTGTTATGTAGAGTAGTTGTGGAGACTCCTGTAAATCTGAATGCTGAGCAGCGTGAGCTCTTAGAAGGTTTTGACAAGAGTCTTGCTGGAAAAAGCAAGCACTCCCCCCGAAGCAATCATTGGTTTGATGGGGTAAAAAAATTCTTCGACAACCTGACTAACTAAGCTCAAAGTACAGATATACGCTACACTAGCGTGGTTCTAAATCAGGAGTTATATCGTGATCAACATAGCAATCACCGGGGCAGGCGGTCGTATGGGCAAAACGCTCATTGAAGCGATCACGAATAGTGATGGTATTCAGCTTACTGCGGCGATCGAAAACCCTGAAAGTGCTCTGATTGGAGCAGATGTTGGTGAGTTGTCTGGGGTGGGTCTAAATAATATCCAAGTCGTTGGATCATTAAGTGATGTAATCAACTCATTTGATGTTTTGATAGATTTTAGTACCCCAACCTCTACCGCAAGTAATGCAGAGGTTTGTCTGGCGCATAAAAAGAAGATGGTGGTGGGCACCACCGGTTTAACTGAAGAGCAATCTCANTTGGTAAACAGCGCGAGTCAGGGAATAGCTATATGCATGGCTTCAAATTTTGCAACAGGTGTAAACCTCTGCTTTAAGTTAGCTGAAATAGCGGCCGGTGTATTGGGTGATGATGCAGATATTGAAATCAGTGAGGCTCATCATAAAGACAAGGTAGATGCCCCATCGGGAACAGCTCTTTCTTTAGGTAAAGTTGTTGCTGGTGCTCTCGATAGAGATCTGGATCAAGTTGCTATCTATGGTCGTGAGGGTCAGACGGGTCAGCGTGAGAGATCTACAATTGCATTTTCATCAGTTAGAGCGGGAGATATTGTCGGCGATCATACAGTTTTGTTTGCCGCTGATGGCGAGCGGGTGGAGATAACCCACAAGGCTTCTAGTAGAATGGCTTTTGCCAGAGGTGCTGTGCGAGCAGCTAGATGGTTGATGGGAAAGGANTCAGGAATGTTCGATATGCAAGATGTTTTAGCGCTAAAGTAAAACTCTCAGGCTGACATTTTAAAGCCCCGAGNTAATAAAATTTTGATCAACATTGATAGACAATATACAACCCTTTCCTTATANTNTCGTCCTAACACCGCGACANTAAAAAGCGGTCTCGTTCTGAGAGGTTAGAGCAAAGAGAGTATTTTATTTAAGCGAGATGAGACCATNTGTTTCATCTCGCTTTTTTGCAAACTTGGAAAAGTCTGCCAACCATTTCAGAGTTATATTACTTAGACGCACTAGAGATCATCTCGAGGCCTAAGTCAGCTAAACGTCAATCATTTAGGAGGTTGTGTGATTTCCCAGACTTATCGGGAAGCCGTACTTGCGCTAGCAGACGGAACAATTTTCAGGGGAGCCGCGATAGGGGCGGACGGTCTATCTGTTGGTGAAGTGGTTTTTAATACGGCCCTCACTGGTTACCAGGAAATTCTTACCGATCCGTCTTATGCNCGACAAATNGTGACGCTAACTTATCCCCATATTGGCAATGTTGGCGTAAATACTGAGGATGAAGAGTCTGATGTGATCTGGGCGGCTGGGTTAGTTATCAGAGATCTACCCTTACTCGCGTCAAATTTCCGCAGCCAAGAATCCTTGGATGAGTACTTGAAGGCCAAAGGGATTTTGGGTATTGCCGATATTGATACCCGAAAATTAACCCGGATTCTGCGCCAGACTGGGGCCCAAAGTGGCTGTATTATGGCAGGCGATATTGATGACCAGGAGGCTTTAGAAGCAGCTCGAAAATTTTCTGGACTCAAAGGTATGGATCTCGCTAAAGAAGTAACCACTGGTGCTACTTATCCTTGGCAAGAGCATAGCTGGACGCTGGAGTCAGGCTATCAAGTCCAAAAGCCCGGTGAAGGTAAATATAAAGTTGTAGCCTATGATTATGGTGTAAAGCGTAATATTTTGCGCATGCTAGTAGATAGAGACTGTGAATTAGTGGTAGTGCCGGCTCAAACATCAGCCGAAGAAGTATTGGCTATGCGACCTGATGGTGTATTCCTTTCCAATGGTCCTGGTGATCCAGAGCCCTGCGATTACGCGATTAAAGCAATTCAAGAGATTCTTGAGACCCGAACTCCTGTATTTGGTATTTGCTTGGGTCATCAATTACTTGCTTTAGCCTCAGGGGCCAAAACCACGAAGATGAAGTTTGGTCACCATGGTGCCAATCACCCTGTTGAAGATATAGAAAATAATGTTGTGATGATCACTAGTCAGAATCACGGTTTTGCCGTTGATGAGGGTAGTTTGCCAGAAAACTTAATAGCTACTCATCGATCGTTGTTTGATGGGTCGTTGCAGGGTATTCATCGAACAGATAAAGCAGCATTCAGTTTTCAAGGGCATCCCGAGGCTAGTCCTGGGCCCCATGACGCCGCCTCATTGTTTGATCATTTCATCGATTTAATGGAAGTTAACCGTCAGGGGTTAGCGGAGTAGACATGCCAAAAAGAACCGACATTAAAAGCATTTTAATTCTGGGGGCGGGACCCATTATTATTGGTCAAGCCTGTGAGTTTGATTACTCTGGAGCCCAAGCATGTAAAGCGCTTAGAGAAGAAGGTTTTAGAGTTATTTTAGTTAACTCTAATCCCGCTACGATCATGACTGATCCTTCCATGGCTGATGCAACCTACATTGAACCTGTTGAGTGGAAAACNGTTGCTCGCATTATTGAAGAGGAGCGTCCAGACGCTCTATTGCCAACTATGGGTGGGCAAACGGCACTTAACTGCGCATTAGATCTTGCCAAACACGGTGTTTTGGATAAATTTTCAGTTGAGATGATTGGTGCTAATGCTGATGCGATCGACAAGGCGGAAGATCGTGAGCGTTTTGATAAAGCGATGAAAGCAATAGGTCTAAATACCCCAAATTCTGGTATTGCTCACAGTATGGAAGAGGCAACTCAGGTAGCTGATCGGTTTGGTTTCCCCTGTATTATTCGTCCTTCATTTACTATGGGCGGCTCTGGTGGTGGTATAGCCTATAACCGCGAAGAGTTTGAAACTATCTGTCGTCGAGGGCTGGATCTTTCTCCGACCAATGAACTACTCATTGACGAATCGTTAATCGGTTGGAAAGAGTTTGAAATGGAGGTGGTGAGGGACAAAAATGACAACTGTATTATCGTTTGCGCCATTGAAAATCTCGACCCAATGGGGATACACACTGGGGATTCAATTACCGTTGCTCCAGCGCAAACTCTTACTGATAAAGAATATCAGATCATGCGTAACGCTTCGATTAAAGTTCTGCGTGAGATTGGGGTAGAGACGGGTGGATCTAATGTACAGTTTGCGGTGAGCCCAGAAGATGGGCGACTAATTGTTATTGAGATGAACCCCAGAGTGTCCCGCTCTTCAGCGTTGGCCTCCAAGGCAACAGGATTTCCGATTGCTAGGGTTGCCGCTAAGCTAGCGGTGGGATACACCCTGAATGAGTTGCAAAATGAAATTACTGGAGGTGCTACACCTGCATCCTTTGAGCCCAGTATTGACTACGTGGTAACTAAAATACCGCGATTTGCTTTTGAAAAATTCAACCAAGCGGACCAGAGCTTAACAACCCAGATGAAATCTGTTGGTGAGGTAATGGCGATTGGCCGCACCTTCCAAGAGTCTCTGCAAAAAGCGTTGCGTGGATTAGAGGTAGGTGTTTCTGGTTTTGATCCAAAAATTGATACTCATGATGAGGATCATGCTGCAATTCTATTTAATCAACTGGCTGAAGCGGGACCTGATCGCATATGGTATTTGGCTGATGCTTTCCGCCAAGGTATGAGTTGTGAAGAGATTTTTGGTGTTACTAAAATCGATCCCTGGTTCTTAGTTCAAATCGAAGACCTTATTATAGAAGAAAGTCGATTAAATGGATCGAGATTGACCAGCGTTGATGAAAAGACGCTTTACAGATTGAAGCGTAAAGGATTCGCCGATCGCCGTATAGCAGATATTTTATTGTGCACTGAGGCAGAAGTACGTAATTTGCGTTACGACTTTGGAATGCATCCAGTTTACAAGCGTGTTGATACCTGTGCTGCAGAGTTCTCCACTGAGACGGCTTACATGTACTCCACCTATGAAGAAGAGTGCGAAGCTGAGCCTAGTGATAAGGATAAAATTCTAGTTCTTGGCGGTGGTCCAAATCGTATTGGCCAGGGAATAGAATTTGATTATTGTTGTGTTCACGCNGCGNTGGCGATGCGCGAAGATGGNTATGAAACCATTATGGTTAACTGNAATCCCGAAACAGTATCAACTGACTACGACACCTCCGACAGACTGTTTTTTGAGCCTGTTACTTTAGAGGATGTACTTGAGATTGTCCGTCTTGAAAACCCCAAGGGCGTTATCGTCCAGTTTGGTGGCCAGACACCTTTAAAGCTTGCCAGAGCGCTAGAGGCTGAAGGTGTACCAATTATTGGAACTACTCCAGATGCGATTGATCGCGCTGAGGACCGGGAGAGGTTTCAGCATATGATTGAAAAGCTAGACTTATTACAGCCCCACAACGCGACTGCTCGCAGTGCCGATGAAGCTGTCGAGTTGGCAAAAAAGATTGGCTATCCTTTGGTGGTGCGACCCTCTTATGTTCTCGGAGGGCGAGCGATGGAAATAGTCTACAAAGAAGATGAATTAAGACATTACA
>JGI26246J51724_1000437_pt1 | contig 20491 bp, 12 predicted proteins | sample SaaInlLV_10m_DNA_FD_51724 | JGI IMG/M metagenome (IMG submission 51724) | reverse complement strand
TAACTCCAGTATCTCTAAATGGAGAAGCTTCAATTAAGGTATTGATAATTTGACCATTAGAATTTTTGTTACCCGTTGAGTAGTAACCATCTAATCCCATTAAGTTATTAAGCACCCTGTAGTGGTATCCTTTATAGCTTCTTAAATCTACACCAATAGATGTTTTGAAGTTTCCAAATTGACCTTCTAAATTCGAAATAGCACCTACCCAGTCATGAGAGTTCATAGAAGCTCTTCTTACTAGAATTTCTCTACTTACACCGTCATTTCTAAATCCGTTAGACCCTAATAATTGTCCTTGAAAGTTAGAATTGTCTCCTGTATAAGGCTGAGCAGAAGCTCTATTGTGCGCTACAACAGCGTCAAAATTTACAAACCCATCTGCATCTCTTGTTCCTCTACCTCTCTCATTGTAATGAGTCGTAAGATCAATATTAAAAGGATACATATCAATAGTGGCGTTTCTAAAGTTTCCACCTCTTGGCCCTGTTCCTCCACCTCTACCTGCAGAAGCATAGAATGAAGTATTTAATTTCCAAGTCTCGTTTATATTATAATCCCAGTTAAAGGTTGCTAATGGCTTGTTGTAGAAGTTTCTTCTCATGTTGAATTCTTTGCCATTTAAGAAACCTGCATCTGTATTCCATCTTCTGTCTAAACCACTCTCTCCAAAGTTTTGGTANTCACGAATAGAAATCCATGAAGATCTTTGGTGGTGCCATTGACCAGCGCCAAGCACTGATAAATTTAAAGAGTGTTTAGAGTCTTTTGGCGCGTAACCTACCGCAAAAAAGTACGTAGTTCCAGCTCCAGCAGTACCATATGCGTAACCATCTCCAGACCATTGAGATAATAAGAATGAAGAAGCCCATCCTTTATCATTTAATCCTGTATTGTAGGAAGCAGTTGTTTTAGAGTATCCATTGTTACCAAACATTTGAGATACAGCACCACCTTGTTCTTTATCTGCTGTTTTAGTGAAGATCGATACAGTTCCTCCAACAGAAGGAACGGCCAATTTTGAAGCTCCAAGACCTCTTTGAATTTGAATTCCAGAAGCTACGTCTGTAAGTCCTTGCCAGTTAGACCAGTAAACCCATCCANNTTCCATATCATTAACAGGCTGTCCGTTAATAAGGAATGAAGTGTTTCTTTGATCAAAACCCCTTAATGAAATTCTTGAATCTCCGTAACCACCACCAGTCTTAGTGGCATACACTCCAGGAGTTTTGTTCATTACTTCTGGGAATTCCATGTTACCAACTTTCAAGGCAATTTCACTTGCTTGAATGGTAGAAACCGCTACCGGAGTCTTTCTAACTTGAGCTAGGTCAATAACACCAGAAGACAATACAATTTCTTCCAACTGTGTGGTAGAAGGCTCCAATTCAACAGACATTCCGTTTTTTGCAGCAACTTCCAAAGTTTGAAAACCTAGGTAAGATATTACCAATACATCTCCAGAGTTTGCTGAAATGGTAAAGTTACCGTCAAAATCTGCAGTTACTCCATTGGTAGTTCCCTTAACAAGTACACTTGCACCTGGTAATGGATCTCCTGTAGAGCCATCTGTTACGGAACCACTAATAGTCCCTTGAGCGAAAGCAATTGTAGACACCAATAGGGCTACAATCATTACAAACATTTTTTTCATTGTTGTTTAATTTTAGTTTTAGTTTTAAAAACAGTGCAAAAATGCGGATAATTTAATGTTCCAACATTAATACAATGTTAAAATTTTACCAAAATTAACATTCTTTTGGGAAGGTTCCCACGCAACAAGGAAAAGTTATTAGAAGTTATAAACGTAACTATCTGGTATTTAGCTGTTAAATATTTTTAACAATAGTTGTGTGCTAGGATCGTGTTGCCCCTTAGTGATCCCTTCTATGTCTGACAGAATATTGGTGGCCAATTGTTTTCCCAATTCTACCCCCCATTGGTCATAGCTAAAAATATTCCAAATTACACCCTGCACAAAAATCTTGTGCTCATAGAGTGCAATTAGCGATCCTAAAGTTTCAGGGGTGAGTTGGTCTATTAATAAAGTATTGGTAGGCTTATTCCCTTCAAACACCTTAAAAGGAGCTACCTTTTCGGCTAAAGCAGGATCTGTCCCTTTCTCCGCAAACTCTTGGTCTACTTGCGCCCTTGTCTTACCGCTTAAAAGGGCTTCTGTTTGTGCAAAGAAATTGGCCATAAGCTTATTGTGGTGGTCTGTGTCTCCATGAAGGGACTTCTTAAAACCAATAAAATCTGCAGGAATTAATTTTGTGCCCTGATGCATGAGCTGGAAAAAAGCATGTTGAGAATTGGTGCCCGGTTCTCCCCAAATAACCGTTTCGGTCTCATAAGAAACCCTATTTCCAGAACGATCAAAACACTTCCCATTGCTCTCCATTATGCCCTGCTGTAAGTAAGCAGAAAACCTACTTAAATATTGGGTGTAAGGAATAATGGCTTGTGTCTCGGCTTTGTGAAAATTGGCATACCAAATACTAATCAAAGAAAGAACCACAGGAATATTCTCCTTAAAAGGGCTGTGTTTAAAATGCTGGTCCATTTCAAAAGCGCCGTCTAACATAGCTTCAAAATGATCATACCCAACAGCCAATGCTATTGAAAGACCTACGGCACTCCAAAGAGAAAACCTTCCCCCTACCCAGTCCCACATGGTAAATACATGNGCGGGCACTATACCAAAGTCTGAAATTTTTTGCGTGTTGGTAGACACTGCTGCAAAATGCTTGGCCACATCTTCCTGAGAAGCTGTCTCCAAAAACCAATTTTTTATGGTAGTGGCATTTGAAAGGGTNTCTTGTGTGGTAAAGGTTTTAGACACCACCACAAACAATGTAGTCTCTGGGTTTAGTTCCCTGATAACTTCTTGCACGTGATCTCCATCTACATTGCTTACAAAATGGACTTTTAAATGATTTTTATAAAATTTTAAGGCTTCTACCACCATGGCAGGACCTAAATCAGATCCGCCAATCCCTATATTTACAACATCTGTAAAGGCTTTACCAGTATAGCCTCTTTTTGTGCCGTTAATAATGTCATTTGAAAAAGCTTTCATTTGCGCTTTAACTTCACGGATTTGTGGAATAATGTTTTCGCCATCAACGTTTATTGGTGTAGCATCTTTATCTCTAAGGGCTGTGTGAAGAACCGCCCTAGATTCCGTTTCATTAATAGCTGTTCCATTAAAATAATGCGCTATAGCCTCACTTAAACCCACTTCTTTAGACAGGTCAATAAGCAAATCCATGGTCTTTTTAGAAAGGGCATTTTTAGAATAATCTACATAGAAATTATTCCATTGAATGCTAAAATCTTTGGCCCTATTGGATTCTGATTCAAACAGACTTTTAATGTCTGAAGTGTTGTCTTGATTAAAATGGTCTTGTAATGCAGTCCAAGCCTTTGTCTGAGCTGGATTAATTCTGGATAATGACATAAGTNTTTAATTGGTCGCTATAGCGTCTAAAGATTGACTGCTAAAATTTATATTATCTATTTGCTCTTTTTTGGGAGCAATCTCTACTAAGTAAGTGTTTAAAATACTTTTTGGCAATGGTTCTGCAGCAGGAAGCTTTTCCCTTAAAGGATCTACTTGTCTGCCATTTTTCCAAAACCTATAGCACACATGGGGTCCTGAGGTATTTCCTGTCATTCCAACCCATCCAATGACGTCTCCTTGTTTTACATAGTCTCCCTTCTTTACTTTCTGGGATTTCATGTGTAAGTATTGGGTACTGTATACATTGTTGTGCTTAATCTTCACGTATTTACCATTGCCTCCCCTTCTGGTAGACTCTACTACCCTTCCATTAGCGGTAGCCAATATCTCTGTGCCTACTGCTGCTTTATAGTCTGTCCCTTTATGAGGGCGCACCTTATTACCGTAAAAAGCAATTTTCCTTTTTAGATTGTATCTAGAACTAATTTTAGCAAAATTAACTGGGGCTCTTAAAAAAGCCCTCCTGAGGTTATTGCCATTTTCGTCAAAGTACTCTACTATTTTATTCACCGTATCCGGCATGTGCCTAAAAGCGTAAAAGGGTTTCCCATTATGTTCAAAATAAGCAGATTCTATAGGTCCTGCACCAGCGTAAATAGTGTCGTTTATAAACTTTTCTTTATAAACAACCTTNAACTTATCTCCTTTTTGAAGGCTAAANAAATCAATGGTCCAAGCGTAAATAACAGATAGATTATTGGTTACTTCATAGTCAATTCCTTGATCTAAGATGGCCTCGGACAAAGATGATGTNATTACGCCTGAGGCTTCTCTTGTGACATACTTAACGGGTTTTTCTTCTTTGTACACATTCACGCCATTGGTGAAATCAATCACCGCATAACGAATGGCGTCTTGCTCATAGATGAAATATTGCGTAGACTGTAGACTGTCCTTTGACTTAAGTAAGGTGTAGGGCCTTCCAATACCCAATCTTCTCACATCAAAAACCTCCCTGTATTCTTTAGAAATACCATATATCTTAGAATAACCAATATTATTCCTGAGCATAATTTGCCCAAAAGTTTCATTCTTTTTTATGGTGTCTCTGACCACTTCAAATTGATTGAAGTTAATACCGTAAAATATACTGTCTTTAGGAGCGGATTCTTTAAGCNCTTTTTCAACAGTATCCGTCTTGCAACTCACTAGTAAAGAGAATAACAATAAAGCACTTAACACAACAGGTTTGTAAATTAATCTCATGCGGCAAATATACTAGTCCATTTTTATTTTAAATTGGTTTTTTAAACCATTNTACGCTTCTAAATCTGCTTTGATAGAACCCACAGCTAAATCTGCTTCTATTCTTATTGGGATTTTGTTTAAATCATTCGAAATCCAAAGACTAATACTTTCTTGGGCTTTAAATACCCTGCCGGACTGTACATAAGGCCTAAACTTTAAACAAGATACTTTTCCGAATTTAGTTTTGAGTGCTTCTGTTCCTAAATATTCCAGCTTAAAAGGGAAAACACCGTCGTCATCATAGAGCATACTAATCACGGTAAAATCTCCTACTTTTAATTTGGCTGGATTAATTTCATTGCGCAAAAAATAAAAGGCAGAAATAATATCCTGAATGCCCTTTTGGGTGTCGAATTCAAAATCTTTTCCGTTTTTAACATCTTGCATATAAGCTTTGTCATTTTCATGATCAAAGTCCACTTCCAAATGCATGGTAGTACCACCTTCTCTCACCTTTCTAATAAACCTTATGGGTTCATTTTCTTTGGGTGTAAAAAAGCTTTCGTAAGTATCGTCTACTTTAAAAAATATACTGGCCCACCCCGTAGTCTTTCCTTTGGCCACAACGTGAAATAAAGGCTTTTTCTCCAAAGATGCTTTGGTCAAATGCAAGGTAGCGTAACTGGCATTTAAAAATCCATAATGAAGTCTAAACTTCAACCACTCCCCGTCTTTATAAGCAACAGAAGAATCTTGGGCAGTTAGGCTCCCGTAAAAACCCAAAAATAGACACAGAAGAATGATTTTTTTCATAACCAGATTTAGGGTAAAAATAGAAAAAAGGAATGGCTTTAAATTCTCCTTCACAGATATTTAACCATATTTTGCATTTTAATTAAGCTCCTGTGATACAAACATTGTATTTATCCAGGTCCTTACGGTCAGTAGCAAACAAAAAAAAGCCCAGTTTTACAACTGGGCTTTTCTTAAATAACCAACCAAACTTTAAATGATGAAAAACCAATACTTAAAGTTCTAAAGGGAACCACCCCTTTATACTTCAAAGGTAATACAAACATAGACCGCTACAAATTTTTTAAACCACTTTAACTAAGGTCTTAACAGTAATTTATCTATTGGGCGCATTTTTTAGTAATTCCTTAAGAATAATCACTATTTGAAACTATTTAAATAATAGGAAATATCTGAAATTAAGAGCGTTAAAACGGAAAACCTAGGGTAAAAAACACCGCCCCTGGACCGTTTAATGGCGATTTAGTATACATGAGTTGTGCCGGACCTAAAATAGACTCAAAGCCATAGCCTAATCCATAGCCAAAATAAGAAGGGGCTCTTTTAAATGATCCAGGCCTTAAAATGTCATCTGTAACTTTAGCAATGTTTGCTGCTACAATCAAATGATTCTTTGGGGCTATTTCAAAATCTAATGAAGCCTTCATCTTTAAAAAACTATCCCCTGGAATGGCAATAAAATCATAGCCTAAAAATGGAATGAAATTATTAGTTTGAGGAGCACCCATGCCTCCAAGGGCAAAATCCAGGGATTTAGTTCCCGAACTTCCGGACTTAATCCCCACCTCTGGAGCCAAAACAAAAGACCAGTTTTTAGCGAAATTTACGGCTGCAATTGCCTTTGATCTAAAAATAGAAAAAGGATTAAATGTCCCGTTATAATTGCTAGACAAAAAATAAGTATGAAAATCTACTTCCAAGTATAAACCTTTAGAGGGAAAGAAAAGATCATCTAAAGTGTCGAACTTCAATTGTCCATAACCACTCGCATAATGGCTTTTTTCTAAAGTGAGCACTGAACTATTATTGCTTTGTGTATTTTCTTGTAAAAATGTATCGCTACTGAATTTAATCCACTTATGCTCTAGTCCCAAAGAAATGGAGAAAGCGTTTTTATACACGGTCTGGAGATACATTTGATTAGTAAAGTCTGTAAAGTCCATATTCACTGTATTTAAATTAGGATCATCTGGTANCCTAAAATTATTTTCTAATACGGTATAAGGGATGTCAAAATTAAAATCGTTCAACTTACTTCTCAATCCAAAACTCCAGTTAAACCCTTTGTCTACGTAGTAATCTATTTGGTACCTNAGGTAGTCTCCAAAAATAAAATCCAAGGAGAGTACGTCGTCTTTTCTCAATAAATTCTTTTGAGTAATATTTATCAAAGCAGCGCTTTTATACAACTTATCATAATGGGCCCCAAACCTAATATTGGTCTTGTTGTCACTTTCTTTCAAGTTTAAAATTAAACCCAATCCAGTGGCCTTTTCAATTAATTTATACCGAATGGTATTAAAATTATTTGTTGCTGCTAAATTATTAATGCCACGCTTTAAATCTTCGAATAAAATTTGGTCACCTTCCTTAAATCGCAGTTTCCCTTTCACATAATCATCCGAATAATTAACTATCCCATTCACCTCTATATAGTTAATTTTCAGGGTATCTGCCCTACTATCTCTCCGTNGAAAGGTTTTATCTAAAGGTGTTTTTTTTAATTGGTTTTTAGATAATTCCAGCAATGCGTTCTCTTGAAGCAAAGCTGCTCTGGCTCCTTCTGCTACAATTGCCGCTCCCTTGTCAAAATCTATGATAGAATAAGGGNCCATATTTGGTCTAATGTATAGGTCTGTTTTATTAGACTTACTTTTCATTGCTTCTACCGTCCTGAAATTGTTAATCTGTAACAAAATATCCGTAGCAGATCCCAAAGACCCTCTTTTGGAAAGATCCTGCTGAACGTCTACACCAACAATGAAATTTGCCCCTAAGGACTTTAGTTCTTCTATGGGATAATTATTTAACACGCCCCCATCTATGAGTAGCTTACCCTCCAATTCCATTGGTTCAAAGAGGGAAGGAAAGGTGCCAGAAGCCATAATAGCCTCAGGAAGGTAACCATTATCTAAGCGAATGGCAACACCGTTCTCTATGTCTGTTGCTATACAAAAAAAGGGAATGGGCAATTGGTTAAAATCTCTCACGTCTTTTACATGAAATAATAGGGATACCAATTCATTATATACCTTCTGTCCTCCAGAAATAGCTTGTGGAAAAGAAATTTTATACCCGTCAAAAGGCAAACTAATGGCATAGCGCTCTGCGTCTTCCTTTTCATAAAAAGTCTTACTTTCCCTTGAAAAGTCGTCTTGAATAAGGCTGTTAAAATTAATTTGTCTAAAAATAGAATCCAGCTCTTCTGCCCTATATCCAGANGCGTATAAGGCGCCTACTATAGCCCCCATACTCGTTCCTGCTATATAGTCTATTTGAACACCGGAGGCCTCAATCACTTTAAGCGCGCCTATGTGTGCCAATCCCTTCGCACCTCCACCACTTAAGACCAAACCTACTTTTAAAGGCTTATCCCTTGATTGTAAGGCGGTTGAATCCCTTGTCGCGAATGCTTTCGAAATCTCATTGATTGATGCTGTTTGAGCTCGAAGGTTGAATACACTAGCTATTAATAGGGTGAAAAAGAAAAAACGCAGGAATAAAAAATAAGGATATTTAATGAAAATGCTCATACAATATGCTGGCTTTTGCTGGACCTACTTGAGTAATTAAAGCATCTAAGTTAGCTTCTTTTATCTTAGCGACTGTTTTAAAATGCCTTAATAATTGTGTCGCTGTTTTTTCTCCTATTCCCTTAATTCCGTCCAATTCTGAAACTATAGCACCTTTACTTCTCAAATTTCTATGAAAAGTAATCCCAAATCTGTGGGCTTCATTTCTCAATTGTTGGATTACTTTTAGAGACTCGGATTTCTTATCTAAATACAAGGGAATAGGATCTTCAGGGAAATAAATTTCCTCCAAACGCTTTGCAATACCCACTATAGCAATTTTCCCTCTTAAGCCTAATTGATCAAGGGCTTTTAAAGCAGCAGATAATTGCCCTTTACCTCCATCAATTACAATAAGTTGTGGTAATGAACTGCCTTCTTCTTTGAGCCTTTTATAGCGCCTGTANACCACTTCTTCCATAGAGGCAAAATCATCAGGTCCNTCTACGGTCTTAATNTGAAAATGTCGGTACATTTTTTTATTGGGCTTGGCATTGGTAAACACCACACAAGCAGCCACCGGATTAGACCCTTGAATATTAGAGTTGTCAAAGCATTCAATATGCACTGGAAGCGAAGAAAGCCTTAAATCTTNTTTAATTTGAGCCAAAATACGCTTAGAATGACGTTCAGGATCTACAATNCGCATTTGACTCAATTTATCCTGTCTATAAAAACGGGCATTGCGCTCAGACAACGCTAACAATTTTTGTTTGTCTCCCAAAACAGGTATAGTAGCCTTTATTCCTTCTGGCATTAATACTTTAAAAGGGATGATCACCTCTTTAGAAATAGATTTAAAACGCTCCCTTAAGGACACAATAGCCAATTCTAAAATTTGTGCATCTGTCTCCTCCAGCTGCTTTTTAATTTCCAGGGTGTGAGANCGAATAATGGCGCCNTGAGAAAGTTCAAGAAAATTCACATAGGCATGGGTTTGGTCTGAAATAACAGTAAACACATCTACATTGTTTATTTTAGGATTTACTATTGTGGACTTAGATTGGTAACCAGCCAATACGGCCAGCTTTTCTTTTACTTTGTGGGCCATTTCAAAAGCTTCCTCAGCGGCGTAACGATCCATTTCTATTTTAAAATGCTTCATTGCTGCAGCTAAATTGCCCTTTAATATATGTCTAATGGCTTCTATATCTTTAGCATATGAGGCCTCTGATTGTAAATTCTCACAAGGTGCATGGCAATTCCCTAAATGATACTCCAAACAACTTTTATACCTGCCTTCTTGAATTTTTTCAAAAGAGAGGTCATAATTGCAGGTTCTCAAAGGATAAAGCCCTTTAATGAGCTCCAGCAAAACCTTCACCATTCTCTTATTGGTATAAGGCCCAAAATATTCTGAACCATCTTTAATTAACTGACGGGTTAAAAAGACCCTTGGAAACCGTTCTTTTTTAATACAAATCCAAGGAAAGGTCTTGTCATCTTTTAATAATATATTATANCTTGGCTGGTATTTTTTAATCAGGTTGTTTTCTAATAAAAGTGCGTCTGACTCTGTGGGAACCACTATATGCTTGATCAGCACAATTTTCTTGACCAATAAGCGTGTTTTGGCTATCTCGTGTTTTAAAGTAAAATAAGAGCTGACCCTTTTTTTAAGGTTTTTGGCTTTTCCTATATATAAAATCTTATCTGAGCTATCATAAAACTGGTACACTCCCGGAGTTTCCGGAAGTACACTGAGTTGTATAGAAATGCTATTGGCCGCCATAGGTGATTTACAAAGGTATAGTAGAAATTATTATTGGGCCTTTATTTTATCTGTATTTTTATAAGCTTAAAATGCCCAATTTATGAATAAAATAGCCCTTAGAAGTGCTTACCTTGAAAAAAGAAAAAAGCTCCAAACAGAAGAAATTGCTACATTAAGTGCCGCTATAGGGAATCAATTATTAAACTGTCCTATATGGGATGCCTCCTATTACAGCCTATTCCTGAGTATTGTTTCCAAAAAAGAAATAGATACCGAATTCATCCTCACATTACTGCATGGAAGAGATAAAGAAGTCTGTTTGCCAAGAATACAAAACGATACTGAAATAGTGCATATACTACTGACAGACAATACCAAAATAAAAACAAACCATTGGGGGATTCCAGAGCCTCAAAATGGATTGACTGTTCCCCCTTCAGAAATAGAAGTAGTCTTTATTCCTTTATTGGCATATGATAAAAAAGGGCACAGAGTCGGATACGGAAAAGGATTCTACGATCGTTTTTTATCTAAATGCAAACCAAATACCCTAAAAATAGGCTTATCCCTATTTGAACCTGAAGAAAAAATTGAGGGCTTAGACGCCACAGATATTCCATTAGATTACTGTGTAACACCAGTTAAGGTATACGAATTTAAATAAACAATTCTGAGTCTTATGATACAGCTCAGATCTAATTCTGACAAATGATGCAGAAAAGAAGACAAATTTAGCGACTTTGAAAATTCGCAAAACACCTATCCCTGTGGAAAAGCTTTTTTGTTGAAGACCAATAAAAGACCTACTCCAGTACTAATAGCGGTGTCTGCAATATTAAAAACTGGTTCAAAAAATCTTAATGAATTTCCTCCTAAAACTGGCACCCATTCTGGCCATGTAGTATCTATGAGCGGGAAATAGAGCATGTCTACCACCTTACCTTGTAGTAAGCTGCCGTAAGGCTGATCAGAAAATAGGGTCGCTACTTGGTACATACTGTCATTAAATAGTACCCCATAAAAAACAGAATCAATAATATTACCCAAGGCCCCTGCGAAAATCAAAGCTTGGGCCATTTGCAAAAAAAGTGGCACACCTTTTTTAACAGAACTTACAAACCACGCACCAATNCCCACAATAGCAAACAGTCTAAAAACGGTGAGGGCAATTTTTCCNCTTACATCTGAAATGGGTAAAATATCACTGAGTTTGGCCCCCCAAGCAGCGCCCTCGTTTTCGATAAATAAAATTTGAAAACCAGAAAAGACCTCTACTGATTCTCCTAAAAAAAAGTGTGTTTTAATATAAATTTTTACACATTGGTCCAGAATCAATAAAAAATAGGCGAGTAAAAAAGGCTTTTTAAACATAATAGGTACTTAGGTGGCTAAAATAAACATTATTATTAAAATGAAACTAGTCTAGAGGAACCACTTTAATGTCTCCGTGTATGGACCGCAATACAATCTCTGAAAGCCCCTTTGGAACACTGGGTAAAATTAGCGTTCCATAGGTTGTTTCAGCATTTACAATGGCTTTTTTTTGCTTTAAAATAATAGGCGCTCTAATGGTATTTACCCGCACTTGATTCCCTACTTCTTTTAAAACACACAATCCGTCATTGAGTTGGATCTGAAGTTTCTCAAAAATACCCTCAGCATTTATTTGGGTATTTCCTCCATCTATATAGACTTCTAGATATGTTGGTATTTCAATAGCCAAATCAACCGACCATATTTTGTGGGCACTGAGTTTGTCATTGGGAAGTTCAAAAGTTGCTGAAAGGTCTGGTTCAATAAATAAGGTATTTCCTTTTCTAGTAAACACGATCATCTGATGGAGACTGTACTCTCCATTTAAACGTGCTGAAACAAGAAGTTCCTTGGAGGAAGATGGTTTTAAATGTAAGGTATTGACTTCTTGGGCCAATACATGGATTTGGGTGAGAGAAGGGTCTTCTAAAACTTTAGATAATATCTTTTGAGACCAGGATAAATGAAGGGCTAACACCAGAAGTATCGCTGTGTATATAACCTTCAATAACGACTACTTTTGCATGTTCTTAGCTTCAATACTTAGGGTCGCGTGAGGGACTAGCTTTAATCTTTCTTTGTTGATTAATTTACCCGTTACCCTGCATATGCCATAGGTCTTATTCTCAATTCTAAGCAAGGCATTTTTTAAATCCCTGATAAATTTCTCTTGACGAATAGCCAATTGGGTATTAGCTTCTTTGCTCATGGTCTCAGAGCCTTCTTCAAAAGCCTTGAAAGTTGGAGAGGTGTCATCTGTACCATTGTTTCCATCATTCATATATGAACTCTTTAAAAGTTCAAGATGAGACTTAGCCACCTCTATTTTCTCAGAGATAAGGACCTTGAATTCTGCCAAATCTTTATCTGAATATCTGTTTTTTAAATCTGTTTCCATATTAGTTTTGTTTTTCAATAAATAACACTGAGCGTACCTCATCAAATTCAATTGGAAGTCCCTCGTTTAGAGTTGTTTCTACCAATATTTCTGTCGCCAATGTTTCTGTTTTAATATATTCTAAATTATCTAATAAAGCCGAATCTATAAAGGGGTCTTTTAGAAATTTAATAACAATTTTGTCCGTGACTTCAAAGCCACTGTCTTTTCTTAAGTTTTGAATCCTATTGACCAGCTCTCTCGCTATTCCTTCTGCTTTTAGTTCAGGGCTAATTGTAGCATCTAAAGCCACTGTTAATGCGCCTGAAGAAGCTACCAACCATCCTTCAATATCCTGAGAACTGATCTCCACATCAGACAACTCCAAAGCTATTTTATCCCCATCTACAAGCAACTCAATAGCGCCATTTAGCTCCATTTGGTTAATATCTTTTGATGTTAAGGATTGTATCGCTGTAGCAACCGCTTTCATTTTAGGACCAAATTTAGGACCTAAAGTCTTAAAATTAGGCTTGATCTGTTTGACCAAGATATCTGAAGAATCNGCCAAAATTTCTAATTCTTTTACATTTACTTCAGATAAAATAAGTGAAGCAACTGCTTTTAAATCTATTGCTTTTACTAGGGCAGAAACAGGCACCATAATTTTCTGAAGGGGCTGTCTTACTTTAATTTTTTCTTTTTGTCTAATAGACAAAACTAGCGAACAAGTTTGCTGAGCCAATTGCATTTTGCGCTCTAAATCTGAATCAATAACAGCGCTATTGGCCTCTGGAAATTGCGCTAAATGAACACTTTCTTTTACATTAGGGTCACACACGCCAGCCAAATCTAGATAAAGTCTGTCCATGAAAAATGGAGCAATAGGTGCAGATAATTTAGAAACCACCAAGAGACATTCATACAATGTTTGGTAAGCGGCTATTTTATCTGGTCCGTATTCTCCTTTCCAAAAACGCCTTCTACACAAACGAACATACCAGTTGCTTAAATTTTCTTGCACAAAATCTGAGATGGCTCTCGCTGCTTTTGTGGGCTCATAGGTTTCATAGGCCGCTTCTACCCTGATGATTAAACTATTGAGTTCGGAAAGCACCCAACGGTCAATTTCTGGCCTGTCTGCTAATGGAATCTGAGGAGCACTGTTGTCAAAATGATCTAAGTTGGCATACAAACTAAAGAAAGAATAGGTATTGTACAGGGTGCCAAAAAACTTACGCTTTACCTCTACAATCCCTTCTGTGTCAAACTTTAGGTTGTCCCATGGATTTGCATTGGCGATCATATACCAACGCGTGGCGTCGGCCCCATGGGCCGCAATAGTTTCAAAAGGATCAATCGCATTGCCAAGGCGCTTAGACATTTTCTTTCCGTCCTTGTCTAANACCATCCCGTTAGAGACTACATTTTTATAGGCTGGCTTGTCAAAAACCATGGTCGCAATAGCGTGAAGGGTGTAAAACCACCCCCTTGTTTGGTCTACGCCTTCTGCAATGAAATCTGCAGGGAAGGCCTTGTTCTCATCTATGAGTTCTTTGTTCTCAAATGGGTAGTGCCACTGGGCATAAGGCATAGATCCAGAGTCAAACCAGACATCTATAAGGTCTGATTCTCTGTGCATTGGTTCCCCAGTGCTGGATACTAAAACCACCTGGTCTACAATGTTTTTATGAAGGTCTATTGTGGCGTAATTCTCCGCTGAATAGTCTCCTACTTTAAAGTCTTCAAAAATATCTTTAGACATAAGTCCAGCAGCAACAGAAGCTTTCATGGCTTCTTTAAGTTCTGCTACAGAACCAATCATGATTTCTTCTTTGCCGTCTGCCGTTCTCCAAATAGGCAATGGAATTCCCCAATATCTAGATCTAGAAAGGTTCCAGTCATTGGCGTTGGCCAACCAGTTTCCAAACCTACCTTCACCGGTGGCTTTTGGCTTCCAGTTAATTTCCTGGTTCAAAGACACCATTTTATCCTTTACTTCAGTCATTTTAATAAACCAAGAGTCTAAGGGGTAATATAAAATAGGCTTGTCTGTTCTCCAGCAATTTGGATAGGAATGCACATATTTTTCTACTTTAAAAGCCCTGTTTTCCTCCTTGAGTCTAATGGCAATTTCTACATCTGCAGAACGTTCTGGCGCTTCTCCCTCCGGATAGTACTCATTTTTAACATACTTACCTCCTAAGCCCGCAACTTCAGGTCTAAACTTTCCTTGTAGGTCTACTAGAGGCACTTTGTTGCCCGCTGAATCTAAAACCAACATTGGCGGGATTTCTGGGCTAGCTTGTTTGGCTACCAAGGCGTCGTCTGCACCAAAAGTGGGGGCCGTATGCACAATACCGGTTCCATCTTCTGTGGTCACAAAATCTCCTCCAATCACTCTAAAAGCGTTTTCAGGATGATCACAAGGCAATACACCAGTCATGAGTTGTTCGTATGTGACACCGATAAGGTCTGCCCCTTTAAAAGACGCTAAAACCAAATAAGGTATTTTCTTGTCTTCTTTGTTGTATTGTTGAATGGCTTCTTTACTTTCCACTGCTACAAACTTTCCTGCAAATTGCTTTCCTACCAATGATTTGGCGAGCAATACATGCATAGGTTCAAAGGTGTACTGATTAAAAGTACGCACCAAAACATAGTCAATTTTAGGGCCTACGGTTAAAGCAGTGTTGCTCGGAAGGGTCCAAGGGGTAGTGGTCCATGCCAAGAAATATAAAGGTGCGTCTAAAGATTGTAAGCCCTTTGGTAGGGTCTCTTCTATGGCTTTAAACTGTGCCGTTACTGTGGTATCTGTCACATCCTGATAGGTGCCTGGCTGGTTCAACTCGTGTGAACTCAATCCTGTACCAGCTTTAGGAGAATAAGGTTGAATGGTATATCCCTTATAGATTAGGCCTTTCTTGTATATTTCTTTCAACAACCACCAAACAGACTCCATGTATTTTGGCTCATAGGTAATATAAGGGTTTTCCATATCTACCCAATAGCCTATTTTATCTGTCATGTCGTTCCACACATCGGTGTAGCGCATCACAGCGGCTCTACAAGCTTTGTTATAATCTTCTACAGATATCTTAGTGCCAATGTCTTCTTTGGTAATTCCCAAGGCTTTTTCTACACCNAATTCAATAGGCAAACCGTGGGTGTCCCAACCTGCTTTCCGCTTTACCTGAAAACCCTTCATGGTCTTGTATCTAGGAAAAATATCCTTGATCGTTCTAGCCATTGCATGGTGAATTCCAGGCATGCCGTTGGCCGACGGCGGCCCTTCAAAAAACACATAAGAAGGTTGCCCTTCTCGTTGCTCCACGCTTTTTTGGAATACCTCTTTGTCTTTCCATTCCTGTAAAACAGCTTTGGAAATACCAGGCAAATCTAATCCTTTATATTCTGCAAACTTCATAGTATTAAGGTCTTGTATGCGGTATGAAAGGGGCAAAATTAAGCAATTAGAACGAAACCATCCTCATTTTAAAGGGATGTTAAAAATGCGGTAGATACTGGCCCTTAAAAAACAATACAAACCCTTTAAAATTGGTAACTAGCGCCCAGAATAAGGTTGCTCCCTGGAGCACTTAAGCCAGAAGCATACGTCCTGTACAACTGATTGGTGATATTCTCCCAAGCCAAAAAAGTTGTAACGGCATTGGTCAAGGTGTATTGGGACCTGAAATTAAGGCTGTGCCATGAGGGGCTGTATGGATTCCCAAAGCGGTCTAAAGCATACATATAGCTTTTTGATTGTTCTGATACAGCCAGCTGATCTGCACTTATTTCTCTATTAAAATTGAGCAATATACTTGCTTTAAACCTGGAATTTTTATAAAGCAGCTGTAGGTCTCCAAAAGAAGGTGCCACATGCCTGCCTGGAGATAGCGCCCCATTGTCTTCTTCCTCTGTGCCTTTAATATAACTGTAATTTGCCGCAAATGACAAGTAGGGACTCAGCATAAAATCTGCCCCTATTTCCCAACCGTATACATAGGCATTTGCAGCGTTTTGAACNGCTTGAACCTGACTTAAAACACCCTGATATACTATTTGAGACTGACCGTTTAAGGCAAAATTTCTTCGCACTAAGGCGTCTTTTAGATGGGTGTAATACCCTGCAAGTCTCCAAACTACTTTATCTGAAAAATTCTTTTTTAGGCCTATTTCTGTTCCATATGCATATTCTGGTTTCAAAGCTGGGTTTGGCACTACAACAGACCCTGGTTCTGAATCAAAAACCTTTCCAATGTCGTCAATATTAGGGGCCCTAAATCCTGTAGTAGCATTCCAACTCACTTGAAAATCTTCCGCCACAAACCAACTCCAACCTAAGCTTCCTGTTAAAGCAGCTGTATTTAGGTCTGCCTTTTCAAAAGGGAAATCATAAAATTCATTGTCAAAAGAGGCATTTACCCAAACATGAGTATAGCGAATACCACCTAAAAATTTAAAATTTTCAGAAGCCTCAAAAGTGCTGTTTAAATACAATGCAGCGGAACGCCACAGCGCATTATCTGGATACCTAGAAGCGGCTGGTAAAATCATGTTGCTGCTCACTATGTTTTCAGATCCCTTTGAGTACACTTTATTCCCTACATATTCAGCCCCATAAAATAACCTAAAGGCGCCTGTCTTTTTGTGTTCTATGTCAAGGTTAAATGATATTGCGTCTACTTTTTCCTCAGTACCGAAAAGAGAAACCGCTCCAAAGTCTCTGTCAAAGCGGCTTTCATTAAAGCGCTGGTATGCCGCTGTAAATTTAAGTCCCTCATAAAATGTATTTAAGGGGGCATGAGAGATATTAAAATTGGTCATAAACCATTTTTGTGGGCCGTAATCCCAAACTGCGGAGCGTAGTCCAGTACCTGCATTATCTGGTCTTGTGAGACGGTCGTATCTGGCGAAATGAGAGGTCTCAGAAAAGTAAACGCCCAACTGGAATTCAAGGTTTTCNTCTGCTTTATACCGTACTTTCTGCAAACTGTTTATCTGATTGTAACCTGTGGGATTTTGAAGCCTTGGATTGGGATTGTCTACCAGTAGGTCTGCTCCGCCACCTTGTAATACAAATTGAGGTCTCAAGTATGCCTCTGGGCCGTTTTTACCCATTTGTAAATCTTCAAAATTACTGTGCGTTATACTGCTTAAAAAACCCCACTTTTCTGTTCCTACACTAAGGTCTAGATGGGCTGTCCGCTCTTGGTTGGCACTCGAATACCTATATTGGGCATTTCCGGAGTATGTTGTAGTCTCATTTTTGCTCAATTGTGGTTCCTTTGTATAATAATGCACCACACCACCTATGGCGTCACTACCATAAATAACAGATCCAGAGCCAAAAATCACCTCCGTGTTTTTTATACTAAANGGATCTACAGCAATACTNTTTTGTAAATTTCCTCCTCTAAAAATAGCATTGTTCATTCTCACCCCGTCTACAGAAAGCAACAGTCTGTTTGCTGCAAAACCCCTGATCATAGGGCTTCCTCCGCCTAATTGACTTTTCTGGACGTAGACTTTGCCTGTTTGCTGGAGCATGTCTGCCGCCGTTTGNGGCTGGTTAAATGCAATGCTTTGTGCATTTATACCAACAATCTTCTGTGGTACATCTTTTCGCTGCTGTTCCCATTTAGACACAGACATCACCACCTCATCTAACTCGAAAGCATTNCGCTGCAAATAAACCACACGGCCCCTTTGCACCCACTGTTTTACATTGGTTCTATATTCAATATATGAGGAATGGTTAATATATAAGGTCTCTTTTGCGGAATACCCATTTAATACACAACGCCCGTCTAGCGCTGTAAGAAAACGTATGGATTGATCTTTGTTGTACACCAATACACCTGCCAGAGGTTCTTTTGTATCTGCGTCATACACAAAGACTTCTTGCGCTATTGAAAATAAAGGAAGGCACCCAATGACTGTCACATATATTAGTCTAAGAAAATACTTCATTGAGTATGTGTATTGATTTTGGTGTTTTAAATCCATCTAAATGGTGCTGGTAATAAACCATTAAATGCGATATAAGTTCTCGCCTACTTTTTTGAGACATTTTAATATCATTTAACTTATCAAAATTTATGCCTAATATAGATTTAAAAAAAGAAATTTCAGGTTCGCCCATATGGGGATTCAAGCCTGCATGGGAACAAAAGTCTCCTTCTACTAGATCAAAATATGGGCTATCCATATGATTATCAGAAGGATAAAATCCAAAATACTTGCTGATTTCTACGAGAAAAAATAGGTGAAAATTGGCTATTTGATCTTCATTATCTAGCCATTGTAAAGCCGTTTCAATAAATGAAAACAATTCCTTATTCTCTGTTTCTTCTTGAATGGCATTGGATAAAAACTCAGATAAAAACAGTACAATGGCATTTTTGGCCATATGGGTATGTGCGCTCTGATAGGGATAAGACAATTTGGCTTCAATTAATCTTTCTAAATTACCCTTATCCCTGTGTTGGGCAACAATTTCTAATTGACTTAAAGGCAAAAAATGGGCCTTGTTGAACTTTCCTTTTTTCCTGCTCAATACTCCGTTGAGCATATAGGACTTTAAGCCACTAGACGCCGTATACAACTTAACAATTAAGCTGTTGTCTCCATACTTAATCGTTTTTAAAACAATCGCTTTAGTGGTTTGCTGCATGGATGTAAAAATAAAAAAAGCCTTTTCTCTAACAAGAGAAAAGGCTTTAATATTAATTGAAAAAACAGTTTTAAATCACGCCCTGCGCCAACATAGCGTCTGCTACCTTAACAAATCCAGCAATATTGGCTCCTTTTACATAATTACAATAGCCGTCTGCTTCTTTTCCATAGGCAATACAAGAATCGTGAATGTCCGACATAATGGCTTTTAAGCGCTCATCTACCTCTTCTCTAGTCCAGCTAATTCTCAATGAATTCTGAGACATTTCTAATCCAGAAGTAGCTACACCGCCAGCGTTAGATGCCTTTCCTGGGGCAAATAAAATTTTAGCCTCATGAAAAGCATGAATGGCTTCCGGAGTAGAAGGCATATTAGCCCCCTCTGCAACACAAAGACATCCGTTGGCTATTAATTTATCTGCATCCTGGCCATCCAACTCATTTTGAGTCGCACATGGCAGCGCAATATCACAGGCAACACCCCAGGGTGTCTCCCCTTCGTGATAGCTAGCATTAGGATAGGTATTAATATAAGCTGAAATTCTAGCCCTCTGGTTGTTTTTAAGGTCCATTACAAAAGCCAATTTTTCTGCATCTATTCCCTCTGGGTCGTGAATAAATCCTTTAGAATCGGATAAAGTCAGGACAGTAGCCCCTAATTGAATGGCTTTCTCTGCAGCGTATTGCGCCACATTTCCTGAACCAGAAATAACCACTTTTTTTCCTGAAAAATCATTGCCGCTAGTCTGCAACATGCTCTGTGCAAAATACACTGTTCCATAACCCGTTGCCTCAGGCCTAATTAAAGACCCTCCCCAAGAGCGTCCTTTACCTGTAAGCACCCCTGTAAACTCGTTGCGTATCTTTTTATACATACCAAACAAGAAACCAATTTCTCTAGCACCAACACCAATATCTCCAGCAGGTACATCTGTATTTGGACCAATNTGACGGTTGAGCTCCAACATAAAAGCATGGCAAAAACGCATGACTTCGTCGTCTGATTTTCCTTTAGGGTCAAAGTCAGACCCCCCTTTACCACCTCCCATTGGAAGGGTAGTTAAAGAATTTTTAAACACCTGCTCGAAAGCCAAGAATTTTAAAATACTGGCATTTACTGNGGGGTGAAAACGAAGCCCTCCTTTATAAGGACCAATAGCAGAATTCATTTGAATTCTATAGCCTCTGTTTACGTGAATCTCTCCAGAATCATCTACCCAAGCGACTCTAAAAGAAATGAGTCTTTCAGGTTCAACCATTCTGAGTAAAATATTTTTCCCGTTGTAAATATCGTGCTTGGCAATATAAGGAATGACTGTTTCAGCCACTTCTTGAACTGCTTGAATAAATTCAGGTTCATGACCATTTCT
>JGI26246J51724_1000431_pt1 | contig 20585 bp, 22 predicted proteins | sample SaaInlLV_10m_DNA_FD_51724 | JGI IMG/M metagenome (IMG submission 51724) | reverse complement strand
GTTGCTAATATATCCATTTCAATTTCTCCTGTAATTTAAAAATAAGTTTAAACTTTCATCTCTTTAAACTGAGTAAAGTTTACCCCTATAAATCAAGGAAAATACAATATATAGTATTTTTTTTCAAAATTTCACTATATGATGATTTTTTGGTATAAGATTATAAGTTCACCTGTAAAGAATACAAATATTAATAGTTTGCTTATTAATTGTTACTTTTATGGAATAGTGTAATGCGTCCAGACAGCAAATAATTAATTACAAATAAAAACACAATTAGAAAAGACACTATCCTCCAATTATTTTTTTTATGCTTCCAAAACTCGTTTTTAGCTTCATTCCTAACTTCAATATAAATATTTTTATATTCCATGCCTAATCTTTCTACTTCTTCTTGGTCTGAATTTCCATTTGCTTCTAGCATTTGATCTGCTAAGTTTTCTTTCAATTCTTTTTCGTTTTCTGTTGCGTACTTATCAAACATTTCCCATCCGTCCATATTTAATATCTGAAAATAATTAAATGCATAGAATCCTGTAAGGGATAGAAGGGCAATAAAGTATAGATTCATAAATCTCTGTAAGTATATTTTCATTTTTTTCTTTTATGATTTTTTGAGAATAATTCTCATTTAAAGTTTTTTTAGTTTTTTTATTTATTATAAAGCTTTATATACTAAGGATGGTAATTATGGATTGTGGATGTGGAAGAAGCCCAAATGGTAAATGCCTTGGTTGGCATGACCTTTCTGAAGAAGAATACCTAGAAAAACTTAAGGAGTATGAAAAAAATCAAAAAGCCGAAGGTTAGTTTTTACAACGCATAAGCCTCTAGAAAGCTTATTCAACTGTGACTGATTTTGCTAGGTTTCTTGGTTTATCTACATCCGTTCCTTTTCTCAAAGCTACATGATAAGCAAGCAATTGAACTGGAATAGTGTGGATAATAGGAGATAGGATTCCAGAATGTCTTGGAGCTCTGATCACCTTAATTCCCTTTGTTTCTATAAAATGACTGTCAGAATCAGCAAAAACAAATAATATACCTCCCCTTGCTTTTACTTCTTGCATATTAGATTTAACTTTTTCTAACAAAGCATCATTAGGCGCTATAACAACAACAGGCATATTTTTATCTACTAATGCTAATGGGCCATGTTTCAACTCACCTGCGGGATAAGCTTCTGCATGTATATATGATATTTCTTTTAATTTTAAAGATCCTTCTAAAGCGATTGGANAATGAATGCCACGACCTAAAAATANGGCATTATCCTTATTTGAGAAATGTTTTGCCCATTGTTTAATCTGTGGCTCTAAATTTAAGGCTGTTTGAATGCCTCCAACAAGACCTCTTAAGTCTTTTAGATATTTTTTTTCTAATTTTCTAGTAATGATTTTTTTATTCTTAGCTAAGGTAATCGTTAAAATAAATAAGGATACGAGTTGTGTGGTAAAAGCTTTGGTCGAAGCAACGCCAATTTCAATACCTGCTCGTGTATAAAAAGTTAGCTTTGATGCTCTGGCAATTGCACTTTCTTGAACATTACATATCGCTAATGTTTTTTTATGCCCCATTTTAATAGCATGTTTTAACGCTTCGATTGTATCTAAGGTTTCTCCTGACTGTGAGATGCTTATAACTAATTGATTTTTATTTGGGACTGTATTTCGATAACGATATTCACTCGAAATTTCTACAGAAGTTTGAATTTTTGCAACATCTTCAAGCCAATACTTAGCAGTAAGCCCAGCATAATAACTTGTTCCTGCAGCTAGAATAAGAACGCTATTAGCATCCTTTAAAACATTTTTGGCATTTTTACCAAATAACGCACTATCAAATTTATTGTTATCTATTACTGCTTCGATTGTATCCCCAATTGCTCTTGGTTGTTCGTAAATTTCTTTTTGCATGAAATGATCATGAGGACCTAAATCCATAGACGATGTTTTAAATTTGCTCTCATTAATTTTTCTTTTAACTTTTTTCAGATTAGATGCAAAAATTTCTAATTTATTTTTGGATAATTTTGCAAAATCTCCATCCTCTAAATAAATTACTTTCCTTGTAATAGCAATCAATGCACTAATATCAGAAGCGGCAAAATACTCAGATTTTCCTTGGCCAATTATCAATGGGCAGCCTAGGCGAGCACAGATTATTTCATCTTTATTATCAATGGAAATCACAGCAATGGCGTATGCGCCCGTTAAATCTTTTGTGGCAAGTTGCGTTGACTTAAGTAAATCATTTTTCTTATGATAATAATCAATTAAGTGTGCAATTACTTCTGTATCTGTTTCAGACTCAAACTTATATCCTAATTTCTTTAATCGAGCACTTTGTTCTTCATGATTTTCAATAATGCCGTTATGAACTAAAGCAATTTTATTATTTGAAATATGCGGATGCGCATTCTCTTCAGTGACACCTCCATGAGTTGCCCACCTTGTATGTCCAATTCCTATCAATCCTTCTAATTTTGTTTTTTGTACTTTAGCTTTAATTGAGGTGACTCTTCCAGTAGATCGAACTCTTCTTATTGATCCATTTAAGATTGCTATACCAGCTGAATCATAGCCTCTGTACTCCAGATGCTCTAAACCTTCAATAAGTTTTGGTAAGACATTTTTATTTGAGATGCCTGCAACAATTCCACACATATTTATTTCTTCTTAGGCCTTTCCCAGCTTGGGATACTTGTCTGTTTTGATCTTGCGAGAGATAACTGATTTGCAGGAGTATCTTTAGTAATTGTTGAGCCAGCTCCTATTGTTGAACCCGCACTTATTGTAAGAGGTGCAACCAGTTGTGAATTTGAACCAATAAAAACATCATCTTCGATGATAGTTTTGTGCTTATTTACACCATCATAATTACATGTAATACAACCCGCGCCAATATTTACATTTTCCCCTACTTCACTATCACCAACATAGCTTAGATGATTAACTTTACTCCCCGACCCTATTAAAGAATTTTTTATTTCGACAAAATTACCAATATTTACATTATTCTTTGTCTTAGCACCAGGCCTTAATCTTGCGTAAGGACCTACATTATTAGTCATACCAATTTCTGATGTATCAATATGCGAATAAGGTTTTATATTTGAGTTACCTAAAATAGTACTGTCTATGACATGAGAATAAGCACCTACTTTTACATTATTTCCAAGCTTTACCTTACCTTCAAATATACATCCCACGTCAATTTCAACATCCGACCCACAAACCAGTGATCCCCTTATTTCAGTTCGTAAGGGATCGATTATAGTTACCCCTTGCTCTATTAACTTATCAATTTTTTTTTGCTTCATTATTTTTTCCATAGCAATTAATTCAGCTTTAGAGTTTATGCCCGAAATTGTACTTTCATTTTTTGCTTCATGAGTCACAATTTTAGTATTATCTTTTTTTGCTAAAGCTACTATATCAGTTAAATAATATTCTTTTTGAGAATTATCATTGGTTATTTTAGATAACCAATTATTCAACTTATTACTGTCGATACACATAATTCCTGTATTTATTTCTGTTATTTTTTTTTCTTTTATTGAACAATCTTTCTCCTCTATGATTCCTTCAACCACACCTTCTGTCCTTTTAATTCTCCCGTATCCTTTTGGATTTCTTTTATCAAATGTGAGGATACCCAAACCATTTTCAGATACTTCTATCAATTTTGTTAAGTCATTGATATTTATTAATGGAACATCTCCGTAAAGAATTAAAGTTTGTGAGCCTTCTAAGAATGAGGTGGTGTATTTAACGGCATCACCTGTGCCAAGTTGTTCTTTTTGGACAACCCAATTGATGTCTTCTTTTGAGAATTCCTGCTGAATTAATTTAGATTTATAACCTACTACTACATTTATATTGATTGGTTTTAAATTTTTGGCTGCGTTTATAACATATTGCAATAGAGGTTGATTTGATAATTCATGCAATACTTTTGGTTTCTCGGAAAACATTCTAGTACCTTTTCCAGCAGCTAAAATAACTACACTTAGTGTCATTTGTTTTCCTTTTTTTAAAGAGTATAAACAAAAAAAACAGCCAATAGCTGCTTTTTTGATATTACAATTTAATTATTATTTTTTTCTAAGCTTAGCAATGGCTTGAATTTGAGCAACTGCTTCTGCTAATTCTGCTTCTGCTAAAGCAAAATCAATATCGCTACCTTTTTTACTCAATGATTCCTCAGCTGCTTTCTTTGCTGCCTTGGCTTTTGTTTCATCTAAGTCTTTTCCACGAATAGCAGTATCCGATAAGATAGTAATCTTGCCTGGTTGAACTTCTAAGATTCCACCTGAAATATAAATCAAGTCTTCATCTGATTTATTAATCTTTTTTATACGAACCGATCCTGCTTTCAATAATGTAATCATCGATGCATGATTTGGGTATATTCCTACTTCACCCATTTGTGCTGGAGCGACAACAAATTCAGCCTCTTCTGAGAGTATGGATTCTTCCGCGCTAACAACATCAATTTGAATTGTATTTGCCATTTGGTCCTTTATTTATGAAACTGTTTTTGCTTTTTCAACAGCTTCTTCAATGCTTCCAACCATGTAAAAAGCTTGCTCTGGAAGGTCGTCATATTCTCCATCCACAATTGCTTTAAAGCCTTTGATAGTATCTTTTAGTGAAACATATTTACCAGGAGACCCCGTAAATACCTCCGCTACGTGGAAAGGTTGTGATAAGAATCTTTGAATTTTTCTGGCACGCCCCACCGCTAACTTATCTTCAGGTGCGAGCTCATCCATACCTAAAATTGCAATAATATCCCTTAGCTCTTTATACTTTTGTAAAGTTGATTGCACTGCTCTAGCAACTGCATAATGTTCCTCACCGACAACTTGAGGATCTAATTGTCTTGATGTTGAATCTAGAGGATCTACAGCTGGATAAATACCCAACGATGCAATATCTCTTGATAAAACAACAGTTGAATCCAAATGTTGGAAAGTAGTAGCAGGGGATGGATCTGTTAAATCATCAGCAGGGACATAAACTGCCTGAATCGATGTAATAGAACCCGTTTTTGTTGATGTAATTCTTTCTTGAAGTTTACCCATCTCATCAGCAAGTGTTGGTTGATAACCAACAGCTGAGGGCATACGACCTAATAATGCAGAAACTTCTGTTCCTGCCAAAGTGTAACGATAAATGTTATCAACGAAAAATAAAACATCTCTTCCTTCATCACGGAATTTTTCTGCCATTGTTAGACCTGACAGTGCAACTCTTAATCGGTTACCTGGAGGCTCATTCATCTGACCAAAGACCATGGCAACTTTTGACTCTTTCATATTTTCTAACTGAATCACTCCAGCCTCTGCCATCTCGTGATAGAAATCATTTCCNTCTCGAGTTCTTTCACCAACACCAGCAAAAACCGATANNCCAGAATGTTGTTTAGCAATATTATTNATAAGCTCAAGCATGTTAACTGTTTTACCAACACCAGCACCACCAAACAGACCAACTTTACCNCCTTTTGCAAAAGGGCACATTAAGTCAATCACTTTAATGCCTGTTTCTAGTAATTCAATTGANGGAGACAAATCATTAAATTCTGGTGCTTTTTGATGNATAGACCTAAATTCTTTTGAATCAATTTTACCCACCTCATCAATTGGTCTACCTAAAACATCCATAATTCTACCTAATGTACCTTCTCCGACTGGAACTTGAATCGGAGCTCCTGTTGAGGCAAATTGAGTACCTCTTGATAAACCATCAGATGAACCCATCGCAATAGTTCTAACAACTCCGTCGCCAAGTTGTTGCTGCACTTCTAAAGTTAAGCCTGCTTCCGCTGTGGAATCTTTGTCATCAATGATTAATGCATCATAAACTTTAGGAAGTTGGTCGCGTGGAAACTCCACATCAACAACAGCCCCGATACACTGAACTACTTTTCCGATTTGTTTGGTACTCATTTAATTTATCCTTACTTTATTTAATTTAAAGTTAATTAAAAATTTAAGATACAGCTGCTGCACCGCCAACTATCTCTGATATTTCTTTAGTAATTGCCGCCTGTCTTGCCTTGTTATAAACCAATGTCAATTCATCAATAACATTACCTGCATTATCTGATGCTGCCTTCATTGCAACCATTCTTGACGATTGTTCTGAAGCCATATTTTCTGCCACCCCATGATAAATAAGTGTCTCAATATATCGAGAAAGCAGAGCATCTATGACTAATGTTGCATCAGGCTCATAAATATAATCCCAGGTTGTTTCTGGTGTTTCTGATTTATCGCCAGATAAAGGTAATAGTTGTTCCATATTTGGCTCTTGCTTCATTGTATTGATAAACTTTGTATAACAAATATGAAGTTGATCAATTTCACCACTGGTAAAACTATCCAACATAACCTTAACGGCTCCCAATAAATCTTCCATATGTGGCGTATCACCCATACCTGACACTTGGGATTTTATATTAGCGCCAACGCGCCCCATAAAACTAATAGCTTTATTACCTATTGCACTCACTTGAACTTTCTTACCTTCTTTTTCCCAATCTTTAATTTGAGAAATTGATGATCGTAATACATTAGTATTCAACCCACCACATAAACCTTTATCAGAAGTTACAATGATTATGCCTATATTTTTAACATTATCTCTTTGAATTAGAAACGGATGTTTGTATTCAGATTGAGCATGAGACAGATGAGCTGCTACAGATCTTATTTTTTCCGCATATGGTCTAGCCGCCGTCATTCTTTCTTGTGCTTTACGCATTTTAGATGCAGCAACCATCTCCATAGCCTTAGTAATCTTTCGTGTATTTTCAACACTTTTGATTTTTGTTCGTATTTCCTTACTTCCTGCCATCTTAAATTAACCTTGTATATTAATAAGTGTTAGTAGCTTTATAGTCTTCAATTGCTTTAACTACTTTCTTTTCACCATCTTCACTTAAAGCTAATGTTTTCTCTATATCATCCATCACAGCTTTGTATTTTGATGACATAAACCCATGAAGACCGCTTTCAAAGGTTAGAACCTTATCTGTTGGAACATCATCAAGATAACCATTGTTTGCGGCTAAAAGCGTTACTGCCATATTAGATACTGACAAAGGTGCATATTGAGCTTGTTTCATTAATTCTGTAAACATACGACCTCTNTCAAGTTGCTTTCTTGTTGCCTCATCTAAATCAGATGCAAATTGTGCAAAAGCCGCGAGTTCTCTGTATTGGGCTAATGCTAATCGAACACCGCCACCGAGTTTTTTAATTACTTTAGTCTGTGCGGCTCCACCAACTCGTGATACAGATATACCTGCATTAATTGCTGGTCTTATGCCCGCATTAAATAAATCACTTTCCAAGAAAATCTGACCGTCTGTAATTGAAATAACATTTGTTGGAACGAATGCTGAAACATCTCCCGCCGCTGTTTCAATAACAGGNAATGCTGTCAATGATCCTGTTTTACCTTTAACTTTNCCTTTTGTAAATTTTTCCACNTATTCAGCATTAACTCTGGCTGCTCTTTCTAAAAGCCTTGANTGAATNTAAAAAACATCTCCAGGATAAGCTTCTCGACCAGGAGGTCTTCTGAGAAGNAGTGAAATTTGTCTNTAAGCAATCGCTTGTTTGGTTAGNTCATCGTAAACAATTAATGCATCTTCGCCTCGATCTCTATANTATTCACCCATNGTACAACCAGAATAAGGNGCTANAAATTGTAAAGCTGCTGAATCTGAAGCNGATGCACTGACAACAGTTGTNTATTCCATAGCACCAAATTCNTCAAGCTTCTTAACTACATTCATAATTGTNGAAGCTTTTTGGCCAATCGCAACATATACACATTTCATGTTTTGACCTTTTTGATTAATGATNGCGTCAACCGCTACTGCTGTTTTTCCAGTTTGTCGATCACCAATTATTAATTCCCTTTGACCTCTTCCAATTGGAACCATTGAGTCAACTGATTTTAAACCTGTTTGTACAGGCTGTGACACTGACTGTCTATCAATAACACCTGGAGCGACCTTTTCAATTTTATCTGTTGCTTTTGTTTTTACAGGGCCTTTGCCATCAATTGGCACACCAAGAGCGTCAACGACTCGGCCTAAAAGTTCTGGTCCAACAGGTACCTCTAAAATTTTACCCGTACATTTACAAACATCGCCTTCAGTAATGTGTTCATAGTCTCCTAAAACCACTGCACCAACTGAATCTCTTTCCAAATTTAATGCAAGACCATATGTATTGCCTGGGAATTCAATCATTTCACCGGACATAACATTTGAAAGACCATGAATTCTAACAATACCGTCTGTAACTGAAACTACTGTCCCTTGTGTTCTAGCTTCAGAGGTAGTGGAAAAATTCTTAATCCTACTTTTTATTAATTCACTGATTTCTGATGTTGATAACTGCATTAAATATCTCCTGATTTTATGCTTTTAATGTAAAAGCTAAATTATCCAATTGTGCACGAACTGATGCGTCTATTACGGAGTCACCAACAACAATTTTAGTGCCGCCAATAATATTTTTATCAATTACTACTTTTCCTTCAATCTTCTTATTAAATTTTTTCTCTAAACTTTTTAATAAATCATCTACAGTTTTTTGATTTGGCTTTTCTGCCATTATTATTTCTGCTTCAATTGTACCTTCTGCTTCTGCTTTGAGTTCTTCAAAAAATAGACTTATCTCTGGAAGAATTAGAAGGCGTTTATTTTCAACAAGCAATTTTACAAAATTAGATCCATTTTCGTCTAATTTACCTTTGCAAACGTTTAATATTAAATCTTCTCGTTCTGAATCAAGAACTTTTGAATCCTCAATAATTGATTTAATATGCTCATCTTGAATAACCGCACTCAGCAATACCAAAGTATCGGACCAGTTAGACAGGCCCTTACTTTCGTTTGCAAAGTTAAATACTGCTGTTGCATAAGGTCTAGCGATTGTTGAGATTTCAGCCATTTAAGTCTATAAATCCTTCGCCAGTTTAGCTAACATCGCAACATGTGCTTTCTTATCAATCTCTTTATCAAGAATTTTTTCAGCCCCGGCCAAAGCTAGTGTTGAAACTTGTGATCTCAGCTCTTCTTTCGCTCTGTTTAACTCTTGGTCAATCTCAGCACGAGCGCCAGTAATTATCCTTTCGCCCTCTTCTTGCGCAGTTTTCTTTGCAGCTTCTACTATCTCCGTTGCTCTTTTTTCAGCTTGATTAAGAATTTCTGCACCCTTTTGTTTTGTTTCGTCTAAAGTTTCAGCATTTCTTTTTTCCGCTTTTTCAAGAGAAATTTTTCCCTCGTGAGCTGCAGCAAGTCCATCAGCAATCTCTTTTTGCCTGTTCTCTATTGCTCGAAGCAATGGCGGCCAAATAAATTTCACTGTAAACCATATCAAAATGGCAAAAGCGATTGCTTGTGCAATTAAAGTAAAATTAAAATTCATTTAAATCTCCAAATGTACTAAAAGTTAAATGATGTTTAATTAGTTAATAACGCTCAATAATGGGTTTGCAAAAGCAAACATCATAACGATACCAACACTGATAATAAATGATGCGTCAATCAAACCTAAAAGTAAGAAAACTTTTGTTTGTAACTGAGGAATCAATTCAGGTTGTCTTGCTGCACCGTCTAAGAAGCTCGCACTCATTATTCCGATACCGATACAGGCACCAAGCGCCCCTAANCCAACCATTAAGCCTAAGCCAATAGCTGTAAAAGATTGAATCATTGCTAAATGTTCCATGTTAAATTTCCTTTAGTTTAAAAATTAAAAAAATGTTACTTAATGTCCTTCNTGTGCCATAGAAAGGTATACAACTGTGAGCATCATAAACACAAATGCTTGAAGTGCGACAATCAATATATGAAATATTGCCCANCCTGCACCCAATAATGAACTGAAAAACACTCCATAAACACCTGATGCTGCCAGCATACCAATCAATAAGAAAATAACTTCCCCTGCATACATATTTCCAAACAATCTCAAAGAATGAGAAAGCGGTTTTGAAATATATTCAATAATATTAAAGATAAAATTAGCGGGCCAGACAAGCGGGTTTGATCCAAATGGGGCACAGAACAAATCTTTGGTCCAACCTTTCAGGCCATGGACCTTGATACCGAAATATATCATTAGGAACCACACACCTAAAGCTAGCGCAAAAGTCGTATTTATATCCGCCGTAGGGACATTTTTCCAATAGTGAAGACCAAAAAAGGCATAAATTTTTGCCATTATATCAATGGGAAGGAAATCCATTGAATTCATAATTAATACCCACACAAAGACAGTTAAAGCTGCAGGCGCTATAAAGGCATTCCTATCCCCATTGAATGAAGATTTAACTTGATCATCAATAAAACCAAACAACAATTCAATGAATGCTTGTGTTTTTGTTGGTACGCCTGAGGTTGCTTTTCGAGCNACGAGCCAAATAAGGCCCATACTAACAAAGCCTAAAAGCATTGCCATAATCGCTGAATCCAAATGCAAGACCATCATATTATGTTCACTTAACGCAATAGCGTTATTGGTCAAATGATGCCCAATATATTCTGATGGTGTGTTGTANGCGCTATCTGCCAATTTATTATTTATACCTTTTTATTTAATATCTACTTTTGATATTGCTAGTCCAGAAAAAATCGCTGCTATTGCTAAACCTAAAATTAAAAACATCGGCACGATAGCTGTTATAAAAATAAAAATCGCTGCTAAAGAAGCAATGATGGTTAAAATTTTAACTAGTTCTCCCTTTAAAGCATCTGTAACAACTTTTGATGCAGTAACTTCACCTTTTGCCCTGTAAGCTATAGGTGCTGAGACGGTAATGCCCAAGGTAACACACAATGCGCCTAATGCTACTGATACTGCTGCAGTAAAGCCTGCTATAAAAAACACAATCAAGGCGACTACTAAAACGATGACATGAAGTTTTTTCATCACGTCAATCACCTCAGTTGGAATACTTTTAAACAAGGCCATAAATATTTATTTAGAGAACTGTTTCATTAAGATTCCAGCTAAAACCAAACCCTTAAAAATTACGTTTTATCAAATACCAAAGCTCGCAATTTTCCCTTTATTTTACTAATTCGTCAAGTTTTCTAACCCAATAATTTTAACTTTGCAATAATTCTGTCTAGCTCATCTAAATTTGAATACTTAAAATTGATTGAGCCTTTACCAGATTGTTTATAGCTTATTGATATATTGGTTCCAAATCTCTCAGATAATTCATTTTCCAAGCGTTTAATATCATGATCTTTTGATTGCTTTGGAGTAGGTTTTTTTGTTGTTCCCTCTGAAACTTCTTTTTCAACTTCTCTAACGGTAAGTTTCTGGTTAACTATTTTTTGACACATCATCGCTTGATCTATCGGGCTTAANGAAAGGATTGCCCTAGCGTGACCCATTTCTATTTTATTCGTCTCTAAAGCGTATTGTGCATGTTCACATAAGCTTAACAATCTTAAAGTATTAGATACGGCAGCTCTTGATTTTCCCACTGCTTCAGCAGCAGCTTCATGTGTAATATTAAATTCATCAATCAAACGCTTTATCCCCCTTGCTTCTTCAATAACATTTAAATCTTCACGTTGAATATTTTCAATTAAAGCCATAGCTAATGCTGTTGAATCAGATATATCTTTGACAACAACTGGGACCTCATCAAGTTTTGCAATTTTAGCTGCTTGCCATCTTCTCTCACCCGCGATAATTTCGTACTGATTATTCGACGTCATTCTCACAAGAATTGGTTGGATAATTCCTTGAGCTTTGATTGATTCAGCGAGCTCTTTCAATGAATCTTGATTAAAATTTTTCCTTGGCTGAAACTTTCCAGGTGTCAGCTGGCTTAATGGCATAACGTTTGTTGGCTCTATTTTACTTGATACATTATCACCATCATTGCTAAGCAATGCATCTAACCCTCTACCTAAACCTCTATTTTTCATTATGTATTCCCTTTAATATTTCTTCAGCAAGAGCTAAATATGCCTTAGCACCTTTAGATGATCTGTCATAGAACATAGCAGCTTTACCATGACTTGGAGCCTCTGCCAATCTCACATTCCTTGGAATGATAGTTTTATAAACTTTTGAACCAAAGTGCGAGGACAGTTCATCAGACACTTGCTGAGCAAGCGTATTCCTTTTATCAAATAAGGTCCTTAATAAACCTTCTATTTCTATTGTAGGGTTCAATTGTTTCTTTACTCGCTTAATTGTGCCCACTAAATCAGACAGCCCTTCTAATGCATAATATTCACATTGCATAGGAATCAGGACCGCCGTTGCTGCAACTAAGGCATTAACAGTAAGTAAATTTAGTGTGGGTGGGCAATCAATTAAGACAAAATCATAGGTTTTTTTTAAAGTCCCAATTGCATTCTTAAGCATATATTCTCTACTTTCAATACCGACTAAATCTATCTCTGCACCAGCTAAATCTTGATTAGCTGGTGAGATATCAAACAAACTTTCTTTGGAGTGAAGAATCGTTTCGTCTAAGGAAACCTCTCCTATTAAGACATCGTATATGGAGTGTTGGATCTGGCTTTTATTTATACCTCCACCTGACGTCGCGTTACCTTGAGGATCTAGGTCAATTAACAATACTTTTTTATTCATGCTAACAAGGGATGCAGCTAAGTTAACTGTCGTTGTAGTTTTGCCTACTCCGCCTTTTTGATTTGATATTGCTATTATTTTCATGAGCTTGATACCTTAACTAAATATCTTTCAGCCTGTAAAAATGGGACATCAAGTTTTTCTAAAGTCCAAGGATCATTAATATTAATCATCTCATCATCCAAAATTTTTTTACTTTTCATGCCATACCAAACTCCTTGGCTTTTTATAAGGTGTTTTGTAGATTTTATAAAAACCTCCATATTAGAAAAAGCTCTAGATATAATGCCATCATATTTTTCTTCAGAGGTTAACAACTCCACTCTGTCATGGTATGTCTCAATATTTTTAATTTCTAGTTCGGCAATAATCCTTTTAATGAAAGTGATTTTTTTACCAACTTTATCTATCAAACTTACCTTAATATCTGGATTTACAATGGCAATGACTATTCCAGGTAAGCCTGCGCCTGTTCCTACATCTAACAATGTTGAAGACTTAATAAAAGGAATAACCGCGAGACAATCTAAGAAATGATGTGTCACAATTTCTGTATTTTTAACTGAGGTTAAGTTAAATGAATTATTCCATTTTATTAATAATTTCTTATAAATCAACAGTTTACTAATAATTTGAGGGATATTTTCAAAGCCTAATATTTGCATTCCTTTTTCTAGTTGTGCTTTATCATCAAGCAATTTTTTCTTTCCTCTTAATTGTTAGCTTATCTCTATTTTTTTTAATAAAAACTAATAAAATTGATATTGCTGAAGGTGTAATGCCAGATATCCTTGATGCCTGGTCGACTGATTCTGGTCNATGTAAATTTAGAAGTTGTCTAGCTTCAGTGCTGATGCCGTGAATTTCATCAAATTTAATATCCTCTGGTATAAGTACGTTGAGCTGCCCTTTAATTCTGGCNATTTCCTCTTTTTGTCTTATGATATATCCAGAATATTTTGCTAANATATCAATTTGATCTGCCGCATCCCGCCTTATGTTGTTGTCTTCATTGAGTGANTCCATGAGATCATCGTATTTTAAATTCGGTCTTTTCAATAAATCAAATGCTTTGTAGTCTTTATCGAGGTGATGTCCGAACATTTTTATTTGATCATCTTTTTTTAAATCATTTGGCCTTACAACTAATTTCTTCAGTCGTCTTTCTTCATCGTTAATGATAGCCTGCTTCTCAGAGAAGTTTTGCCATTGATTATCACATACCAAACCAACNCCTCTTGCTTTTTGTGTCAACCTTTCATCAGCATTATCCTCTCTTAATAAAAGACGGTATTCAGCCCTGCTTGTAAACATTCTGTATGGTTCTGTGACACCCCTTGTAATTAGGTCATCTATCATAACGCCGATATAAGATTCTTCTCTTGATGGTGTCCAATAATCTTTGCCATCTGCCTTCAAAGCCGCATTCATACCTGCTATTAGTCCTTGGGCTGCTGCCTCCTCATAGCCTGTAGTCCCATTAATTTGTCCAGCAAAAAATAAACCTTTAATATCTTTTGTCTCTAAGCTCATTTTTAGGGCACGTGGATCGTAATAATCATACTCAATGGCGTAACCCGGTCTTAAAATATGTGCATTTTCTAAACCTTTGATAGATCTTACTAAATCTATCTGAATGTCAAAAGGAAGGCTTGTAGATATACCGTTAGGATATATTTCATTTGTTGTTAAACCTTCTGGCTCTATAAATATCTGATGAGAATCTTTATCAGCAAATCGATGAATTTTATCTTCAATTGAAGGGCAATACCTTGGACCTATTCCCTCAATAACCCCGGTATACATTGGAGATCTATCAATTCCACTCTTTATAATATCGTGTGTTTTATTATTTGTATGGGTGATCCAGCAAGAAATTTGTTCTGGATGTTCAATTTTTGGCGTGATGAAAGAAAAATGAGGAGTGGGACTATCCCCCGGTTGCTCTATCATTTTTGATTTATCTATAGTTTTACCATCAATTCTTGGTGGTGTCCCTGTTTTTAACCTTCCTACTGGAAGATTTAATTCTTTAAGCTTAGCTGCTAACTTTGTTGAAGATGGGTCACCTGCTCTACCTGCATTATAATTTTCTAAACCTACGTGAATTAAACCTCCCAAAAAGGTTCCGGCTGTTAAAATTACGTTGTTTGCGAAAAACTTTAGGCCCATCTGAGTTTCAACGCCCTTAATTTCTTGATTTTTTAAAATTACATCATCGACTGATTGTTGAAAAATCCATAAATTATCTTGATTCTCTAAACTTTTTCTTACATATGATTTATATAGTAAGCGGTCTGATTGAGCTCTTGTAGCTCTAACTGCTGGTCCCTTACTTGAATTTAGTGTTCTAAATTGAATGCCTGCATAATCTGCAGCTCGACCCATGATGCCTCCCATTGCATCTATCTCTTTGACTAAATGTCCTTTACCAATGCCTCCAATTGACGGATTACATGACATTTGGCCAAGTGTTTCAATATTATGAGTTAACAAGAGAGTTTTTTTGCCCAGACGTGCAGATGCAAGTGATGCTTCGGTACCAGCATGCCCGCCACCAATTACAATAACGTCAAAATTATTAGGAAAATCCATAGTTTTTTATTTAATTTTTTTAGAATGTAATTTTACTGGATTTAATTGGATATTGATATGTCGTTGTTTCACGTGAAACAATTTAAAAAAAGAAGAGATAATGGTTTCACGTGAAACCTATTTACCTATACAGAATTGTCCAAATATATGCCCTAACAGGTCATCAGATGAAAATTCACCCGTAATTTTGCTTAAGGATTTTTGAGCGATCATCAGCTCCTCTGCTACCAGCTCCGATGATTGAAGGTTTAAGAGGGCTTTTTTTAAGGCACTTTTTACTCTTTCAAGCGCTTCTATATGCCTTGTTCTTGCCATAAATAAATCTTCATTATTGCTTGAANGCTCCTCTTTATGGACAATTTTGATGATTTCTTTTTCAACTAACTCTATACCATTTCCTTTTTTTGCNGATATAAATATCTCTGTTACATTATTTTGCTCGTCAACCCTAGATTGTTGTTTTAGTAAGTCTATTTTATTTCTTATAACAATTATTTCGTTGTCCTCAGGTAACTCTTTTTTTAATTTATTTTCAAAATTAAAATTATTATCTGTAACGTCAACAATTATTAATGTGATATCAGCCTCTTTAATTGATTCCCAAGTTTTTTCAATCCCTAGCTTCTCGACAATATCTCCGGTTTCTCTTAAACCTGCAGTATCAGTTAAGTGAATTGGAATACCTTGAATATTAATGTCACTTTTTATTGGATCTCTTGTTGTGCCTGGTATTTCTGTCACAATTGCCTTACTTTCTTTTGCTAATTGATTCAATAAGCTTGATTTGCCTACATTGGGTTGTCCTATTAAAGCCACCTTTAATCCATCCCGTAATAATTGGCCATGACGAGCAGCGTTTAAAATTTCACTCACATTTTTTTCTAAATTTATCAGCTTTTCGTCTACTTTACCTTGATCNATAAAGTTAATATCTTCTTCAGGGAAATCTAAGCATGCTTCAACAAATATTCTTAGCTCAGTAAGATTTTTAAGTAAGTTATTGATTTTATTAGAAAATACTCCACGTAAAGAATTTATAGCACTTTTAGCAGCTGCTTCCGTAGATGCATTAATAAGGTCAGCAACAGACTCTGCTTGGGAGAGATCCAATTTATTATTTAAGAAGGCCCTTTTAGTGAATTCACCAGGCTCGGCTAAAATTGCGCCAAAAGATAAGCAGGCTTTTAAAATTAAATTTAGAACCATAACACCACCATGGCCTTGAAATTCAACGATATCTTCACCCGTAAAAGAATTAGGAGATGGAAAATATATAACGATGCCCTGATCTAAGATGATATTTTTTTTATCTTTAAAAGAGGTGAATTCTACTTTTCGAGGAGATAGCTCAACTTTACATATATTTTTTGCAATTTCGAGTGCACGTTTACCAGAAACTCGAACTACGCCAATACCACCGACACCTTTTGCTGTTGATATTGCAGCAATTGTAGAGCTTTCGTTAAGCATGGCCTTTCTTTTTCAATGCCGCCGCATGTATTTTTCTGTTGATATGCCATTGTTGCGCCATGGAGAGTAAATTATTTACAAGCCAATATAAAACTANACCTGCTGGGAAAAAGAAAAAGAATANGCTAAATATTATTGGCATCATCATCATTAATCTTGCCTGCATTGGGTCTGTAGGCTTTGGNTTTAACTTTGTTTGAACAAACATAGAAGCTGCCATTAAAATNGGCAACAAATANTAAGGGTCTTTTGAAGATAAATCTGAAATGTACAAAAACGGTGCATTTCTCAATTCAACCGAACCCAACAACACCCAATATAGAGCAATAAATACTGGAATCTGAACTAGAATAGGTAAACACCCTCCCAGAGGATTAATTTTTTCAGTTTTATATAATTCCATCATTGCCTTTTGCATTTTTTGCTTATCATCACCAAATTTTTCTTTCATACTTTGAAGACGCGGTGCAAGTTCACGCATCTGTGCCATAGATTTGTAACTAGCTGCCGATAATGGATAAAATAAAAGCTTAATAAGTACAGTAAGCAATATGATTGAGACTCCCCAATTTACGACAACCTTTTGAATGCCAGATAATACAGAAAATAGTGGCGCTGCTAGTATAGTCAGCCAACCATAATCAACCGTAAGTTCCATTCCAGGCGCTGCTTTTTCTAACAATTCTTTGGCTTGAGGACCACTATATAAAGTAGCGTTAAATGATAACGATTCTCCAGGTAAGATTTCTGAAAGCCCTGTTTTTAAACCAGAGGCATAAGTATTAGATGTCACTTCTTTAGAAAAAAATTCTCTCTTTGCTTTTGAAGAAATGATCCATGATGATGCAAAGTATCTTTGAATAATACCAATCCACCCATTGTTAGCGTTTAATGTAAATGGAGCGCTTTCTACATCACCAAAACTAACTTTTTGAAAATTCTCAGTATCAGTATAGTAAGCTGTGCCAGTGTAAGTTGGCATAAAAGTGGAGCCCTGATTTGATTCTCCATCATGAATAAACTGATAGTAAGCGGTGGGGGTGATATTACTTTTAGTTTTATTCATAATTTCAAAGGTCGTACCAATTTCGTATGAATCTGCCCTAAATGTGTATACCTTCTTAACAAGAAAATCGTCATTTTCAAAAATTAACGGTACCTGCAGGTCTTCCCCCTCCATTTTGTAATTATTTACAGGTGATTCATAAACAGACCTATGAGTCGGTAGTGATTTGCCCAACAAGCCTGATTGAGCTATATATAAAAGTGGGTCAGCAGCATCACTCATTAATTGATAAGAATTATTAGAATTTTTGTCCTTATATTTTTTTAAATATAAGTTTCTAATATCTCCGCCTTCTTTACTAATAGAAGCTTTGTACATATCAGTTTCTACTTGTACATAATTTGATTTATCTAAACTAAAGCCTGTTGAAATCTCTTTGTTTTTTATGTCACTTGGTAATGATTTATCTTCAACTACATTTGTATCATTACTAATGTCGTCATTTGGCTTATCAGGTTGAGGGCCAAAGAAAGCCAGTATTAAAAACGATAAAACGACAAATATAATTAGATTTTTAGTTTCCATATTTACCTCAAGTATTATTTTGGTTCGGGGTCATACCCACCTTTACAAAATGGATGACACCTTAAAATTCTTTTGAAAGCAAACCATGAGCCCTTAAGGATTCCGTGATTTTTTAAAACCTCAATTGTATATTCTGAGCATGTAGGAGTAAACCTACATCTAGGTAAAATAAATGAGCTAATGCACGCCTGGTAAAATCTTATTAATAAAATAATAATTTTTCTCATTTTTTTAGTGAGGTAACTTTAAAAAGAGGGAATCTACCTGTGCTTTAAGCGAATGAAATTCATCTTTGTAAAAAGTTTTTTTAATGCTGACAATTAAATCAAAAGAATAATGATGGTTTGATTTAAAAATACTCTTGAAGATTTCCCTTAGCGATCTCCTCATATAATTTCGTTTAACGGCAAGCTTTTCAATTCTTTTAGGAACAACAAATCCCAATCTATTTTTACCCATCTCATTTGGACGGTAGTAAAGAAACAAGTTTTCTGAGGATAACCTTTTTTTATGATTAAATACCGCTGTAAATTCATCTGAATTTACTAGTTTCATGATGGAAATTATAAACCTAAGCGAGCCCTTCCTTTAGCTCGACGAGATGCTATTACAGAACGGCCGCCACGAGTCTTCATTCGCACCAAAAATCCATGAGTTCTTGCACGCTTTATTTTTGATGGTTGATAAGTGCGTTTCATTTTAACTCCTAGTTACTTACAATAATTTTTGAATCAGAACATTACGTCATGTAGTGTATTTTGTCAACGAAATGTGCCTTAAATAGATTAAAAAAGGTTGTGGATAACTTTTAGAATTTAAGATAACATCAGTGTAAATATTTGAACAAATTTGTTGGTTTAGAAACAATAGAAATAATGGATGATATATAGAGAATGATGGAAGAGACTGAATTTTGGAAGTTATGTCTTGATAAGTTTTCAAAGAAACTTACCAACCAACAAATTAATACGTGGATAAAGCCCCTTTCGTTCAAAGCTAGTAAAAATCAATCTACTATCCATGCTCCCAATCAATTTGTTCTTGAATGGGTAAAGGATAGATTCGATAAAGAAATATCACTTCTGGCTAAAGAATATTTAAATACTGAAAATATAGAATATTTAGTAACCAAAAAAGGTAATAAAAAAGACCCCTTACTTCAGGGAACGCTCCCAAACAAAATTCCAAAAAAGGGTCCCTCAAATACAACAGCAAACGGACTCAGTAAAAGCTTTGATTTTGATAATTTTATAACAGGAAAAGCAAACCAACTGGCAACCGCTGCTGGTAAACAGGTTGCTGAGAATCCTGGAGAAACTTATAACCCACTTTTTATATATGGAGGCGTTGGGCTTGGCAAAACCCATTTGATGCATGCAATTGGCAACCACGTTAAGCTATTAAAACCTGATTCAAAAATTAAATATTTACATGCTGAAAGATATGTACATGCTGTTGTAAAAGCATATGAAAATAAATCGTTTGATAGCTTTAAGAAAACTTTCCACAATTTAGATCTACTACTTATTGACGATATTCAATTTATTGCAAAAAAAAATAGAACACAAGAAGAATTCTTTTATGCATTTAATCATTTAATTGAAAATAAAAAACAAATAATTATTAGTTGTGACTCTTATCCTAAAGAAATAATCGGTGTTGATGACAGACTAAGAACAAGATTTAGTTGGGGGTTAACAGTCTCTATTGACCCCCCCGAACTTGAAATGAGAGTTGCCATTCTTTTAAAGAAAGCAGAACAAAATAAAATTAATTTACCTGAAGACGTAGCATTCTTTGTGGCCAAACAGATTCGGTCAAATGTAAGAGAGTTAGAGGGAGCATTGAACCGCATAGTCGCTATGTCAAACTTTATGAATGTACCTATTAATACAAACCTAGCCAAAGAATCATTAAAGGACTTAATTGCTGTCGAGGTAGACAAGTGAGTGTAGAAAATATACAGAAGACTGTAGCAGAATTTTATAAAATAAAGATTAGCGATATATTAAGTAAAAAAAGATCTAGAAATTTTTCACGCCCTAGACAAATAGCTATGACACTTACAAGAGAACTTACTAATTTAAGTTTTCCTGACATTGGCGCTGCTTATGGTGGGAGGCACCACACAACGATTATGCACGCATGTGAAGAAATTGAAGCATTAAGACTTAAAGACCAAAATATTGGTCAAGACTTAGGTTTTTTAACGCAAGTATTGCGAGGTTAAAAATGATAAACTGTGGATTGGTTGTGAATAATATTAGAGTTAAC
>JGI26246J51724_1000419_pt1 | contig 20793 bp, 19 predicted proteins | sample SaaInlLV_10m_DNA_FD_51724 | JGI IMG/M metagenome (IMG submission 51724) | reverse complement strand
TAGAAAAAAAAGATTCTCAAACGTTAAACGAAATTAAGAAAATATTTGAGAGGGAAGATTTAAAAATTATTGGATTTGACTTAAAACATCAGTTTAAACTTTTAGGTGATTTAGATATAAAAATTAAAGGAAAATATTTTGATAATAAAATAGCACATTACTTAGTTAACCCTGACCTTAATCACGATTTTAAAACATCTTGTCAAACATATTTGAATTATTCTCCAGATTTAGAAAACGAATCTGAAATTCAAATATGTATGGAAAAATCGGATTTAAATTTTCAATTAAGCAATCAATTGAAAAAAGATTTAAAAAACGGAGAATTATTAAATCTTTTTGAAGACATAGAAATGCCCTTGTTGAAAGTATTACTGGTTATGGAAGGCAACGGAATAAAACTAAATTCATATTTTTTAAATGAACTTTCAATTAAATTTCATANAGATTTAAATGAACTTGAAAAAATCATTTTTGAGATTTCAAATGAAGAATTTAATCTTGCTTCACCAAAACAACTTGGAGAAGTACTTTTTAATAAAATGAAAATTGTAGAAAAGCCAAAAAAAACAAAATCTGGTCAATTTTCAACAAGTGAAGAAATTTTGTCAAAACTTTCATCAGAACATCTGATTGTGGAAAAAGTTCTTGAATGGAGATCTTTACAAAAATTATTAAACACCTATGTAGACGCTCTTCCAAAACAAATTAATTCTAATACATTAAGAGTTCATGCTGAATTTAATCAAGCTGTAGCTTCAACAGGGAGACTGAGTAGTAATAATCCTAATTTACAAAACATTCCAATTAGAAATCCAAGAGGAAGAGAAATTAGAAAAGCATTTATCTGCAATAATGAAAATTATACTATGCTTTCTGCTGATTACTCCCAAATAGAATTACGTGTAATAGCTTGTTTAAGTAAAGATCCAAACATGATTTTAGCATTTAAAAATGATCAAGACATTCACAGCTCAACAGCAGCAAAAGTATTTAACATTGATATTGATGATGTGACTTCTGAGCAAAGAAGTAACGCTAAGACTGTAAATTTTGGAATTATATATGGTGTTTCAGCGTTTGGACTTAGTAATCAAACTTCTTTATCAAGAAAAGAGTCAAAAGAATTGATAGATTCCTATTATGAAGCATATCCTAAATTAAAANATTATATATCATCACAGATAAATTTTGCTAGAGAGAATGGTTATGTTAAAACAATTTTAGGAAGAAAAAGATATTTAAAAGATATTAATTCAAGGAACCCTATAGTTAGAGGNGCTTCTGAAAGAAATGCAGTAAATGCTCCTGTTCAAGGTAGTGCTGCAGATATTATAAAACTTGCAATGATTAAAATCCAAAAAAGAATAGAAAACAATAATTTTAAATCTAAAATGCTTGTTCAAGTTCATGATGAATTAGTCTTTGAAATTTATAATACTGAAATGAAAGAAATGAAAGAAATAATTCAAAATGAAATGGAAAATGCATATGATATTACAATCCCTTTAAAAGTAGATATGGGTACTGGTTCAAACTGGTTTGAAGCTCATTAATAATTTGTTTAATTACTGGTTTGCAGATTTGATTTATTATTGTAGATTTGCAGGCCAATTAAAGGCATGTATANTGCTTTTTTAAAAAATTAAATATTTTGGATTCTTTAACATACAAAACAATCTCAGCAAATAAAGAAACAGTTGATAAAAACTGGGTTATTGTTGATGCAAGCGGACACGCTCTAGGAAGAATGTGCTCTAAAATAGCTAAACTTATTCGAGGAAAATACAAGCCTAGCTTTACTCCTCATGTTGATTGTGGTGATAACGTTATCGTTATTAACGCAGAAAAAATAACGCTTTCAGGCAATAAATGGGAAAGCAAAGAATATATTCGACACACTGGATACCCTGGTGGACAAAGGTCATTAACTGCTACTGAACTATTTGCTAAAGATCCTGCAAGATTAGTTGAGAAATCTGTAAAAGGAATGTTGCCAAAAAACAAATTAGGTGCCGCCCTTTTTAGAAATTTAAAAGTATATGTTGGTGAAAATCATAAGCACGAAGGGCAAAATCCAAAGTTGATAAATTTAAATGATTTAAAATAATATGGAAGTAATTCATAAAATAGGTAGAAGAAAAAAATCAGTTGCAAGAGTATATCTTTCTAAAGGCAAAGGAACATATTCTATTAACGGAAAATCTTTAAAAGAATATTTCCCAACTGACATTCTTCAATACAAGGTAAATCAACCATTTGCAATAACAGAAACAAGTTCTTCTTATGATGTTAAAGTAAATGTTTATGGTGGTGGAATAAATGGACAAGCAGAATCTGTNAGATTAGCTATATCAAGAGCTTTATGCCAAATTGATGAAGAAAATCGTCCAGCGCTAAAGAAAGAAGGCCTTTTAACTAGAGACCCGAGAATGGTTGAAAGAAAGAAATTTGGTCAAAAGAAAGCAAGAAAAAAATTCCAATTCTCGAAGCGTTAATTCGACTCGATTATTGTTACACAGTTCATATAAATATTGAAATTAACCTGTTGTCGTATTTCGCTTAGCGAAAGTTAGTTTAGCATCTAAATAAATTTAAAATTTATTGCTAATCATACTACGGAACGTAAACTAAAAAAAATGACAAAAATTGAAATTAAACCTCTACTGGAGGCCGGTGTTCATTTTGGACACTTAACAAGAAAATGGAATCCCAATATGGCTCCTTTCATTCATATGGAAAAGAATGGGATACATATTATTAATCTTTACAAAACAGCATCTAAAATTGAAGAAGCCTCTTCGGCTTTATCTAAAATTNCTTCCTCAGGAAGAAAAATTTTATTTGTTGCTACCAAAAAACAAGCAAAAGATCTAGTATCTAAAACAGCTGCTGATGTCAATATGCCTTACATTACTGAAAGATGGCCTGGAGGTATGCTTACAAATTTTGTAACAATTAGAAAAGCTGTTAAAAAAATGTCTGCAATTGACAGAACAAAACAAGATGGTACTTTTGAAGCTTTATCTAAAAGAGAAAAATTACAAATAGATAGACTAAGAGCTAAATTAGAAAAAAATCTTGGTTCGATAACAGACATGACTAGACTTCCTGGTGCTTTATTTGTTGTAGATATCCGAAGAGAACATATTGCTATTCGTGAAGCTCAAAAATTAAATATTCCAATTTTTGCCATGGTTGATACAAATTGTGATCCTAGAGAGGTTGATTACGCTATTCCATCAAATGATGACGCATCTAAATCTATAGATATAGTTTTAAGCCATGTTTCTTCAGCTATTAAAGAAGGATTATCTGAAAGAAAAAAAGAAAAAGAGGTTGCTGAAGTTAAAAAGGAAAAAGAAGAAGGTTCAAAAAAATCTGATGAATCATCAAACGATAAAGCTGAAGTAAAAACTGAAGTAAAAGAAAAAAAGAAAAGAACAAGAGTGTCTAAAAAAACAGAAGAATAATTATGACAAAAATAACTGCATCAGAAGTAAACAATCTTAGAAAAATTTCAGGAGCTGGGATAATGGATTGTAAAAATGCCTTAGTTGAAGCCAATGGCGATACTGAAGCTGCTATAGAAATTTTAAGAAAAAAGGGGCAAAAAGTTGCAGCTAAAAGAGCTGATAGAGAATCTTCTGAAGGAGCTGCAATTGCAAAAGTTAGTTCGGATAATTCTACTGGAGTTATTGTATCCCTTAACTGTGAAACAGATTTTGTCGCTAAAAACGAATCCTTTGTTGCCTTAGCAAATGAACTTGCTGAATTAGCTATTTCACATGAAACATTAGATGATTTTTTAAACTGTGAAATTGATTCTATGAGTGTAAGTGAAAAGTTAATTCAACAGACTGGAGTCATTGGAGAAAAATTAGTAATTGGTAACTTTGAAAAAGTTTCTGCTGGATATGTTGGAAAATATATTCATGCTGGAAACAAAATTGCCACTTTAGTAGGATTTTCAAGCTCTGTTGAAGGTATCGAAGAGGCTTCGAAAAATGTGGCAATGCAAGCAGCTGCAATGAACCCAATAGCGCTTGACGAGGATGGTGTTGACCAAAAAACAATTGAAAAAGAAATTGAAATAGCAAAAGATCAGCTTAGACAAGAAGGCAAACCAGAAGCAATGCTTGATAATATAGCTAAAGGTAAATTGAAAAGATTTTTCAAAGATAACACCTTAGTAAATCAAGCTTATATTAAAGATAATAAACAAAGTGTTGCAAACTATGTTAAATCTGTTGACAGTAATTTAACTGTTACAGATTTTAAAAGAGTTAGTTTATCCTAATTTTTTAAAACATTCAATACTATTCTTTTTTTAATTTAATTGTAATCATTAACTATATTTACATTAATGATTTATAAAAGAGTATTACTAAAACTTAGTGGTGAAGCATTATTAGGTGACAGAAGTTATGGAATTGATCCTAAAAGAATCGCTCAATATGCAAAAGAAATTAAATCTGTAACTGAGCTTGGCCTTGAGGTTGCTGTAGTTATTGGAGGTGGCAATATATTTAGGGGTGTCTCAGCTGCTAGTAACGGAATTGACCGTGTTCAAGGTGACTATATGGGAATGCTTGCGACAGTTATCAATGGTATGGCATTACAAAGTGCCCTTGAAGAAGAAAACGTACAAACAAGATTACAAACCGCAATCAAAATTGAAGCAGTCGCTGAACCTTATATCAAAAGGAAAGCAGTAAGACATTTAGAAAAAAAACGAGTAGTGATTTTTGGAGGTGGAACTGGAAATCCTTTTTTTACAACTGATTCTGCTGCGGTTTTAAGAGCAATTGAAATTAATGCTGATGTTATATTAAAAGGAACTAGAGTTGATGGAGTTTATGATTCTGATCCAGAAAAAAACGAAAACGCCATTCAATATGACACTATTTCTTTCAATGATGTAATAAAAAAGAATTTAAAAATAATGGATTCTACTGCATTTACTTTAAGTCAAGAAAACAACTTACCTATCATAGTTTTTAATATGAATAAATCAGGTAATCTATTGAACATAATCAATGGCGAAAAAATTGGTACATCTATAAAAAATTAATTTTGGAAGAATTAGAATTTATTATTGAAGCATGCGAGGAATCAATGACAAATGCAGTAAAGCATCTTGAAAGAGAATTGCTAAATATTAGAGCTGGAAAAGCAAATCCAACAATGCTCTCAAGTGTCAAGTTAGACTACTATGGATCAACCACTCCATTGTCTCAAATAGCTAATATTAGCACTCCAGACGCTCAAACACTCTCTGTACAACCATGGGAAAAAGATAAATTACAAGATATTGAAAAAGCAATTCAAATTGCTAATTTAGGTTTCAACCCCATGAATAATGGAGAATCAATTATTATAAGTATTCCTCCTTTGACTGAAGAAAGAAGAAAAGAATTAGTAAAAATTGCAAAATCTGAAATTGAAGATGCTAAAATTAGTATTAGAAATTCTAGAAAAGATGCTAATAATGAAATTAAAAAGATTGAAATCTCTACTGATCATAAAGCAATTTCAGAAAAAGAAATTCAAACTTTAACAGATAATTACATCTCTAAAATTGATGAAATTTTCTCTTCCAAAGAAAAAGAAATTCTTTCTATTTAAACTACATATTTTGAATAAAATAGTCCATGAGTAAATCAAAAAGTTCCATAGGTTGGGAAAAATTTGCTCGATTAATTTTAAGAAATAGAATTCTTTTATTAGTTCTTGTTTTAATTAATACTATTTTCCTTTCAACCCAATGGAAAAATATTCGTTTCAGTTATTCTGAAGCGAATCTAATGCCTAATGATCACCCTTTTAATATAGCATATAATGATTTTGTGGATGTATTTGGTGAAGAGGGTAATCTATTAATAATAGCTGTAAATGACTCATTATTATTTGATACAACAAATTTTAATGCTTGGATAAAACTCAGTGATTCTTTTAAATTAAAAAAAGAGGTTAACAATGTTTTACACGTTGGAAACTTTCCAATAATTAAAAAAGATAAAATAAAGAAAGAATTTACGATTGATTCCTTGAAAAATGAGTCATTCACAAGTAATAAAAAAATAACTGAATTTAAAGCTTTACTGTTTAATGATTTTCCGTTTTATGAAAACATCTTGTTCAATAAAAAAACAGGAACAATACAAACAGCTATATATTTAGATAAAGAAGTAATTAATAATATTGAACGAATAGATTTTGTAAATAATATTTTTATTCCTTCAATAAAAGAATTTGAGAAACAGAGCAATTTAAATGTTAGAATCTCTGGCATGCCCTACATCAGAACTATGAATGCTCAAAATATTATGGATGAGATAGGGAAATTTGTAATAATAGCTATTTGTGTTACAATTTTTATATTCTTTTTCTTTTTTAGATCATACAGAGCAACATTAATTACTTTGTCTGTTGTAATTACTGGAGTAATGTGGGCTCTTGGAGTTCTTGGATTGTTACAGTTTGAGATAACTGTTCTAACTGCTTTGATACCGCCTCTTATAATTGTAATTGGAGTTCCTAACTGTATCTTTTTAATTAACAAATATCAGCACGAAGTAAAAAAGCACGGTAATCAAGCTAGATCTCTGCAAAGAGTTATTTCAAAAATTGGTAATGCAACATTGATGACAAATATTACAACAGCTTGTGGATTTGCAACATTTATTTTGACAGACAGTCAGGTTTTAAAAGAATTTGGGGTAGTTGCATCAATAAATATTATGGTCATTTTTATACTGTCTATTTTATTAATCCCAATCATTTATAGTTTTTTACCCTTACCTAAAAAAAAGCATTTAAAACATTTAAATAATGATTGGTTAAACTCTTTTGTTGATTTTTTAGGAAATACAGTTAAAAAAAGAAGAATTCNTGTTTTTATAATTTCAATACTTTGTTTATGTATAAGTATAGTTGGAATGAACAAAATTGAAATTTCCGGAAACTTAATTGAAGACATGCCTGCAAAGTCTGAATTTGTTAGAGACATCAAGTTTTTTGAAAAAGAATTTAAGGGAGTTCTTCCGTTAGAAATAATGATAGACAGTCGAAGAAAAAATGGAATGACTCGACTCGCCAATCTTAAAAGAATGAATGATTTTCATNANCATATTTTAAAAATTCCTGAGCTATCGAGTCCTATTTCGGTAGTTAATATTTCAAAGTATATAAAACAGTCTTTTTATAATGGTAATCCTAATTATTTTCAATTACCATCGTCTCAAGAGAACACTTTCATTTCAGGATACTTAAAAAATTCAAAACTTAAACTTGGAGAAAATAATAGTTATATAAATGAAACAGGTCAAATAGCTCGAATTACTACAATGATTGGTGAAATTGANACAGAAAGAATGGAAGGAATTGAAGCAAGTTTACTTAAAGGTATAGAATTATATTTCCCTGAAGACAGGTTCGATGTTTCGCTGACCGGAAAAACACTTGGCTACCTTAAGGGAACTAAATTTTTAATAAAGAACTTACTTATTTCTCTTTTTTTAGCAATTATTCTTATNTCATTAATGATAACCTATTTATTTAGATCATATAAAATGGTGATTATTTCATTAGTTCCCAATATTCTTCCTCTTCTATTTACTGCCGGAGTCATGGGGTTTTTAAATATCCCGATAAAGCCCTCAACTATTCTAGTTTTTAGTATAGCTTTTGGAATATCTGTTGACGATACTATTCATTTTCTTGTAAAATATAGACAGGAGTTGATTGCTAATAATTGGAAAATAAGAAAATCTGTATTTTCATCCCTTAGGGAAACTGGAATTAGCATGTTTTACACATCTGTTGTCCTGTTTTTTGGGTTTTCGGTTTTCATGACCTCTAGTTATGGTGGAACAATTGCACTGGGCGGACTAGTTTCTACTACATTACTTTTTGCAATGTTAGCTAATTTAGTTCTGTTACCTTCGCTCTTAATATCCTTAGAAAAAAACATATCCAATAAAACAGATATGAAGGAGGCTAAAATAAAATTAGACTCTGATTAATTTTATAAAAAACCAATTCAAAACTTTATATTTGAATCAGATATTTAAACATTTACTCAAACATGACAGTTAAAGATTTATTTTTAAACACTCCCATTTCAAAAAACATTAAAGTTCAGGGATGGGTTAAAACATTTAGAGCCAATAGATTTATTTCTTTAAACGATGGATCTACATTCAAAAGTATTCAATGTGTCGTGGATTTTGAAAACACTGATAATGAAATTTTAAATAATATTAACTCAGGAGCCTCTGTTGAAATTTCTGGAATTTTAGTTGAAAGCCTAGGAAAAGGACAAAAAATTGAAATTAAAGTTACAGAAATTAAAATATTAGGTAAATGTGACCCTGAAGATTATCCAATACAGCCTAAAAAACATAGTTTAGAGTTTTTAAGAGAAAATGCTCATCTTAGAATAAGAACCAATACATTTAGTTCAATATTTAGAATCAGATCTAGCATATCGTACGCAATACATAAATACTTTAAAGAAAGTGGATTTGTTTATGTAAATACACCCATCATAACTGGAAGTGATGCCGAAGGAGCAGGAGAAATGTTTAAAGTAACTACATTAGACATAAATAACGCAGGGTTGGATAACGCTAATCAAATTGATTATTCCAAAGATTTCTTTGGAAAAGAAACAAATCTTACGGTATCTGGCCAACTTGAAGCAGAGAGTATGGCGATGGCGCTGGGTAATGTTTATACCTTTGGACCCACATTTAGAGCAGAAAATTCTAATACATCTAGACATTTAGCTGAATTTTGGATGGTTGAACCAGAAATGGCATTTTGTGATTTAGATGACAACATGAACTTGGCAGAAGATTTTATAAAAAATGTTTTAAAATATGTAATGGATGATTGTAAAGAAGATTTGTTTTTTCTAAATGAAAGATTGATAAACGAAGACAAAACAAAACCCTTAAAAGACAGAAATGAACTTAATTTAATTGAGAGATTGAACTTTGTTGTGAGTAATGATTTTGTGAGAATAAATTACACAGAAGCATTTGATATTCTCAGAAACTCAAAGCCTAATAAAAAGAAAAAATTCAAGTATCCAATAAATGAATGGGGAGTTGATTTGCAAAGTGAACATGAACGTTTTTTGGTTGAAAAACATTTTAAAAAACCTGTAATTATCCACGATTATCCTGCTAAAATTAAGGCTTTTTATATGAGAATGAATGAAGACGGAAAGACTGTACGAGCAATGGATATCTTATTTCCTGGAATAGGTGAAATTGTTGGAGGCTCCCAAAGAGAAGAAAGGCTAAATGTGTTAAAAGAACGAATTTCAGAACTAAATATTGACGAAAAAGAATTGTGGTGGTATCTTGATTTAAGGAAATACGGAAGTGTTAAACACAGTGGTTTTGGACTAGGACTTGAAAGACTTATTTTATTTGCTACAGGAATGTCAAATATAAGAGATGTTATTCCATTTCCAAGAACACCAAAAAATGCCGAATTTTAGTATATAATTCTTCATCAAGTTTTTTTGTACTTTTAATATTTATTAAAGCAAATGCTCAAGCAGTTTTTACAATTAAAACTTTCTCAAAAATTATCGCCTCAACAAATTCAATTGATGAAGTTGATCGAACTTCCACTTCAGGAACTGGAAGATCGACTATCAAGAGAAATTGAAGAAAATCCTGCCCTAGAAACAGGAAAAGAAAATGAAAAGGATTTATATGAAACTGAATCTGACTATGAACAAGAACCAAAAAATGAAGATTCTGAGCTTAACGTTGAAGACTATCTTAGTGATGATGATATTCCAGACTATAAATTAAAAACTAATAATTATAGTGATGATGATGAAGAAAAATCGTTACCATTTGTTTCAGGTATAAGTTTCAATGAATTTTTAAAAAAACAATTGACCCCTTTTAACCTTAATGAAGATGACTCTAAAATTGCAGAATTTTTAGTTGGGAGTGTAGATCAATCTGGTTATATAAGAACTGATATAGTTGATATTGTTGATGACTTAGCTTTTACGATGGGGATTTATACAGACATTAATTCCGTAACTAAAATTTTAAATAAAATTCATCTATTGGATCCTCCGGGAGTTGGAGCAAGAGATTTGCAAGAATGCTTAATTCTTCAATTAANAAGAAAAAAAGAGTCAAGCTCGGCAATACATGCTATTAATATTTTAAATAATAATTTTGATTTATTCATCAAAAAACACTACAAAAAAATAATTCATAAGCTTAGTATCACAGAAGATGAATTAAGACAGGCAATAAAACAAATTGAAAAGCTTAATCCTAAACCGGGTTCAGCATTTTCTGAACCAACAAAAATGAATTCAACAATAATTCCTGATTTTAAAATTGAAATTATTGAAAATAAACTCACATTAAATTTAAATTCTAGAAACGCGCCTGAACTTTTTGTTTCAAACGAATATAAAAATATGTTATCTGGTTATCAGGAAAATAAAAATATTTCTAAAAGTCATAAACAAGCCGTTACATTTATTAAACAAAAACTTGATTCAGCTAAATGGTTTATTGATGCTATTAATCAAAGAAATCAAACATTACTTATCACAATGAAAACCATAATGGAATTTCAAAATAAATATTTTTTAAGTGGAGATGAAAGTAACTTGAAGCCTATGATATTAAAAGATATTGCAGAAAAGATTGGAATGGACATATCCACAGTTTCAAGAGTTGCTAATAGTAAGTATGTAGACACTCCTTATGGAATAAAACTAATAAAATCATTCTTTTCTGAAGGGATAACAAATGACAAAGGAGTTGAAGTTTCAACAATTGAAATAAAAAAAGAACTTCAAAATATCATTAATAATGAAAATAAATCAAAGCCGTTAACAGATGATGAGCTTACTAAAAGAATCAATGAAAAAGGATATCCTATTGCTAGAAGGACAGTTGCAAAATATAGAGAAATGCTTGGAGCACCTGTAGCAAGATTAAGAAAAAAACTATAATGATAATTGACCTAACAATTATAATTGTAAATTATAAATCTTGGGAAAAACTAACATTGTGTTTAAAAAGTATTCAAAACCAATGTCATATAAATACTCAAATAATTGTAGTTGATAACTTCTCTAACGACAATAAATTTAAAGATTTTCAAAACAAATACAAGCAAGTTAATTGGATTGAAAATAAAAATAATTTTGGATTTGCAAGGGGATGTAATATTGGTGCTTCACATGCAGAATCAAAATGGTTATTATTTTTAAATCCAGATACAATTTTAGATTCAAATTCTCTTTTCTCTTTAATTAAATATTCTAATTCAAACAAGGAACATAGATTGATTGGAATTAAGCAGTTAAATCAAAATGGTAGCAACACAAATGCCTACGGATTGTTTTTAGACATATGGACAATTACTGGTTTTTTAAGAATATTTAATAGAATATTTAGAGGTTTGACATATAAAAAAATGAATACTGAAGAAATTTCTTTCCCGGACTGGATTTCTGGATCATTTGTTCTTATAAGAAAAACTGATTTCGCGAAATTAAATGGATGGAACGAAAATTATTGGATGTATTATGAGGATATGGATTTATGTCGAAGAGCTAAGCGCTTAAACTTAAAAGTGTCATTATTCAATAATTGGAAATGTATTCATTATCATGGAGAATCATCAAGAAAAAACAAAACTATTACTTTAATGACAAAGACTGAAGTTATAAAATCCTCTCATATATACATTCAAAATCATTTCAAAAGTTTTTATGCTTTAAGCCTTCATTTGACACTTATTGTTTCAAGATTTGTAAATCTTTTGTTTGGATCAATTATTTCATCGACTAAAAGGAGTATTCTTATGAACTGTCTTGTGTATTGGAAAACTAGTTTTTTAAGTAAAGAATGGAGCTCGGATAGAGCTAAAACATCTAATTATTAACTTCAGTATAGAACAAATTTAATCTCATTCTCTTATCAAAATTTTCTGCACTTGGACTTGGACCAATAAGAACAGTCCCTAGGGGATTAATAGCAGAAGAAAGAGGTGTGAAAGTCATAAAATCAGAATCTTCAACTTCTATATTAATTGTGTTACTAATGTCAGAAGATACTACTAGACCTAGTTTTACGTTAGTAGAATCTTTTCTAACAATATTTTTAATATGTTCGCTAATACGAATTTTATACATTAATCCATTTTTGTCCTCATCTAGTTCAATTAAACCACCATGAATTACTTTGTTTTGATAAGATTTTTGTCCAGCTGAATTATCAACAAAATAATCAATGACCGGAGCTTTATTAACTAAATCATAAAGATACAGTCGAGATGGCTCTACAATTCCGCCATTGGATGAAAGCATCTCTTTGTCAATATACATTGAAATATTTGCTTCATTAACCAACCACTCTTTTGATCTAATTTCTTCAAGGATATCAACTCCATTGTCATCTTTGAATAATTCAATTTCAGCCATAACACCCTGACCTCCTTTTAAATAAACTCTTTCTGGATTTGTTAAAGTATCTGCGATGGCAGAGTAAACATAACCAGGGTAAGCATCATGTTTGAATGAATTTAATTTAACACCTCCCATTTTAAATAAAAACTGAGCTTCTTCAGTATCAACCGTGTCATCAGCAGTATCATCTGGAGTATCTTGCTTATTATATTTTTGAAATTCATAGACAACTCTTATTTCAGATTCGTTAAAATTTAAAATCATAAGTAGTGGATCAGAAAAATCATAAGTTTCTAACACTATACCTTTAAAGTAGAGCTTAAAATTATCTAAGTTTGAAATTTCTTGGGAACCTTCTTGATCTAAAAATTTTGATTGAAAAAAATCATGATCTAATTCAACTCTAATTCTTGGTGTTAACCTTTCTTTTACAATTTCTGACTCGTCATCCTCTTCTGTTTCAGGATCATCTTCATTGTAAAACACTAATTCATTAGAGTCTATTTTTACTTCATCATCAAATAATGTGTAACCTGAAAAATTTTCAGGAAGTGTATTATTTGAGTAGTATTTTTGAAATTTTTCAAAGTTTGAATCAGGATCGTAAGGCCTTAAGAAATAATCTAACTCGCTAACTTTTAATTTAAAAGTAGCTTCAGTATTTCCTATCAAAGAATCTAGTTCATAAAGAGTTCTTCCTGCATAAGGATTTATAGATTCAGTATCTTCTCCATCTAAAATTCCATCGCCATCTGTATCTTCATCTAAAGGGTTTTGACCTAAATTAGATTCGTCAGCATCTGAAACGCCATCACCATCAGAGTCACTGTAAGGGTCTGTACTGTCTACATCATAGATATTTATAACACCATCGTTATCATCATCATCAACATTAGTAAAAAAAGGAATGTCTAAAAAAACATTTTTAATTGTTTCTAATTCTGGAATACGAGAAATATTATCATCTGGATTATCTTCATCGGATTGTTTATAATCTCCAAAGACTAAGTTAGGATCCTCAAAATTAATTTGACCTAAAAAACTTACTTTGGATGATCCGTAAAGGTTGTCATTATATTCTCCTATTTGAAATGTTGATAACGTGTTGGAAACATAAGGCGGAATACTTCGCATTTTTACATTAACTGGGATTTCTTTAAGGTTCGTGCTAAATGCATTATTGTCGATTAGATTAAGACCTACAGTTTTGTAATCTTTATTACAAGAAACAAAAACTATTAATAGTGTTAGTATGATGTAAAACTTTTTCAAAATAATTAGTTTAAAATCTTGTCGTTATAAAAGTTCATGTACTCTTTTTCAAATCCGTCTTTAAAACCACATTTAAGTACAGGTATTTTGGAATTGGCAGCAACATCTAAATAGGATTTTTTAATGTTTTCAGAAGCAAAGACAACTCCATCTGAATTCATTATGGATAACTTATATAAATTTTCATAGGTTGGATTCTTTAAAACATTTAAAGTTTCACTTTCAACCTCGTCAAACTTTATTTTATTAATGATACCTGAGCTTAAGTTACCTATAATCTCATTATCGTATATCGAAGTTACGACCTTAGATTTTGAAAAAAGAGGCTCGTCTTTATAATATTGTTTCAGGTATAAAGGCATTAATGAAGCGATCCATCCGTGAACATGAATTATGTCTGGAGTCCAATTTAGTTTTTTAATAGTTTCAACCACCCCTTTAGCAAAGAAAATCGCTCTTTCGTCATTATCATCATACAACTTTTTCTTTTTGTCAGAGTCAAGTAATCTATTCTTAAAGTATTCATCGTTATCAATAAAATACACCTGCATTCTTTCCTTTGGAATAGATGCAACTTTAATTATTAACGGCATATCTAAATCATCAATAATAAGGTTCATTCCAGAAAGCCTAATTACTTCGTGAAGTTGATGCCTTCTTTCATTAATTAAGCCATACTTTGGAATAAAAATTCTAGTTTGGCCACCATTTTTATTTACTACTTTAGGTAAACTGTATGTTAATGTTGATATATCGTTGTTAGGTAAATACGGTATAACTTCGGAGGATACGTAAAGTACTTTTTTTCCAGTCATAAAATCCTTTCTTTAGACTCAATTAAATTGAAATGCAAAATTACAAAAATTATGTTAGATTTACCTCATATTTATACACATACACACTGTTAAAGTTTTATTAAATGCAGTTATATACTCTAAAGTCTCAAGTTGAAAAAAGTATTGATAAAGCAAAAGACTTAAAAAAAACTATTGGACTGGTGCCAACTATGGGCTCATTACATCAAGGACATCTCTCTTTATTAAAAAAAGCAGTCCAGAGCTGTGAAGTGGTTTGGGTAACTATTTTTGTCAACCCAACTCAATTTAATAACAAACAAGATCTTAATAATTACCCAAAAAACATAAAAAAAGATCTAAAAATGATTTACGAAATTTCAAAGAATATTTTTGTTTTTAACCCGGAAATTTCTGAGATGTATGAAAATAAATTAAAAATAGAGAATTTTGATTTTCAAGACCTAGATAAAGAACTTGAGGGTAAATATAGAAATAACCACTTTAGCGGAGTAGGTACTATAGTCTCTAAATTGTTTAATTTATTTAAACCAACAAAAGCTTTTTTTGGAGAAAAAGATTTTCAACAAACTAGAATTATAGATAGATTAATAAAAATTAAAAACTTTCAGACCGAGCTTGTAATCTGTCCAACTGTAAGAGAACAAAACGGATTAGCTTTGAGCTCAAGGAACGCTTTGCTTTCAACTGAAAATAAAGAAAAAGCTGCTGTTATTTATAAAACTTTAATTTACTGTAAAGAAAATTTTGAAAAAAAATCATTTAAAAATATTTATAACGATTGTAAAAAAGAAATTAATTCTTTAAATGATTTTGAATTAGAATATTTAGAAATTACAGATAATAAAACTCTTAAAAAAACAAAAAAAAATGATGTAAATAAGTCTTTTAGAGTTTTTATTTGTGTCTTGGTTAATGGAGTAAGGTTGATTGATAATATTTTAGTTAAATAGTTATATTTGCCGCATGGAAATTGAAGTATTAAAGTCTAAAATTCACAGAGTCACAGTTACTAATTGTGATTTAAATTATATTGGTAGTATTACAATTGATGAATCTCTTTTAGAAGCAGCTAATATGATAGCTGGAGAAAAAGTTCAGGTAGTGAACATTAATAATGGTGAACGATTAGAGACCTATATTATTAATGGCAAAAAAGGTACTGGAGAAATTACTTTAAATGGTCCTGCAGCAAGAAAAGTTCAGAAAGGAGACAAAATAATTATTATCAGTTATGCTAGAATGAATTTAGAAGAAGCTAAGACATTTAATCCTACCTTAATATTCCCAAATAAGGATAATATTTTAATTTGATAATGTCATTACTGTTTTTTAAATGGTTTAAAAAAATCTTTCCTCCTACTTTAGGAATTTTATTAATTTACTACTCCTATACAAATACAACTTCCTTTGAAAGGATAGAGATTTATTCGTCTATGAGATCTGCAGATTACAAATTTGTTTTATTGTCAATTTGTCTTGGTATACTAAGTCATTTATCAAGGTCTATTAGATGGCAATCAATGTTAAAACCTTTAGGTTATAAAATCAAAATTTTAAATTCAATCATGTCGGTTTTAGTCGCATTTCTATCAAATTTAGGGATACCAAGATCAGGTGAACTCTTAAGAGCAAGTTCATTATCTTACTATGAGAAAATACCTTTTGAAAAAAGTTTTGGAACTATTGTCACTGAGAGAATTATAGATGTGATCATTTTAATTGGATTGCTATTGTTTGGAGTTATGATTTCTTCCAAAATAGGAATTCCAAAACTCTCAATTAGCAATGAACTACTTTTATCCATAATTCCCTTAATAACTTTAGTATATATTTTTTATTACGTAATTTCAAAAACAACTTTTAAAAATAAAATTGAAATTTTCATTGGTGGATTAAAAAAAGGTGTTTTTTCTATTTCAAAAATTAATAACAAACCGCTATTTGTTTTTCACTCATTATTTATTTGGACCTGCTATTTTTTAATGTTTTATGTTGTGAAATTTAGTTTGCCTGAAACTTATAATCTGGGGTTTGAGCCTTTATTTATAGCATTCTTAGCTGGAGCAATAGCGATGGCTTTAACTAATGGTGGAATTGGCGCATACCCATTAGCTATTGCTGCTGTAATAAGTCAGTATGAAATTTCTTATGAAAGTGCTTTAGCTTTAGGCTGGATTGTTTGGACTTCCCAAACATTAATGATTATAATCTTTGGTTCTTTATCTTTTGTTTTTTTACCTATATTAAACAAATAATTTAATAATTAATGGCTGTATTAAAAACTTCATATTGTTGTCAAAACTGCGGCGCTAAACATTCTAAATGGCTTGGTCAGTGCAGTTCATGTAAAGAATGGAATACATTAGTTGAAGAAGTTATCAAAAAAGCTTCTAAGGTTGATTTAGGCTTAAACAGTGATCAATTAAAATCTAAAGCCCAACTAGTTAATGATATCGATTTTGAAAAAGATCCAAGATTGTTAATTCAAGATAGAGAACTTAATAGAGTTTTAGGGGAGGAATTGTTCCTGGATCACTTGTTCTTATTGGAGGTGAACCCGGGATAGGTAAATCAACATTATTGCTTCAAATTTCTCTAGAAATAAAAAATAAAGTTTTATATGTAACAGGGGAAGAAAGTCAACAACAAATTAGAAGAAGAGCTAATAGAATTAATAATGATTCTAATCAATGTTATATTTTAAACGAAACGAATGTTGAAACTATAATTTCTCAAATTAATACGCTAAAACCTGAGCTTGTAATTATTGATTCCATTCAAACTCTACAAACTGATATTATAGATAGTAGTCCTGGAAGTGTGTCTCAAATTAAAGAATCGGCTTCTCAATTTTTGAATTATTCAAAAAAAACAAACCTTCCAGTTTTTCTTGTTGGACACATAACAAAAGATGGTGGAATTGCAGGCCCCAAAATTTTGGAACATATGGTTGATGTAGTTTTACAATTTGAAGGCGATCGAAATAATATTTATAGAATTTTAAGAGCTAAAAAAAATCGATTTGGATCAACAGCTGAAATAGGTATTTATGAAATGTTGAATAATGGACTTCGTCAGGTAACAAATCCAAGTGAATTATTGATTTCTAATAATAAAATACCTTTAAGTGGAAATGCTACGGCTTCTACCATAGAGGGGATTAGACCAATTATGATAGAAGTTCAAGCTTTAGTAAGTTCTGCGGTATATGGAACCCCACAAAGAAGCACAACAGGTTTTAACGCGAAAAGATTAAATATGTTACTAGCTGTTTTAGAAAAACGTGCTGGATTTAAACTGAGTTCAAAAGATGTTTTTTTAAATATCACTGGAGGTATTAAAATTGAAGACCCAGCAATGGATTTAGCAGTTGTAGCAGCTATTCTTTCTAGTAATTTTAATATCCCTTTGCAAAAAAGAATTTGTTTTGCCGCTGAAATTGGACTTTCTGGAGAACTTAGATCAGTGCCAAAATAGATCAAAGAATAAACGAAGCAGAAAAACTTGGATTCAAAATTTTAATAGTTTCAGAAGCTGCAAAAATATCTTTTGTTCCTAAAAAATTAAAAATAATTTCTTATTCAAGAATTGAAGATTTAATCAAAAATCTATTTAAGGAGCAGGGTTAGGAATAANTTTATGAACTTCNTTAATGTCTTTCAAAGCATCTTCGCTTAAATCAATGTTTATACTTTCAATATTTTCTTTCAATTGATTTAGTTTAGNCGCNCCNATTATGTTACTTGTTACAAATGGTCTAGAATTTACAAATGATAAGGCCATTTGAGTTAATGACAAATCATGTTTTTTTGAAATATTATAATACATACTGGTAGCTTTCATAGAATTTTCGCCAGAAAATCTACTTAAATTTGGGAATAATTTTAACCTACTGTCTTCGGGCATATTTCCATTTAAATATTTACCGCTTAATACTCCAAAACCAAGCGGAGAATAAGCCAGTAAACCAACATCTTCTCTCATGCAAATTTCTGAATTTCCAATCTCAAAAAGTCTATTTAAAAGTGAATAAGGATTTTGAATAGTAATTGTTTTAGGCAATTTTTTCTTGGACAATTCTAAATATTTCATAAAAGCCCATGGATTTTCATTTGATATTCCAATTTGCCTTACTTTTCCACTTGATATAATTTCTTTTAAATTAAAAAGTACATTTTCAAAATTATCTTCCCATTTATCATTAAATGAGGAATCAAAATCTCTTTTCCCAAATGTATTAGTAATTCTTTCCGGCCAATGAAGTTGATATAAATCTATATAATCTGTTTTAAGGCGTTTTAAGCTTTCATCAACAGCTGAACTCAAAGCAGATTTTGTAAACCCAGTCGTTCTTATATGTTTAGTATAATCGCCGGGACCTGCAATTTTAGTTGCTAATACAATTTGATCTCTATTGTTTTTTTTACTCATCCATTTTCCAATTATTTTTTCAGTATCTGCATATAGTTCTGCAGTGGCAGGAACAGGATACAACTCTGCAGTATCAATAAAATTAATTCCCATATCAGTTGCTAAATCCATCTGATCAAACCCTTCTTTTTCTGAGTTTTGATTTCCAAATGTCATAGTACCAAGACATATTTTGCTAACCTTAATATTTGTAGAAGGTAAAAAAGTATATTTCATTTATTTATAAATTTAATTCAACAACTATTGGACAATGATCAGAATGAACAATCTTGTCTAAAATTGTCGAAGATTTAATTTTATCACTTAATGTATTTGAAACCAAATTATAATCAATTCTCCATCCTTTATTGTTTACTCTAGAGTTGGCTCTATAACTCCACCAGCTATAACTGTCAGGGTCTTTGTTGAGTTTTCTAAAGGAGTCTGTAAAGCCCATACCCATAAAATCTGACAACCATTCTCTTTCCCAAGGAAGAAAACCTGATATTTTAGAATTTCTAATAGGGTCATGTATGTCAATTGCTTCATGACAAATATTATAATCTCCACATATTACTAAGTTTGGAATGTCTTCTTTTAATTTTACAATATAAGCCATGAATTCTTTCATATATTGTAATTTATATTCAAGTCTTGCTATATTAGTTCCAGAGGGAAGATAAAGACTCATTACAGAAAATTTTTCAAAATCAATTCTTAGATTTCTGCCTTCAAAATCCATGTGTTCAATTCCTGTTCCGTATTCAATATGTGCAGGCTTGTGTTTTGACAAAATCGCTACTCCACTATATCCTTTTTTTTGTGCAGAAAACCAGTAATTATAATTGTATCCTATTTCTTTAAAAAGACTTAAATCTAATTGATCAGTATTAGCTTTAATTTCTTGAAGACAAATTACATCTGTATTTGAGTTTTTAAGCCATTCTATAAATCCTTTTTTAATAGCAGCTCTAATTCCATTAACATTATAAGAAATAATTTTCATTTTAAAATGTTAACCATGATTTCAAGTCTAATTCTGTTTTTATTTTATTTTTTACCTCTTGGACTGTTAATCTCTGTTGCTTCATTGTATCTCTATCTCTAATAGTTATTGTTCTATCTTCAAGAGATTGATGGTCCACAGTCAAACAATAAGGGGTTCCTAAAGCATCTTGCCTTCTATATCTTCTTCCTATGGCATCTTTCTCATCATAAACGCAATTATAGTCCCACTTAAATTCTTCTAATATTTGTTTTGATAATTCCGGAAGACCATCTTTCTTTAATAAAGGGAGAACCGCAACTTTTTTAGGAGCTAGAATTTTAGGAAATTTTAAAACAGTCCTTGAGGAGCCGTCTTCAAGTTTTTCTTCAATTAGAGATTTTGAAAAAATAGCTAAAAACATTCTATCTAAACCTATTGATGTTTCAAGAACATAAGGCGTAAAGCTTTCGTTGGAAAGAGTATCAAAATATTTTATTTTTTTTGAGGAAAATTTTTCATGACTAGTAAGGTCAAAATCAGTTCTAGAATGAATTCCCTCCAGTTCTTTAAAACCAAATGGAAAATTAAACTCAATATCACAAGCTGCATCGGCATAATGAGCGAGTTTATCATGATCATGAAATCTGTAATTATCTTCTCCTAATCCCAGTGAAAGATGCCATGCTAATCTGTTTTCTTTCCATTTAGCATACCATTCTTGTTGAGTCCCTGGTTTAATAAAAAACTGCATTTCCATTTGTTCAAACTCTCTCATTCTGAATATAAATTGTCTAGCCACAATTTCATTTCTAAATGCTTTACCTATTTGAGCT